>JGI20130J15133_1002413_pt1 | contig 13887 bp, 10 predicted proteins | sample WasSprMetagenome_FD_15133 | JGI IMG/M metagenome (IMG submission 15133) | reverse complement strand
GACGTGGGAGAAAAACCTCCCTTACTGCTTCACGGTCCACCCCTCCACCTCCTTTTCGGATTTCCTCTCCCTTGAATAGTATACCCCAAATCTCCGATCATTGGAAGGAAAGAGCCTTAACTTAATAAATTTAACCCAGAAGACTCAAAAGAGCAGGTAGAAAAGATTGAAGCAAGGGTTAGGAGTTTGGAGGAAATTGGGCGCATTCATTGGCTTAAGGAAGCATTGGGTTATCCCTGGCTTAATTACCTTGCAGCAACGGAAGAAAATGTGGAGCAAATTCCCGAAAAGGTAATAAATGTGGCTTTTAAGGATTTGCCAGAGGACTTATTGCCTGTTATTGAGCAGCTCTCGGTCCTGCGCTATTTTGACGAAACTCGCATGCAGTTGCTGGTCAATAGTTACACCAATAAGCCTTTTACGGAGCGTAAGGAATTGGTGAGAAAGCTTCAGGACTTGGGTTTAGCCCGCTGGGATGAGGAAAAAGGGCTGGGATACGTCTTGGATAGCGGCCTTAGGATTATCTTGGAAACCAAATTGCGGAGGGATAAGCCTGAGAAGTGGCAAGAACTTCACCGAAAAGCTTGCGAGTTTTACGATGACTGGGCAAAAGACCCGAAATATGGTAAAATTTGGGAAGAAGAGGCAAAATACCACCGAGAAAAACTTGAGGAGGGGGCCAAATGTTAGTATCTTTCTTCCCTGGGATGCCAGCAGCAGGTGTAGTACCCCTTGTAGGCCGCCGGAAAGAGCTGGAAGAAATCCGAAAAGCCGCTGAAGCTGAAGAAACCAGGATTGTTTACATAACAGGGCAAGGCGGCATCGGCAAAACCAGGCTCGTTCAAGAGGTTCTGAATGAATTGAGGAAAAATCGCGAGCTTGCGGTAGCCCAAGAGCTTATTGATTTCTATCACATTGTAAACCGGTCTTTGGAAGGTTTGCTGGAGGCCATTAGAACCAGCGTCAGTTTGGATTTACCTCGCTATCAAGAAGCCAGGGAAGAATTGGAGAGGCTTGTATTAACAGCAGGGGCTACTTTTAGGGAAATTGACGAGAAGCGAAGAGATATGGCCAAGGTCTTTCTTGAAGAGTGGAATGAGAAAAGCGAGGAGAAGCGCATTGTAGTAGCCTTTGATACCCTGGAAAAGCTCCACTACGAGAGCGACCGAGCGCAGGAGCTTCTTGGGGTGGAGTTGGAATATCCTGTAGTGCGGAGTTGGCTTTTCAAAGAATTTCTACCCAAAGTCTCTAATACCCTAATCCTCCTGGCTGGTAGGCCGAGGAAAGCTTTAGAAAGGGAGCTAAAGGAAACTTTGAAAGATAAACTGGTGGAAATTGAACTTAGGGCTTTTTCTGAAGAGGAAACTGAAGCTTATTTTGAGGCCATAAAGAACAACCTTGCGGAAGGAAGCATAGAGAGACAGAGGCTTGAGAAGCTCAGCACAGAAATGCGTAAAGTAATCAATATCTTAACAGGGGGGCGACCAATCCTCATCTCCCTCGTGGCTGATTACCTGGCCACAGCGGACCTGTTGCTCCCAATTTTTGGAGAGCCTTTTGAAAAAGTAGCTAGCTATTCTGAGAAAGAATTGGAAAGGGCGAGAGCTCAAGTGGAAAGGGAGCTGGTAAACCAATTCAGGGAATTGCCCGACCCGTTAAGGTATACAGTCTACTACTTGGCTTGGACCAGGAAAGGGATGGAACCAGAGCTTCTGGCCGAAATAATGGGTTTAAACGCTGAAGAAGCCACGGAAAGGCTGGAAAAAGCCCGGAAGCTTTCCTTCGTTAAGAGCAGGCCAGGCGATAGTAGAGTTTTCTTGCACGATGAAATGTATGAGCTTGCAGAGAAACACATTTTCCCCCTAACACCACCTGGTGAACATAAAAGGATTTATAGTTCATGCATTAGATTTTACGAGGAGAAAATAGAGACCTTGCAAGACGAATTAGCTAAGCTTTATAAAGAAAGAGGCAAGACTCAAGAGCTTGCCCAGAAAAGACGAGAGCTTATGGAAGCCAAAGCTGCTTTGGTCCATTATGGGCTAATGCATGAACCAAGAAATGGGTTTTCCCGCTACTTCAAAACTGCTGAAGAAGCTTACCATGGAGCTGATATTGAGGCTGATATGCTGCTGAGGGAAGAAATTCTGGACTTCCTCGCCCTAAAATTTGCAGAAGGCGAAGAAGTGAATGGCCTAAAGAGGAAGGAAGTAGAAGCCGAGCTAAGCACAAGGTGGGTCAAAAGGCTTATAAACCTGGGAAAGTTTGAGGAAGCTTTGAAAATTGCAACCAAAATTGAGGGTTTAGTGAAAGAAGTGCCTATATTTGAAGTGGATTTGCTCATATCAAAAGCTTTTGCCCAAATAATGATGTGGAAGGACATTGAAACAGCAGGTAAATGGCTTAATGAAGCAGTTAAATGCTTAGAGGAGATGCTGGAGAAGGAGCCGAGTAATGAAATTGTAATGCTCCTTTTGGCTAAAGCATTAAACTACATGGGTTATTTATGCAGAATCAAGGGCCAATATAGAAAGGCTATAGAAAATTACAACAAGGCTATTGCCTACCAAAGGGCGCTTAAATTGGAAGCACAGCAAGCTGAAACACTTAACAACTCAGCCTTTGCTTTGGCTGAGGCTGGGGAACCTCATACGGCTATGGCCCAAGCTCAGGATGCTCTGCAACTTCGCCTCAAGCTCGGTTTCCCTTACCCCATCGGCTTGAGCTACAATACCATGGCGCTTGTGGAGATTCGCCACTCGGATTACCCCAGGGCCAGGGGTTACGCGGAAAAGGCCAGGGAAATTTTTGAAGAAATAGGTAACCGCCGTGGGGTGGGGCTTGCTTATTTGGCTTTGGCGGAAGCTCTTCTCAGGTTAAGCGCCAAACCTGCCTTAACGCCGGAGGAATTTTCCTGGGATAATAGACTTAAATTGCTCAAGAAGGCGGAAATATTTGCCAAAGAAGCTTTACATATATTCCAGAACCTTTACCCTGAAGAAGAGCGTGAAATAGAAGCTTGGTTAAGACTTGGTTGTGTTCATAGGGACCAAGCCAGGTTCTGCAAGAAAGCGGGTAAAAAGAGGATTAAAGAAAAAGAAAAGAAAGCAATGGAGTGCTTTGAAGAGGTAATAAATCGAGCAAAAGATAAGATGCCCTACAGGGCTGTAGAAGCCATTGTGGATGAAGCTTGGCTGGAATATTATATGGATAAAAGGGATGAAGCAAGGGCCAAAACTGAAGAAGCTCTTGAGTTAATTCCAGAGGTTTATAGGATGGAGAAGTTACCTAAAGAGCTTAGAAAGCTTGAGGAATTTTCTCACAGTGCGTGTTTACCCTTCTGGGATCAGTTAGGAAAGATAGAGGTTTTAAGAGGAGTAATGGCTTTTGACGAGTTTGAAAAAAACAAGGATAGGAGCAAATTAGAGGAAGCGATAAAGCATTTTGCCCGTGGGCTTGCTTATAATGAGCTCGTCTCCGAGCATTCCCACGGCTTCCATCTGGCCCTCTTCACTGTTTATGATAGGCTCAAAGGCTTAAATGTAATGGAAATTAAGACAGCATATGATGTCTTGGAAGAATTTGAAAAAGAGGAGCCAGCTTTTAAGCTTGGAAGGGAACGGGTTCGGCTTTGGGATAAGATGGAAAAGTGGTTTGGAGGTTACGAGATTTACCAAAAGCTGTTTCCGGAGCTGGCTAAAGGCTAACCGTTAGAGAGTCCTACTGAACAGTTTCGTTGTTGATTGTAAAGGCTTTCTGCCTAAAAGGCGATTGAAGTGGCGGATAAAAGGGCTCATCCTGGAGAAGCTGGGAAGCGTGAGGGATAGGGCTTTTGTAATGCAGTGCCCTCGTTAAGTTTTTGTTACCTCTGGAATTGTCCCCTTTGCGCGCTGGTTGTTAGTTGACTTTCTTCGCCTCTGGCTGCCATCGGTTTGGAGAGGCCGGTTCTATTGTTCGTGGGGCTAAGCATCACGCTTCATGCAGCCTTGGCCTGGAACGTCATCGCAAGCCTGGGCAAAGCCTCGCTTCATCCCAAACATCGGGGGGATCGCTTCAGCGGCTTGTGCCGCCTCGCAATGACTTGAGGAACCCCTAAGGCCTTCGGAACGTCTAAAAATTGGAGGCGGCAAAATTGCCAGCCCTCACTTTAAGCGAGGAGGTAGTAAGATGAGAAGCGCTCTTCAAGCTTTGCTCATTGGCTTGTTTCTCCTGGGCCTGATTGCAGGATGCGCACATCCATTGGTAGGCCCAGCTTCAGCAGAGGTCGCCCAATCTAATTTGGCAAGGGATATGAACCCCAACGTCCCCGCTCAAGACTTGCGGGAGCTGGTCCAAGGCAACAGTGCTTTCGCTTTTGATTTATATCAGGCTTTGCGGGAACAAGAGAGCGGCAACTTCTTCTATTCCCCCTTCAGCATTTCCATCGCCCTGGCGATGACTTGGGCAGGTGCCCGGGGCAAGACGGAGCAGGAAATGGCGGACGTCCTCCACTTTACTTTGCCCCAAGAGCGCCTCCATCCGGCTTTCAATGCGCTGGACCTGGAACTGGCCCACCGGGGTCAGAGCAAGAAGGGACAAGGATTACGGCTACACCTCGCCAATGCTATCTGGGGCCAACGTGGTTACCGGTTCCTTCCGCAGTTCCTGGACACTCTGGCCCGCAATTACGGTGCCGGGCTGAGGCTTCTGGACTTCAAGGGCGACCCAGAGAGGGCGAGGAAAGTCATCAATGATTGGGTCAGCGAACGGACCGATGGCCGCATCCAGGACCTAATCCCCAAAGGTGTGATTGACTTATTGACCCGTCTTGTTTTGACGAACGCCATCTATTTCAAAGCTGCCTGGGCCGAACCTTTTGACAAAAACTTGACCTCCGATGGCCAATTCTACCTGCTGGATGGAAGCCAGGTCATTGTGCCGATGATGCAACAGACGACTGAACTCGGCTACATGAAAGGGGAAGGTTTCCAGGTAGTAGAGCTGCCATACGAAGGCGGGGAAGTGTCAATGGTCATCTTCCTGCCGGACATGGGGCGGTTTGAGGAGTTTGAGAGGTCATTGAGCGCCAAGCAAGTAGAGGAGATTTTAGGCAAGCTGGAGTATCCAGAAGTAACTCTGAAAATGCCTCGCTTTCGGGTGGAATCGGCCTTCAAGCTTGCCCAAACGCTGGCGGCGATGGGCATGCCTTCTGCTTTCCAGCCAGGTCAGGCTGACTTTTCGGGTATGGATGGCACGCGCACCCTTTACATCAGTGCGGTTTTGCACAAAGCTTTCGTCTCGGTGGATGAAGCCGGCACTGAGGCCGCTGCAGCGACAGCAATTGTCGCTAAAAAGACTGCTCTTCCCAGCATGAGGGTGGAGGTAACGGTGAACCGCCCGTTCATTTTCCTCATCCGTGACCGTCTAACCGGCACCATCCTATTTGTCGGGCGGGTGGTCAATCCTGGCTCATAGGGAACCTTATTTCGTCCGATTTCCCTCAGCCTTGGTTCACAGCCAGGGGGCAGGCCCCTTGGACCCCCTTTGCCCACCCTCGTTTGCTTTGGGTTTGCCGTGGTTTTGGGTCCCACTCGTGGCGTGCTGGCAAAAGTGGGCTACTCGCCCCTTTTAAGGTTTTTTGGGGGCACACCCCCCACAACCCCCTGCCATGGGGGCTTCGCCCCCCTGGACCCCCCATTGCCCATCCTCGTTTGCTGAGGGTTTGCCATGGTTTTGGGCCCCACTCGTGGCGGGGGTGCAAAAGTTGGCGAAGGCCAACCTCTGTCCAGGGGAAATTTGCTATGTAGCCCAGATTGCATTATAACTTTGTAGCTAAAAAACTCGGCTTCGGAGGGAGGTTGTATGGCTAAAATGCAGAGGTGGCTGCTTGGGGTAAGCGTGGCGCTCATCTTGGCTCTGGGCACTTGCACAAAGGCCCCCACTAAGCCAACTTTAATCCTGGCAACAACTACCAGCACTCAGGATTCAGGCTTGCTGGATGTGCTGGTCCCGCTCTTTGAGAAGCAGACAGGATACCGAGTCAAGACCGTCGCTGTCGGTACGGGTGCTGCCTTGCAGATGGGCCGCGACGGGAATGCCGATGTCCTCCTGGTGCACGCACCGGCCGCCGAGAAGGAGTTCATGGAGGCCGGCTGGGGTAAAGACCGGTTCCTGGTTATGCACAACGATTTCGTGATTGTCGGACCAGGGGCGGACCCGGCTGGCATCCGGGGCTTACCAACGGCTACAGAGGCTTTCCGGAGGATAGCTGCAGCCAGCGCTACCTTCATTAGCCGAGGCGATGCCTCCGGCACACATCAGCTGGAGCTTAAGCTGTGGGATAAGGCCGGAATTGACCCCAAAGGGCAGGCTTGGTATGTGGAGAGCGGGCAGGGAATGGGCGCCACCCTAACCATCGCTTCCGAAAAGAACGCTTACACCTTGACCGACCGAGCCACTTATCTGGCTTACCGGACCAGCCTGAAGCTGGAAATCCTTGTAGAAGGTGACCCGGCTTTGCTGAACGTCTACCACGTAATCACAGTTAACCCTGAGAAGTGGCCCAAGGTCAACTACGAAGGGGCGCTGGCCTTCGCCCGATTTTTGATAGACCCTGCCACGCAGGAAATAATCGGCCGATTCGGGGTGGATAAGTTCGGACAGCCTCTTTTCTACCCCGATGCCAATAAAACCGATGAGGAGTTGGGTTTGCCGTGAGGTTAATCTGGGAAGGCATCCTAAATGCTGTGCAGTTGCTTTTCAGTAGCGACCCGGAGATTTGGCAAATCACTCTGCTTTCCCTCCGTGTCTCCGGCCTAGCCACGATTATTAGTTTAATCATAGGCTTGCCTTTAGGAACAGTATTGGCACTGGGGCGATTCCCAGGCCGCTCCTCCCTCCTCAGCTTGGTCAACACCGGTATGGCTCTCCCTCCAGTCGTGGTCGGGCTGGTTGTTTCCATATTCCTCTGGCGCAATGGCCCCTTCGGCTTTCTTAACCTGATTTATACCCCCGCAGCCATTGTCATCGCTCAGACCATAATCGCTACTCCGGTGGTTACAGGGCTTACGGCAGCGGCGCTTCAGCAGCTTGACCCCCTCCTGCGCCTGCAGCTGTTGGGGTTGGGGGCTTCTCGCCTCCAGATGGTACTGGCCTTGTGGTGGGAAGCTCGCTTGCCTCTCCTGGCGGCACTGATGGCCGGCTTCGGCTCGGTTATATCCGAAGTTGGCGCTTCCATGATGGTGGGAGGGAACATCAAAGGGCAAACGCGNGTNCTGACCACGGCCATCGTTTTGGAGACAAGCCGGGGCGAATTTGCGCGAGCTATAGCCCTTAGCATCCTGCTCCTCGCCTTGGCTTACATGGTAAACCTGACGCTTACTTGGATTCAGCAGCGGGGGGCCAGGCAATGAAGACACTGCTTGAAGTCCGCAATTTGGTAGTCCGCTACGGTGAACGAACGGTCTTAGAAGTTGAGCACCTGGCCGTTGCCCAAGGGGAGGTACTGGCGGTCATCGGGCCCAATGGGGCTGGGAAGACTACTCTGCTTTTGGCTCTGGCGCGCTTGGTCCGGCCAGCGCAGGGGGAAATACTCTTCCGGGGGTGTCCGCTTAGCCCACGGGATGACCACGAATATCGCCGGCACTTGGCTTTGGTTCTGCAGGAGCCGCTTCTGCTGAGTGCCTCTGTCTTTGACAACGTAGCACTTGGCCTACGTTTCCGCGGCCTGTCCAGGGCCGAGATTGCCCGGAGGGTAGAAAAGTGGCTGGAGAAATTGGGCATCGGGCACTTGCGGGACCGACCAGCAACCCAGCTTTCGGGCGGGGAGGCGCAGCGGGTCAGCTTAGCGCGAGCGTTCGTCCTTCAACCTGACCTGCTCCTCCTGGACGAGCCCTTCGGTGCGTTGGACCCGCCAACCCGTTCCGGCCTATTGGAGGATTTGCAGTCCCTTTTGGCGGAGACAGGCCAGACAACTGTATTTGTCACGCACGACTTGGATGAGGCCCTGATGCTTGGTGACCGGGTAGCCGTGCTTCTGGGCGGCCGTCTGCGGCAAGTCGGCCCACCGGAGCAAGTTTTCGCCGAGCCTGCCGACCCAGAGGTAGCGGCCTTTGTCGGAGTGGAGACAATTGTAGCGGGGCGAGTTGTTGCCTGTGAAGAGGGGCGGGCAATTGTAGAAGTGAACGGCCTCCACTTGGAGGCGGTAGGGGAGCTACCTCCTGGGCGGGAAGTTCTCTTCTGCCTGCGGCCTGAGGATGTGACCATTTGGCTTAAAGGCGAGGTGCCCTCAACCAGTGCTCGCAACCGCCTTTCGGGGACCATCAAGCGTCTTACGCCGCAGGGGCCGCTTTTGCGGGTGGTAGTAGACTGTGGCTTCACGCTCACTGCTTTTGTCACGCGTGCCTCGGCCCGTGAGATGAACCTAAGGGAGGGGATGGAAGTTATCGCCTCTTTCAAAGCCAGTGCAGTTCGGCTTATCCCTCGCTGACCACCTCCCCTCATGCCGAGCAAGCTAACGTAGGACCCAAAACCCTGGCGAACCTTAAGCCAACGAGGGCGGGCAACGGGGCTCCAGGGGGCCATACCCCCTGGCGGGGGGCTGTGGGGGTGTGTCCTTCCGACCTAACCCCCTGACCCCCTTCCCTGCGAGGGAAGGGGGAAATTTTAGTGAGGTTATCGGGTCAGCCTACGATTGGGACCCAAAACGCTGGCGAACCCTAAGCAAACGAGGGTGGGCAATGGGGGATCCAGGGGGGCGGAGCCCCCATGGCAGGGGGTTGTGGGGGTGTCCCCCCAAAAAATTCAAAAGAGGGAGCGAGGCGCCCACATTAGCAACCCCGCCACGAGTGGGGCCCAAAACGCAGGCGAACCCTCAGCCAACGGGGGTGGGCAATGGGGGGTCCAGGGGGGCGGAGCCCCCATGGCAGGGGGGTGTGGGGGGTGTGCCCCGTTCACGCCGACTGAAGTCAGCCTCTTTGAAAAAGGTCGGCCTTCGCCGACCTTAATTAAAGCGGGGGTGGAGGGGGCGCAGCCTCATCCCAGTGGGTTTGGTGGATGTGCCCCTCCGACCTAACCCCCTGACCCCCTTCCCTGCGAGGGAAGGGGGAAATTTCTCCCCTCCCCGCTTCGGGGAGGGGCCGGGGGAGAGGTTAAACCGCCACGAGTGGGACCCAAAACGCAGGCGAACCCTCAGCCAACGAGGGTGGGCAAAGGGGGGTCCAGGGGGGCGGAGCCCCCATGGCAGGGGGTTGTGGGGGGTGTCCCCCCATAAAGCCAAAAGAGGGGGCGAGTAGCCCACATTAGCAACCCCGCCACGAGTGGGGCCCAGAACGCAGGCGAACCCTAAGCCAACGGGGGTGGGCAATGGGGGGTCCAGGGGGCTTGCCCCCTCGCAAGAGAGTAAGAGCAACTCACCTAAACAATGGGCAAGCCAAATCGGCTACTGAAACTTAGCGGCTCTGGGTAACGTGAGAGCCCTGGGCCGGCACCTCGTGACACATAACCCGCACCCGGCACACTTCTCGGCTTCCAGGACCGCTTTCTTATCCACTACTTTGATCGCCCCGTAGACACACGAAACCTCACACAACTTGCAACCCGTGCACCTTTCGGGGTCCAGAAGCGGGGGAACTGGGTAAAGCCGGTACTCTTGCTCCTGGACCCTCTTCAAAGCCAGGCCCCTCACCTCCTCCACCGAGGAATACCCATGGGAATCAAGCCATTCTTCCATCTCTTTGGCGATTTTGCCGAAGACGGAAGGGCCTTTGAGGATTGCGGCAGTGCAGACTTGCACTGCCCATGCCCCGGCCATCATCAGCTCTATAGCATCTGTCCCCCTAAATACGCCCCCAACCCCTATTATAGGCAAATCCACGGTCCTGGCGATATCAAATATGCAACGGACTGCTAAGGGCTTCAACGCTTGCCCCGATAGCCAACCATACCCTTCCTTGCTCCCCATCAGGGGAAAACCAGTTTCTATGTCTATGGCCATAACAGGCCCAAAGGAATTTATGGCCACGATGCCGTCTGCCCCGGCCTCCTTAGCCGCTAAAGCGGCCACTTTAACATCCCTGAAAGGACTGAACTTTACGAAAACCGGAACCTCTACAGCCTCCTTAGCCGCTTGGATGGCTTCCATCATTGGGCGTGGGTCGTCACCGATGTAATGGGTGGAAAGTTCCAAAGCATCGGCGTAAGGCCTTACCTTAGGAGCAAGCTGGGCAATATCCTTAGCTGTGTACCCCAAACTGATTATCAAAGGTAAGCCGGTCTCTTTAGCGATAGCATACTCCCTTTCAATCCACTGCTCTGGGGGGAGTTCGGACCATAACTCGGTGTTTAGGAAACCTCCGGGGATTTCGGCCATATTTGGGTGTGGGACCTGGGCAGCCATAACGGAGATTGTTTTAGACACGAGGCCTCCGGCTCCTCCTTCGGCGCACCGCTTCATCGCTTCCCCGTTCCAGACTGGCGGACCGGCAGCGGGCATAACTGGGTTGCGGAACTTTATCCCGCATATCTCCACTTCCAGCTTGGCCATTTCCCCCTCCTTAAGGATTAAGGCACCGGTTTTAGACCGGTGCCTTAAAGTTTTGCCCCTGGCCGGACTCGAACCGGCAGCCCACAGCTTAGGAGGCTGTTGCTCTATCCTCTTGAGCTACAGGGGCTTCCTTAAAAATTTTACCACAAATTGCCCATTCCGAGCAAATCGCATTAGCACTTGCGCCAAGAAAGCATTGCCGGGTGGCGGAGGCCATAAGGAAGCTGAGCTCAGCCGGCATTCGACCCGAGTAGCATTGCGATTTGACAACCCTTGGATTTTTGGCTATCATTTATATAGAGCCGGAGTGCTGGAACTGGAAGACAGGGCGGTCTCAAAAACCGCTGGGGTTGAGGCCCCGTGTGGGTTCGACTCCCACCTCCGGCATTTATGCCTAAGAACTTTAAAGACCCATCGGTTATAATTGTCGCTACCTTCGGCGGTTTGCTTATCGGCATCTTGTTCGGCCTCTTCACCGGCTGGATTCTGTGGCCTGTGCAGTATACGGATATTGACCTCGTTGACCTCTACCCCCACTATAAGGACGAGTTCGCCCTCCTGGTAAGCTACGCCTACGCCTTGGATGGGGATTTGGAAGCAGCCAGTAAGCGCTTGGAAGAGGCCGGCATTGTAAACCCAGGCGCTTTCTTGGCCTCCCTGGCCGAAAGTTACCTCGCCCAAGGGCAAGAAATCCCCGCCAAAAGACTTGCCCTCCTGGCCGAGGCCTTGGGCTATTATTCATCAAACCCACAAATCGTAGCCTTAATCGCAACTCCAACTCCCACCCCTACTTTCACCCCCACTCCCACCAATACCCCAACTCCTACCCCAACCTTTACCCCTTCTCCAATTCCAACCAATACCCCAATCCCCACCCCAACACCAACTCGCCCACCAGCTACTCCTACACCCAGGCCAACCCGCCCACCTACTCCAACCCCTACCCCGGCCCCTCCTACCCCAACCCCCACTCCTACAGTGGATTTTAAAATCGTGACCCAGAGAATCCTTACCATCCAGGAGAACGGGGGATGCGGCGGCAACCACAACATCTACGTCCAGGTCATTGATGCCAACGGCGCACCGCTTGATGGCATTGTGGTCCACGGAATTTGGACTAAGCAGGATTACATCACCCAGGAAGAACTTTGGTGGGCCGGAGCACCTTACGGCGACCGCAACCACGGCCGCACCAATATCCCCCTCTGGAAAGCAGGAGAACAAGTCTTCGTCAAAGGCGATGTCACCGGCCGCTCCTACACGAGCGAGGTAAGCCGGGTCCTTGATACCAGAACTGCCAACATCCCAATTGAGGACTTAATAGCTGGGGGGTATTGCTCTTCCCCAGAGGATTGCCGCCACAAGCTGGAAACAAGCCCAATTTGCGATGGCCACTATTCTTACCTTGTAATCTTCCAGAGGCAATGGTGAGATGAGCAAAAGCGGGGTTGCCTTGGGATTGCTCCTTGGTTTAACCTTAGGCTTAGGACTTGGCCTATTCGTAGCCTGGGGATTGCTCCCCCCAAAGCACTACGAAGGCCCACCTTCAGCTCTAAAAGAGCCGCTTAAGAAGGACTATGTTTACTTAATAAGCGCGGCCTACGCCCAGGAAGGCGACCTCAACAAGGCCCGGGAACGCTTGAAAAGCCTTGGCTACAAGGACCCGGCTGCCGTTTTGGCTCAAACCCTGGCCGAACTTAAAAGTAAAGGGGCACCACGGGAAAGCCTCGCCGCTTTGGCGGTGCTGGCTCAGGCATTGAAGGCCCCTATCCCCGCTGCCGAAACCTACCTACCCTCTCCCACCCCTACCTCTACCCCTCAGCCGCTTCTGCCTACCCCCATCCCCCCAACAGCAACCCCTACTCCATCCCCGACACCTCTTCCCTCCTTTGTCCTCAAAGCCCAAGAAAAGGAATGCAGGCCTGATGGTGAACCATCCCTCCTGGAAATTGAAGTCCTCGCTAAAGACGGAACGCCTCTGCCTGGCATTGAGCTAATCGTCTCCTGGGAAGGCGGGGAAGAGCACATCTTCACCGGCCTCAAGCCCCGAAAAAGCCCAGGCTATGCCGATTTTGAAATGCAACCCGGAGCGACTTACCGCGTCAGGCCGGCGGAAGAAGGCTCTGAAGAAGCCGCTAACCTCTTAAGCTCCGGGGGTGGTTGCCCGCCGGATAAACCAAGGGTTTCCTGGCGCCTGACTTTCCAGGAGGCACCGTAGTTTTGCAGGTAGTCACTCCTTCAAGTATTGATAATGGATGAGTGGTTATGCTTACTTTACAGTGCCAAATGCGTTTTGAGTGCCAAAAGGACCAAGAAGCAGTTTTTCAACTTATGCGCCGCTTTTCCTCCGCAATGCGCTTCGCCTACCAGCGCCTCCTTGAAGGGGGAAAGGATGGAGACATCATCCGCAGCCTCTACCCCCTCTTTGGCCTGAACTACCTCTATGCCCACGGCGCACTGACCCAGGCAAAAGCAATCATGTCCTCCCTAAAGGAGCTGGGCCAGAGCCCGAAGAAAGTGGCCTTCGGGGGAAGGAAGCTCTTTGAGGAGCTCTCCCGGAACCACCTTTCCGGGAAGCGAAGGGATAAGCTCCTTAAGAAGTGGAAGGAGCGAAGGCAAGGGATGCTTTTCAGTGTGGGCAAGAAGCACTCTAAGGGCAATGGAAACTTGAGGCTGGTCTGGGTTGACGGCCGTCTCCTACTTCACATTACAATCGGAGAAAAGCAGTGGGTCTATGCGGAAGTGATAAGGAGGGTGAAGAAAGAGAGGGACAAGTGGAAGATGCTTTTAGGGCGCCTGATGAAAGCAGAGGCCACAGGGGATTGGTTCCCTTACACTGTTACTTTGCGCCGGAAGGAAGGCAAAATCTATGCTTTCATCTCCTTTGAGGAAGAGCTCCCTCCGGTTTCAATCACCAAAACCCAAGGGGCAATAGGGCTTGACCTCAATGCCGTCCCGCAGCATGTGGCCTGGGCGGAAGCTTCCTCGGACGGGAATTTAGTTTCTCACGGAGCTGTGCCCATTCCTGACCTTTCCGGGAAGCCCAAGAAAGTGCGGGATTACATCCTCTGGCAAGCAGCTTGGCAAGTAGTTCGCCTGGCCAAAGAGAAAGGGAAGGCCATTGCTTTGGAGCGCCTCAGGCACATGCCTAAGGGGGAGCGAGGGGATGGAAGGCCGGCCCTCAGGCGAAAGCTTGGAAACTGGGCCTACCGGAGCCTGAGGGAAAAGATTAAGGTTCTGGCTCGGAGGGAAGGGATTGAGGTTGTGGAAGTGAGTCCAGCTTACACTTCGGTCATAGGGGCATTGAAGTATGCCCCGCAGCACCTATTGGACAAGGACCGGGCAGCGGCTTTGGTGATTGCCAG
>JGI20130J15133_1002403_pt1 | contig 13904 bp, 13 predicted proteins | sample WasSprMetagenome_FD_15133 | JGI IMG/M metagenome (IMG submission 15133) | reverse complement strand
CCAGGGGCTTCCCTTCGCTTTTCACAACACCAACTATCGTTGGCCCTGTTGGTGTTGGGGCAACCTCCTCCTTCTTCGCACATCCTGTGGCCATCGCCATGGATAGGATGAGGATCAAGTTCGGAATTGCGAATTGCGAATTTCGAATTGCGAAATTGAAAAGACGTAGCAGCTCCGTGCCGAGGATGCCTGATAGGACAAACGAAATCATGTGTTTGAAGATAATTCCGAAATAATCAATCCTCCTTTCGCAATTTGTTTTTCGCCATTCGCAATTCGCTTTTCGCAATCCCTCATTTCCGAATTCCGGGATTCGATACCTCCTCATGAGAACCACCCCCTGATTTGGGCATGAGGGATGCTAATGCACCTCCAACCGGATTATACCGATAAATCTATCCTCCATGTCAAGCATGCGGGAGGTGCTCTGCGGTTGCATCGCCCCCTGTGGTTGCCCAAAATCATGGGCAGGCACGTTGAACGTTCCAACGTTTAAACGTTCAAACGTTCCAACGTTTATTACACAAGGCCTGCCCCTACAGAACGATGACGCCCTTGATATAGCCTTCCGGACGTTCGCAGGCGAGCTCCAGCGCCTCCTGGACCTTCGTCACATGGTGGCGATGGGTTACGAGCTTATGTAAATCGAAATAGCCTTTCTCAAGCAGTTTGATCGCACGCATCATGTTGTCCACGTTCCTATCAGCCCCTATCATCGGCGCTGTGTTGAGCACCCTTAAACCCCTGGTATGCCATATGCTCATGTTGATAGTCCTTGGATGATGATGCCATGCGAATATAGCAAGCCTCCCACCGGGACGCACAAACTCCCCTGCCATCTCTATCACCTCGGCCGCCCCGGCTGAATCGATGACCAAGTCGAATGGGGTTTTCTTCAGCTCCTCAAGCTCCCTTCTGCCATCATCGGTCCCGACATCGATCGTGCTTGTCGCACCAAACTCATTTGCAAGCTCAAGATTGATATGCTTCACATCCGTCACAACGAGTTCGGAGAGTGGGTATCGCCCAAGCGCTTGCAAATTGAGCAAGCCCATAAAACCGGCACCCATCAGCAAGACCCTATCCCCTGGGGAGATATCGTAGGCATAGAGGGCATTGATGACACATGCAACGGGTTCCGCCAGATAACATGCGGGATCATCCGGGATGATGCTAAACCTTCGCACATGGCTTGCCTTGATGTTCTGGTATGTGTCCCAAGACCAGCATATGACATAATCGCCCTCGGCTATGCCCTTAACTTCCCTCCCGACTTTGACGACCACCCCAATGCCCTCGTGGCCGAGTTTACAGGGCATACGCGATCGTTCCCAGCCTGAGAACAGGCTCACCTCTCCCATACAAATGCCATTAGCGATGCAGCGCACCTGAACCTCGTCCGGCGCCGGTTCGGGCACATCTTCCTCACGCAGTTCGACCTTGCGCTCTGCGACGAGGTAAACGTTGAGCGACTTCATAGTAACCCCTCCCTCCCCCTCTCTTTGGTTCGGTCAAAACCTATCCTATTCACGATCCCCTGCAATCCTCATTGGGTTCGTCCATGCGAGGTTGCCATATGCATCCATGCACTCTATCCGCAGGAAGCGCTCGCTTCCACGCAATGTATAGTGCGCTTCGGTGATAGCGTCGCTGTCGATAGCCGTCCATCTCTCCCCCTTCCCGTTATCTGAGATGAAGGTTATCGTCGCAACCGGGGAGCTCCTAACCCATATTCGGCTATCCTCTATGCGCACATCGTATATCTGAGGCCCTGTGCTCGAGTAGAACATCCCACGCTTGAGGGCGTCTAAGACATCGATCTCCGTTAGCGCCTGGCACTTGACCATCACCCAGGCCCCACAGAGATCCGCAGGTCGATGCTCGTTGAAGTGGAAGTGAGCGTCGTCCACCGCTAAACCCCATACGAAGCGGCCACGCACGAGGAGGTCGTCCCAATGCGTTGTTGAAAACCCTTTTCCTATGCTATAATGGCAAGAGGTATTGAAGATCTCAACAGCGATATAGCCATCTAAGGAGATGATATCGTGAACGGTCAGCTGTGACCAATAAGGGTGGCAGAGTATCACCTCCCCGCCCTGTTCCCGGACTTCGTCGATGAACGACTGCGGCTGGATGTCCTTGCTGGATACATCCTGTGGCTTTGTCCACTCACGTTTTATACCTATGATGACGAAGTGGAAGTTAGTTCCTGCCTCGGAAAGCCCTATGCCCACCTCCTCGCCCGGGATGAGCAACAAGCCATATCGCTCCGCATCGTCGAGAGAGGTCAGCTTGTTATGATCCGTGATGGAGAGGAAATGATAGCCCATCTCTGCGTAGCGCCTGGCCAGCTCGCCCGGCTCCAAGTCGCCATCGCTTCGCCTTGTGTGAGCGTGCAAGTTCCCTTTGAACCAAATGCCATCCGCTTCAAATGGGTTTGGAAAATCGACCTGCATCTACATCCCACCTCCAATCCGCTCTTATAGGCGTCGCCACTTATCCCGATAAAGCCCGATTTGCTCTATTGGGATCGGTTGAAAGCCGGATCCGATGAGGTTCTCCTCAACACGTATATATGGCTTCGCCTTCTCTTCCACGTCCATCCATCGACCTCCCATGCAGATATTGTGCACGATGATATTGCCCTTCGGCGCCGCCGGCTCGTCCTCCAGGATGCCGACGAGTTGCGGATAGCGCTCCTTCCAGGGCGATTGCTTGTAAGGAACCTCCATCAGCCTCTCCTTCATCGTGGTATCAACCGTGCTACTTGCCCAACCCATAGCCCGTGCGTCCACGTGGACAGCCGGCTCGCAATCCACGAAGATGTTGTTCTCAACGATGTTATCCCGTCCACCCCCTATGAACGCCGCATTTGTCACCCGCACGAAGACGTTTCCGAACACAACCGTCCCGCAGAGCATGTCGTCAAGATAGACACCAACAGCCCCTTTCCCCTGAAAGCCTTTGATATCGCAGAACAGATTGAAGCGGATGACCGTCCCACGCCAGGTCCAGTCGCGCCCGCTGTAAACGGCGCCGGCGTCGTTGGACTCAAGGCAAACCCGCTCAATGCGATTGAACTCCATCAGATGATCGTTTCCGCTAAACGCAATTGCCTGATGAGGTGCATCATGGATGAAGTTATGCCGGGCCTTGTTTCCTACCCCGTTCAGCGCAATTGCAGGCCGATACATCCGATGCCATCGAGCGTAATGGTGGATGTGGTTATTCTCGGCAAGGTGAAGCGAAGGGGTCAGCTTCTCGCGGTCGCCACCGTTCATGGCGATACCTCCCTCCCCCATCCCATAGATGTCGCAGCTGATGACGGCGTGGTTCGCCCCTCCCTCTATCCGAACGGCATAGCCGCCGCCATTGCGGATGACACAACCGGCGATTCGGACACCCGTTCCGCCTGTGATCGTCACCACCGTGCCCCGAACCGCCTCCATGACGATCCCTTCCCACAAGACATGGCTTGCTCCCCTTATCGTAAGCAATGTTGGAAGCGCCGAGACGATCGCCTCGCCTTCGTTGATATCCGATGGCGGGTAGAAGTAAAGCATGCCCGTCGCACGGTCGAGATACCACTCGCCGGGGGAATCCAACTCGGCGAGGATATTATAGGCATAGAACCACTGCCCTTTTCGATACCCGTAATGGTGATATGGCGGTTCCACCTCCATGATGCGCTTTTCCGGATCGATGGATTTGAGCCGATGCCGCTGATCGCTCCAATCCCAAAACCAATAGCCGTGTAACCAAGCGTCTTTTTCCCCAATCCATCGCCTCGGCCTATCGCCTTCATAGTAAAACCTTCCGACCTTACTGCCTTTTATGCCGTGAATCTGATGGCCGTCATACTCGACGATATCGGCGATATTCATAAATCCCTCATTTGGATAGCGAGCCAAGGTCATCGGCATGTCGTTGAAAAACAACTCCAGCCCGCCACCTGCGGGCGAACCGAACTCCACGATTCCCAACGCCTTCAGGTCGGCCTGCCAGATCTTATCCCGAACGTCCTCCTCGAGGCGGCTTAGGACCGAGGTATCGGCAACCTTTCTCCAACCCGTCACCCGTTTTCCGCCCATCAGCCTCGCCTTCCCCCCTTCGCAGGCCCTGTAGACGATGGGCGCATCGGGCAAGCCCGAATCCTCTTCGTTTAGCTCCAGAGGACGGGTCAGCTCGTAAACACCGCTTTGTAGCTCCACGATAACCCCGCCTTTCGGGAACAAGCCCTGCCGCTTCAGCTCGCGTATCGCATCCCGTGCCCGTTCGATGGTAGCAAAGGGGCCATCCGTGCGGTTTACATTCGGAGCAGGCAGCCTCCCACTCCATGCATCGTTGCCATCGGGAGCTACGTATAACCGCAGCGGCTGTGCCGTGCATACCGCTGTCAAATATGGCTGGATTTCAACGAAATTCAAAGCCAGTTCCTGACCGATCGGCCCCCCAGCTTCTTCCTCGGACTTCCAATCGGAAATGACCAGTTTGGCCACATCGCCTTTCGGCCTGAAGAGGAACCAGTGGAAGTTGAGGGAGTGCCCTTGGACGGTGCGCGTCGACGTGATAGCCCGAAAGGATTTGAGGACCTCAGCGCCCTCGATCCTGACGGAGATGGCATGGGGCTCCTTATCCTCTCCCTTTCCTAAAACGGCCCGGTAGTCCGAGGTAACGAACTTCAGCGAGTAAAGCCTATCGGGCTCAAGCCCCTTGATCTCCTGCCATACGATGTTGGGGGCCTTATCGCTCCTCTTGAGGAGGAGGAAACTATCCCCTCGATCGACCTTAGGCCACCTCCCTTGAATCCACCCGTAGCCGCCGATCTTCCCCGGCTTCACGCTCCCCTCCTCCGCAGGCCTTGCTTCCCAGCCTTCAAGTCCCAACTCGAAGTCAGGGTTATAGATGAAATCCGTCCGATAGCGGAACCCAAATCGCTTGGAAAGCAGATCCGTCCGGCCCTCGAGGCAGTAATGGCGGTAGAGCAAGCCCAACCACCTCACCGTCTCCTCGTCCATGTAGCCCGAAGTCCAGCCCATGATCCCGTAAACCCCCTTGAAAACCGGATCGGTGGCCAAATGATTCAATTGCATGTCCAGGAAAACCTTGAAGTCTACGTTCGGGAAATGGCTCAAACTGAGGGGGAAGCAGGAGAAAACGCCGAGACAGACGATTAGATGCTTCTGGAAGCCGGGGACCGCTTCAGCCCATGCCGCCACCGCATCTCCCAAGGAGCGGCGAATGGCGGATTCCGCTTCCTCCTCCGTGGCTTGCTCCGGGATGTAGCGTTCCCAAGCTAATTTAAACCCTTGCTTTATAACGGCCTCCACGAACTCCCTGCCGGCTTCCGTAGTATAGAACCACCGGCCGGACGTCCCAAGATAGGGGAAAAACAGCTTGCCGGGGAAATCGGTGGCCAGCTTTCGAATCGCTTCCGTCCACGCAGGGTAGTTGGCCCTGCCATCGAGGAACTCGTCCACGATGACTCCGTCCAGCTCGGGATCCCTGAAGCCTGGGCTTTGCGCCCAGTATTTATAAGCCTCCTCACAGGAGATGGTTGGCTTTTCCCCCCTCGCTTCCAAACCGGGAACGCCGCATTCTACGAGCCACCTCCTGCCCGTGGCCTTCCACTGTGCTACAAATGGCTTCTGCGCTTCGGCCCCTGTCCCGATGATCGTCGTCACATAGGGGAAGACATAGCGTTCGAGAAAAGGCCGGTCGTAAGGCCCAAAAGGGCGAATCCACGGATCGTAGCCGAATTTGGCGTAGAGGATCTCCGGAATCGCCCTCACGATGAGCTGTCCAAGCTTGCTCCCGGCTCCACAGACAACCTTGAGGCCGTGTATCCCTCCGCTGAGGAGCCTGAAGGCATCCTGCGTGGAAGGCATCTCGTCGCTGTAGGCGATGATCCTCTCGCCGTCAAGCCATATCTCTGCCTTGCCGCCTTCGACCGTCGAGCGCAGGAGGATCCAGCCATCCCTTGGATTGGCGAATTCGAACTCGAGCGTTCCGCCCCTCTTCGGCGAAACACATAAAAGCTCGGTCACAAAATTATTCAGCTCCTTTGGAGCCGGAGCAGCCGAAAGAAGCGCTAAAATTAAGGACGCCATTCCCCTTAATCACTCCCTTCTTCAAAACATACCCCGATCCGTGTGTTGCCGACGATGATCCGGTGAAAACGCAGGTCCGTTGAGCTTCGGCTCAATGGCGGCAAGGGTTGAGGCGATGTTCGCCTCGTCATTTCGAGCATCTCAAGCAAAAACCCTTGTGATACCTCCCCAAAATCCTTCGCACGCACCCAGCCCCCGCCTTGAACCATCCTGAAGGCCTGTATCGAGGCGCACCTTGCCTTCCGCGATCTATCGAGCAGGAGGTCCGAATCGCCGTCGCCACCACATCCTAAAAGGAGGACGGCCGTGCCCGTCCCTTCGCCCTTTATAACCGCCTTTGCCCTTCTTGCCTCGCCCGGTTCGGTGACGAAGTTCGTCCCAACGAAAACCACCTTGCCTTTAAACCCATCGATCTCAACCACCGGCACCTCGATCGGTTTCACCGGCGTCGCCACCCTTGCACCGTGCATGGTGAACTCGCCGCTGCCCCTCAAAAGCATGAAGCGTGGATGTTCCCCGGTTTCATACCAGATATCGCGCACAAGCAGGCTCCCGTTGCCGTCGACCTCATAGCTGAGCTCGTTATTGGAGGAAGCGCCGCAGAAGATGGAAGCCTTTGAGCCAACGACCTTTATCGCCAACTTGCAGCTTCCATGGTTGATGTTGAAAAAGCTCACCTCGGCCCTCCTCAGAGGCCCGATCGATAAGCCGGTTTGCGCGGAAACGACGTTCAGCTGATCTGCGATCACCCTCGCCTTCTCCTGATCGCAACCTTCCACCTTTATGCCATCGGCTCTTTTCGAGCCATCGATTGCGAATCCGGAAAGCCTTGCGTGAGTTGGACCAAGGATGCGGATAACCGGTCCATCCCCATCCCCTATCCAGCGTAGAACCGTCCCCTTTCCATCGCCACCTCCATCGCCCACCAATCGCAGGTCGCAGCCCTTGGGGATGGTTAGCGTCCTCCCGATGTTGTGGATACCGGCAGGTAAATGCACGATGGGCTTTTCCCCAACCAAATTCGCCGCCTTCTCAATCGCCCTTTGTATTTCCTCGGCACCGCATCCGGGGGTCAGTTCGATCACGGGCGACTTCTCAAGAGACGGTATATTTGGCAATTCCGGCGTTAGCATCTTTATTTCCTCGTAATTCGCCAACCTGTCGCCGGCCATCAGGGATTCCTTCCCGCAAAGGATCGCTTCCTTCGCCGTGAACGTATTGCCGATGGAAAGCAGGGCGGCATCGGGACGAATCCGGACGGCTGGGGAAAACCTCGCCCGAAACACGTTGTCGATGAGGAAGACAGGACCGAGGTTCCCAACCTCAACGGCGACATCCTTTGTATCGGCCACGAAGTTGCCCTGAAGCGTCACAAAGCCGCATGCATCAAGCCGTCCCGCCCTGAAAAACGAGCGTGAGCCGGAGGAGAGGTTGTTGCGAATCGAGAAATAGCCAGCATGCCCCATGCTCATGTCGGATTCGGTGGAGTTACGGAATATGCTCTCGTAAACATGATAGTTTCCGGCCCCGAAGGCATTTGTAACCCCTATCCTGCAGTCCTCGAAGACGCAATGCCAGATGAACCAGTCCAATGAGTTCCAGTTTTGGATGCTGATGCCGGCCTGGGAACAACGAACGAAGTAGCATCTTGCCACAACGGTCTCGGCGATCCCCATCGTGTTAAGGCGTCCGGCTTCGATGCCGAAGCCGAGATCGCGAAAGACCATGTCCGTGAACTCGTTATATGTGGCGAAGAGGGGACCACAAAGGATGGCGGTTCTTGCCTTTTTAGATCCATCGAGCGTCAACCGGCACATTCGCGAATACCATGCGCCATAGTGCACCATCACACCGTCTTCCTCCCCATCCCACTTGATTATCGTTTTCTCGGGGTGCTCACCTACAATGGCGATATGCTGTGATTCGCCGTGAGCCTCACGAACGACCTTCAAACCCTTTGTGATGCGGTAAACACCCGAAGGGATGAAGAGCACGACGGATTTCGGTGTTTGTGAACGTTCTGCATCGAGTGCCTTCTGAAGCGCTTCTGTGTCATCGGAAACCCCATCGCCCTTTGCGCCGAAATCCCTCTTCACATCGAGCCAGCTTGCGAAAGGGCCGTAGAATTCGGCATCGTTCATCGGCTTCCCCGCCATGGCCTTCTCGGCAGCCAGCGCATTTACGGAGGGTCCAAAGAAGCGGATCGCAAGGGCAACTGCCATAACGCGGATTGCAATGTATCTGGGCGTATAACTTCACCTCCGACGCAATTGGTGAATTTCGGATTTCGGAATTCGGATTCGTGATACGATGATAGCACGAAAGGGAAAGCCTGTCAAGGATGGAATGACCGACTTGGTGACTGCGTCGCCCACAAGGTAACCACCCCCTAAAGGGAATTCAGTTGAAAAATTGTAGGGGCAACCCCCTGTGGTTGCCCAAAAACAGGGCAGGCACGGGGGCCTGCCCCTACAAAGGATATCGAATTGCGAAATGCGGATTGCGAAAAGACGGGTCACCATTTCTCATTTTCGCAATTCGCCCTTCGCCTTTCGCAATTTCTCTATTGGGGGTTGCCCAAAAACAGGGCAGGCACGGGGGCCTGCCCCTACAAAGGATATCGAATTGCGAAATGCGAATTGCGGATTGCGAAAAGACGGGTCACCATTTCTCATTTTCGCAATTCGCCTTCCGCCTTTCGCAATTTCTCTATTGTGTTGCCTCCCTTGACATGCTTCTATTCTGGCGCTATAATGATAGCAAGAAAAGGGATATGTAGTTAACTGCATAACCCACAGGGGGTTGCTCCTCGGAATACCGGGATATTCCAGGGTTCGGTCGGTTATACTGGAGGACGAACCCTTGGAGGGGAAGATAGGCCACTTGATGGCACAGATCGAGGAGGAACGAGATATGACGTTTGAGGAGCTCTTGAAAGCGAAGCGGGAGGAAATCTTGCGGGTGTGTGCCAAATACGGTGCCCGTAACGTGCGCGTCTTCGGCTCGGTTGCCCGTGGGGAGGCGGACGAACAAAGCGATATCGATTTCCTCGTCGAACTTGAACCAGGCAGAACCCTTTTTGACCTGGGCGGTCTCCAATACGATTTGGAGCAGCTCCTTGGGTGCCGGGTAGATGTGATCACGGAACGCGGTCTCAAGCCTCGTATCCGAGAACGTGTGCTTCGAGAAGCAATGCCGCTATGAGAGACCCCAAGGAAAGGCTGCAAGACATCTTGGAAGCGATCGCCGCCATTGACCGATACCGCGATCGCGACAGAAGCGCCTTCGAGCAAGACGAAATGCTCCAAGTATGGTTTGTTCGGCACTTGCAGATTATCGGTGAAGCCGCGCGCATGCTACCCGAGGAAATCAGAAACCTGGCACCCGAGATCCCTTGGCACAAGATTATCGGCATGCGCAATATCCTCGTGCACGGCTATTTTACGATCGACTTGGATGTTGTCTGGGATGCTGTGCAAGGAGATGTTCCACTGCTCAAGCCCGCAGTGGAAGCGTTGCTAAAGAAACTGGAGGAGCAGAGCTATGGCGGGTGAAGCACAGCTCGGAGAAGTGGCTGAAATCATTATGGATCAATCCCCGGGGACATTTTGGTAAGCGTGCGCGCCGATTGGTCGCGTCAACGTAGCGGACCGGAGATGCGCTATCGGCCGCGGATTGGCCATCATCCGACCCAAGACGCCGGAAGATGGTGCGTCTGCCTGAAAAAGCTGATTGTTTTCTGTTTTTGAAAAGGCCGCAGGAGAAAAACAAGACCGTATCGAGGCCTTGGGTGCGGAATCCAGCACCCTCGCCGCCCTACGCGATGCGCTCTTGTCCAAGCTCATTCGCGGGGAGATCCGGGTAAAGGACGCAGAGCGGTTCGTTGAAGATTTGGGAGGTGGAAAGCGATGATAAAGAAAATCACGATCGAGAACTTCCGTTCGATTGAACATGCAGAGGTTGAACTGGCGCCCCTTGTTGTCTTGTACGGGCCCACCGCATCGGGCAAATCGAGCTTATTATATGCTTTGCTTCTTTTGAAGAACTTCATCGCTAACCCTAACCGGCCGGCAGATGGATACTTTCACATGGGCTTCATGGATCTGGGCGGATTTGACCAATGCGTGTTCAACCACGAGGGCTCACGCAAGGTTACCGTAGGCATTAGCTTCGAGGAAAAGGAAGGACAACCCACATCCTACAAGCTCTCCTTCTCCAAGGACAGGGGAACGATCTACCAGAAATGGGGAGATCTCGTTTTGGAGCATGAAATTCCTATTCCATACGGTCTAAATCAAACATTCTCGTTTAGTTATTCGGAAGCCAATGAAGAATACACGATTAACTGGAACGGGATATCCTGTTCTGTTTCTCTCCAAAATCCGACACCGTCAACACAGCAGAGGGCCCGCGAGATCGCAGAGTCCATCAATGCGGTCGTGGAAAAGATCAAGGCGATTGATGTCGTGCCACATCGGCGAGGTTTCTTCAAGCCGAATTACACGAGCGTTCCTGTCTCTCCAACCCCAACGGCAGAGGACGAAGTAGCCTCTCTTATCATCAATGATCCAAATCTTGCGCCAAGGATCTCCGTCTATGCTGAAGAGATCTTCGGACGCGACTTCCGCCTATATACGCCTCCAGGAACGGCGATCGTGTTCTTTCAGACAACAGAGAAAAAATCGAAAACGCCGGGGCTACTGGTTAACGACGGCTTCGGTGTCAACCAAGTCATTTATCTCTTAGCCAAGCTGTTGCGTTCCGATGCGCGGACTCTTCTCATCGAGGAACCCGAAGTTCATCTTCATCCGACTACCCTTCGAAAGTTCGCCAGGCAGCTGTGCACAATTGTACAGGAGGAAGGGAAGCAGATCATCCTCACAACCCATAGCGAGCCGTTCGTAAGCTCGCTTCTTGTTGCCGTCGCCGAGGGCAAGCTTTCTCCCGACGAAATAAACTGCTACCTTTGCTTAAAGGAGGGGCGAAAGACTGTCTTTAATGCACAGAAGGTTCAGAAGAACGGTCAGATCGAAGGCGGACTCATGACTTTTATCGAAACTGAGCTTGAAGATCTTCAGAAGTTTCTCGGCATTAGCGGGCAACAGCGATGAAGCGACTTGTATTCGATGAATGGGTCTGGGCGGATCTAAACGGCGAGAATGGAGAGGAGGCTCAGCGTGAGACGCTCTGGTTGCTACAGCGTGTGCTTGAGAAATGCGATCAGCTGGTGACTGTGCGGGGAAGCCCGTTCCTCAACTGTGCCGCGAGCAGGGACTGCCTGAACCAGAGTTTTATGCCGATGCTACCCAGTTCCGCGTGCGCTTCCTCAAAGATCCGTACACCCCTGAACGGCTGAGGCAGATGGGGCTGAACGAGCGGCAAATCCGGGCGGTGGTGTATGTAAAAGAGCGCGGCAGCATCACCAATAGGGAGTATCAGCGGCTGACAGGCGCTTCCAAGTCCACTGCCGCTCGCGATTTGGAAAACTTGAATATGAGAGGCATACTGGAGAGGCACGGCATCACGGGGCGAGGCACTCAATACACCCTCAAGGGATCGAGAACGGCTCAAAGGGATTGCAAACGGGACATGAAGGGGACACAAAGGGGATAAAGGAGCCATAAATAGAACACCTTCTCACCAGGGGTTAACGTAATGGTCACCTCATTCCCATCCTCATCCTTGAACTTCGGATCGTTGGATACGTTCAACCTGCAGACGAAATCTGGTAGTCTCTGCATTCGGAAGGTAGATCGTAACCATTCCCGTTGTCCTTGTAGGGGCAGGCCCCCGTGCCTGCCCCGATTTTGGGCAACCACAGGGGGTTGCCCCTACAAGAGATTCTCCGTGCTCAAATGCCTTGTGGGTAACGCAGTCACTAAGTCGGCTATCCCATCTTTTCAACTCCGAAATCCGATAAATTAGCCGTTTGTTTGAAGATGTCACCGATCGAACCGAAGCAACCTCAATAAGCAAGGGATGTTTACTTTGGCAACACGTAAACCCGCCCGTTGATCTCCCGCGCTGCCTCGGCCAGCTCCCAGTGCGGATGATCGACGATCGAAACGAAACCGATATCGTAGTTTTCGCCGTCAAACCTGCCGGTCAGCGGCTGGTCAACATACTGGAACCAGTGACACCCGACGAAGGCGGGCAGCTTCCAGACGCTATGCAAGTAAGCTCGGTAGGCTTTATCCCGCTCCTTCTGGCTGGCAACCGGGATAAGGCCTCCGTGAAACATGCCTCTGTCAAGCGCACCGAAGTGGAACTCGCCGACGACCTCCATCGGACGAGGGGCAAAGCGGCAGCCAAGGTAAAGCTGGTTGGGCGCATGCTTCTTGAGGGCATCCCGAACGGCCGAAAAGTAGCGACGAGCGAAATGGACCAGGAACTCGCTTAAGTCGGCGATGCAAGCATCCGTCATCTGCGCCGGCAACTCGATAGGCCTCGATAGCAACTCTTCCCACGACGACAAATTCGCTTTCCAAGCGATGTTAAGTTTCGCTATATCGCCATACTTCCCTCGCAACAGCCGGACGAATTCGCGCTTTGCGGGCAGGTTCCCGTCGCCTGCCAGAACCCTTCTGGGCAAATCGTAATGGCCTGCAGGGTCATCTCCCCAACCACCCCAGGACAATTCGTTGTCCACGAAGTAACCGATACACCAGGGATCGTCCTTCCAATCGCGAACGGCATTTGCAACCGCCCTTTCTACAACTTCAGGGAATCGCTCATCAAAGACATCGGGCATAGGAGTCCATGCCGTTGGGAAGTAGGTCGGAGTAAATTACGATCCGGCTGCGGCTGACTGCGTCGCCCACGCGGAATCGAAAAGACTGGGTAACTCCGCATTTCACCTTTCGCCATTCGCCTTTCGCAATTTCTCTATCGGTGTTTGCCCAAAAAACCAGGGCAGGCACGGGGGCCTGCCTCTGCGAGGATGGTTACGATCTACCTTCCGAATGCACTCGCCGGAGTTGCTTGAAAAGCTATCGATGCTCTGGTATAATACTTAGCAGACAAAAGGAGGGTATGTCGAACCAAACCCCGATGATCCCGATAGAGGTGATTATAAGGTGAGGATAGGAATCGTTGGAGGAGGTCCATCTGGATCCTTCTTCGCCATCTCAGCCCTTTCCATCCCCTCGTCCACGGGATCCAAGCCGGAGATCGTCATATTCGAGAGGAAGGATTTCTCGAAGCCAGGGCCGGCCGGTTGCAACATGTGCGCTGGGATCCTCTCGGCAAGGACCGTTAACGGGATAAAGGCCCTTGGGCTCAGGATACCGGAGGACGTCATAAGGGCGAGGATAGACCGGTATATACTATGCTTCCAAGGGATAAGGGTCGTCATGGAAAAGCCCAACGAGAAGGAGGAGATACTCAGCATCTATCGAGGAGGGGGACCATTTAGGGGGGATGCGAAGGGGATAAAATCCTTCGATCAGTTCCTCATCGACGAGGCGATAGGGAGAGGGGCGGTTCTTATAAGGGAAACGGTAAGGGAGATAGAGGTGACGAGATCCGAGGCGTTCATTAGGACGAGCAACGGGAGTTGGAAATTCGATCTCGTGGTTTATGCAGGAGGTGTTAACGGGGAACTCCCCAAGATAAAGGGCCATAGATATATCCCTCCGAAAACCGAGAGGATGATCCAGGACGAGTTCCGAAACCCATCCTTCTCCTGTTCCTGCAATCCATGGAATTCGTCCGTTCACATCTTCTTCAAAGGGATCAAGGGGCTTATATTCGCAGGATTCGTTCCGAAGGGCCCGTATATTAACCTATCGATCC
>JGI20130J15133_1002395_pt1 | contig 13932 bp, 12 predicted proteins | sample WasSprMetagenome_FD_15133 | JGI IMG/M metagenome (IMG submission 15133) | reverse complement strand
AAATTCAGAGAGTATATAATCTAACCCAGGTATATCTACTCTTGTTAAATGTATGTCTATTAAAAAGTATACTAATATTCCAGAAACAAAGGCAGCAATCAACCTTTCTTTTGGACCAACCTTTCTTGTAAAATCTTCTAAAACTCCGCCCAAAAATACAGGAGTAGAGGCTATTAAAAACTTAAAATAATAGTTTGCAAAATATCTATCAAATTTATAAACTAAAACACCGCTTAACCATAAAGAAATGTATATTGGCAAACCACCTATCCTTACAGCCTTCCAAGAATGGAATTTTTGAACCCCTGTGTCATGGTCCAACCCTATCTTATATGATTTTAGCTTTAAAATAAGAAAAGTTAAAAAAGCTGTTATTAAAAAGCTATATATCAAATAAATCATTTAATTTTCCCTCAAAGTTGAGATCTTATTGTATATATTAAGTTGTCCAAAAATTTTAAAGTTTAAGTAATAGAATCGTATAAAATTATAACTCAAAAAGCTTAAAAATCGATGTTTTTTTATAGAAAAAACCGAAAAGAAGTTATTAACAGAAATATCGGAATTTAAAAGCAAAAATAATAAATACCTTAGGATATGGAGAGGAATGTAAATTTTTCTGTAGAATTTAAATCTTTTAATATAATGTCAATTATATTAAACTTTGCAGATTAAATCTTAAAGTGTATAAATCAAGAAAATTTTCGTATTAAATTAAAAACAACAGAAGCTTTACCAGATATCGTTCCTCAAACTATAAAATTAAATATGTTGTAAAATTTTTATCCAAATAGGTTTAAATTAAAACAATTGAATTTTTAAAACTTTTTATTGGTTGGAGGACTAATGAAAAATAAAGAAAACTGGCTGATAATTATGTTTGCATCAGCATATATATCCATCTCTGCATTTGAAGCAGTCTTAATTTTATTTCTTCTATATGAAATATACTTAATTGCAAAAAGACAAATTAGATTTAAATGGACGCTTAAAACTACCACTTTTTATGATAATTACGCCATCTATTTTAAGCTCGGCAATTTATGGCAAACCGCATGAAATAATCGGAGCACTGAATCAGACATTTTTTAACATTACATACTTTGCAAAAGATATGTTCATGCCATCATATAAACTGTTTAAAAAAGTTAACTACACCATAGTCTTGTTTTGCACGATAGAAGCAGTTGTTACTATTTACAACTACTCAAAAGGTTTAGAAAAGCCAATTTGGGGAGGGGTATTTGAGATAGGTATCATTTTTGCTCTTGGAAGTTTGTCTTCTTTTACATTATTCTTATTAGAAAAAGACATTAAGAAGAAAATACTATTTTTCATGCTTTTTATACTTTTTACTTTTTTGGTGTTTGTAACAGGAAAGAGAAATCCAATCCTTGGAATACTTGCTTCCTATTTTGTTTACTTTGTGATACTGCTAAAAATGTCAAATATTAGTAAAAAATGGACCTATGGAATGATTTCTGTCTTTTTGCTTCTGTCTATAGGTGGTACATATTACGCCGTACAAAAATTCCCAAAGTATAAGTTATTGTTTGAATTCGTCTTTCAGGGAAAGGATTTAACTGAGGAGCAGTTAAACGAATTTTCAAGTGCAAGATGGGAAATTGGTAAGAAAGGAGTAGAAGTTATAAAAAAAGATGTTGATAATGGAAATATTCTTCCACTTCTGATAGGTCACGGGTATGCAGCGGGAGAAAGATTAGACCCACCATCACCGGTTGGAAGGTCTTATGAGTCAATTTTTTTAATCTCTGAACTTATAAATATTGGATTAATAGGTTTAGTTGGAATAATATTTTTAATGTATAGATTTTTTAAGTTTGCTATTACTGTAAAACTTTCTGAATTTAATCAAATTGTTGGACTGCCATTTTTAGTTTTTCCTGCATATTTTCTTGTAGGTGGAATATTTAGCGGTATGTGGGATGCAATTTTACCTTTGTATTTTCTCATGTTTGGAATTGCTGAAAATTATTATATTAAAATAAAACAAGGCTAAAAAAGTTAAAATTTATTTACCTTAGAACCTCTTGCTCAAAATGATAAGTTTAAATAATTGTTTGACTATTAAGCTTTCTTTGCCACCCTAAGGAATTGATTCCTGTTTTAGAGAAAGCAATCAAAGGAAAATTATTAACTGTCTTTGAAGTGAATAAATGAGAAGTAGATTGACGTTAGTTATTCTCATGACTGGTAAATAACATCTTAGTTTATCTTTCTTTTTGCTAAGCTATTTTTCTTCATCAGTAGTGTTTGATCAGGTCAGAAACGGAATCGTTAGCATTCCCATCAGCTTTTACAGGAAACGTAAATTTAAAAAATGTAATAAACATTACTGAAACAATTTTAACCATTTTGACACCCATCTCTATATTTTTAGTTTTACTCTTTCTTCAAAAATTTTTATAAATTTGTAATTTTGAAATTGCTGCTATTCTTTTGACGCATAAATCCTAAATTTCGAAGCCATTTTTCAAAAATTCGTTTAACTCTTCATTCCAGTAAGATATTTCTGTATTTAGAATTTGTGAGATTTTTCTATTGCTCATAGCTGAAAAATCCGGTCTTTTTGCCGGAAGGTTAAAAATCTCTTTTGAAACTGGAAGGATGAATTTGTCTATTTTTTTAATTCTGAAAATTTCCTTAGCCCATTCATACCTTGAAGCATAGCCTGAGTTTGTGAGATGAAACATTCCTTTTAAACCATTGTCTAATGCTTTCAGTGTGATATCTACGATGGTTTTTGCAGACGTTGGAACTGAAACTTCATTATAAGCTACTTTGAGATATTCATTACTCTTTGCCCATGATAAAAGTTTATAGATAAAGTTTTGCTTTCCTTCTCCATAAACCCAGCTTACCCTAAAAAGCAAATAATTTTCTGTCTCTTCTTTTAGAAAAATTTCACCCATAAGTTTACTTTTCCCATATTCATTTAAAGGGTTTGGTACATCATCTTCTGTATAAAGACCATTCTCTTTTTTTCCATCAAACACATAATCTGTTGAATAATGAATTAATCTAAATTTGTAAACGTTAGATAAATAAGCTAAATTCTTTACTGCAATGCTATTTACTTTAACTGCTTCCCAAAATTGCTTTTCTGCATCATCAACTAAATTAAATGCTGTGCAATTTATTACTACATCCGGTTTATGTTGTGATAAAACTTGGTTTAAGCTATCAAAATTTGTTACATCACACTCTAATCTTGATAATCCAACAACATCTTTTTTTTGATTTTCAAGAGTCTTTAAAAACTCTTTTCCAAGCTGCCCGTTTTTGCCTAAGATTAAATATTTCAAAACTTAAACACCCCCTTTATTAAAGATTTAAAACATACGATTTTATTTTAATATAATTTTCTTCTGATTGGCTTTCTTTATATTCCCTTAAAACATTCATTAATTTTTCGTTTCTTTCTTTTCCTCTTGTTATGAATTGCACTAAATTTAAAACATTCTTTGGCTTTAAGCTTTTAGTTGATCTTTCAAAATCAATTAAATACACTTTTAAATTTTCATCAACCAAAACATTTGAGTATGGTTTGTGCATCTCTCCTTTGTCAATCTTTAGCTTATCTAGTATGTATGCTTGGTCTAAAAGCTTGCTTATAATAGTTTTAAAATTTTCTTCATTCAAAACCTTGTTAAGATGGGTTCCCTTTATGTACTCATAGGCTACAAAATCTTCACCTATTAAAAAAAGTTTTCCGCCTATACCATACTGATTGACTATTCTTAAAATTTGTCCTTCTTTTTGTATTGGATGCTTGTGGATTTCTTGGGACGCAACCTTAAAAGACAGGTCTTTGTTTTGATACTTTCCTCTGTAAACTTGAGCCCTCCAACCTTCACCAATAATTTCTAAATTTTCAATTTCATCTCTTATATTTTCAAACGTTATCATAGTCTTATGATTGAAAAAGTTAGGTTATGATATATTATACTATTGTATGCAACATAGGGAGATTTGGAAATGAATTTAACAGAACTTTATAATCTTGTTAAAGAAGGCATTGAATTTATTAAAAAGCCTCTATTTATTCTTATTGACGAAAGAACTAAGGAAATAAAAGAGAAAGTAGAAAGTATTGAAATAGAATTAAAAGAGAAAGTAGAACCAAGATTAGAAAAAATTGATTCTATTGAAAAAAAATTAGAAGAAAAGATTGAGCCAAAACTTGAAAGATTAGAATCTGATGTTAGAAAAATAGAATTTAATGTTGGCAGATTGGAACTAAAAGTTGACAAGTTAGAGTCTCAAATTNAAANNAATCAAAAACANATNGAAAATAANTTTAAAAGTTTAGAGATAAGCTTGGAAGAAAGATTGCTAAGAATAGAAAGACTACTTTTAAACGAAGAAAGAGAAAAGCTAATAAGAGAAAGAGATGATAAGACTAAATTAATATTAGAAAAGCTATCTAAAATAGAAGATAAATTACATGAAATAGATGAGATAAAAAGCAGAGTTTAAAGCTTAGAAAGCGANTCAAAAATTTTAAAANCNAAATCTCCGTGATGTGTAGAAATTAGTAGGAGTGTTACAAAAATCAAAATTGTCATTCTGAGCGAAGCGAAGAATCTGTTCCTTTCTTTTCAAGTCAAAAAATCAAAAAGAGATCCTTCGGATTTACCTACTCAAAATGAAAAAAGTGTGAAAGCAGAGGAATTCAAGATTTGTGTTAAGGAAGTAAAGTTATCCTATTGCCATAGAAGAAAGAGAATTTCCTACCCTTCTTGAATTATTAGCATTCCATATACCTATATCTTGATTTGGTAATTAATTCCAAAAAGAGTTATTAGATTTTTTAAACTCCCTATTATACGGCAACAAATGCATTTTAATGTATCAACTTAAGACTGAGGCCGCTTGCAAAAATCCATACTGTCATTCTGAGCAAAGCGAAGAATCTTATGATTTTTCTTTTTAAGTCAAAAAAGTAGACCCTTCGGACTAAAGTCCTTAGGATGGCAAGGAAAGACAAATTTACAAAAATCTTAGAACACTCTCTCCTATGACTATGCGAAGAATCTCAATGGTTCTCTTTGAAACCTATTATCTCGTACTTCTTTTGGATTATACACACTTTTTTGGAACACTCTCGTTTTCATATAGAAACGTTGTCCAAAATCTCTTCACAATCTCCAGTACAAAAATCCGTTTTTGATGGCTTTTTCTTTATCGTATATGCCTTTTACGTCTATAAGTACAGGATTAGAATTCATCAAGTTTTTGTAAAAGCTAAGGTCTTTTTCTTGCAAAAAAACATTGTGTCTGACTGCAACGATTACAGCGTCGTAGGGTTTTTGAGAGTTAATATCCTCAAGCAGCTCTATTCCATATTCACGCTTTACTTCGTCCGGGTAGGCGTACGGGTCATAAACATAAACGTTGATTCCAAAGTCTCTTAGTTCATTGACTACGTCTATAACTTTTGTATTTCTTATATCAGAGATGTTTTCTTTAAACGTAAGACCAAGAATAAGGACTTTACTTCCTTTTATCTGTTTTCCTGCTTTGATTAGTTTTTTCACCGTGTTTTCTGCAACGTATTTTCCCATGTAGTCATTAATTCTTCTTCCTGCAAGTATAACTTCCGGATGGTAGCCAATTGCTTGTGCTTTGAAGGTTAGATAGTATGGGTCTACCCCAATACAATGACCACCTACAAGTCCTGGCTCAAATTTTAAAAAATTCCACTTTGTCCCTGCTGCTTCTAAAACTTCTTTTGTATCGATTCCCATTTTGTTAAAGATTATAGAAAGCTCGTTCATTAAGGCAATGTTTAAATCTCTTTGAGTGTTTTCTATGACTTTTGCAGCTTCTGCTGTTTTTATATTAGGTGCTTTGTGAATTCCTGCTGTTATGACACTTCCATAAAGTTGTGCTAAAAATTCGGTAATTTCTGGTGTATCTCCCGCAACTACTTTTATGATTTTATCTATCGTGTGATTTTTATCTCCCGGATTAACCCTTTCTGGAGAGTATCCAACGTTGAAATCTTCTTTCCATTTCAAACCACTTTCCTGCTGTAAAATAGGAACGCATTCCTCTTCTGTTAAGCCTGGATAAACAGTAGATTCATACACTACTATAGAGCCTTTTTTCATATACTTTCCTACTGTTTTAGTTGCTGAGATGATTGGTCTTAAATCTGGTATATTGTGCTTGTCAACAGGGGTTGGAACTGTGATGATAATAACTTTTGCTTCTTTTAGCTTTTCAGGATTGTCGGTAAATTCTATCTGACAGTTTAAAAGTCTTTCTTTCTCAACTTCTTTTGTCCTGTCAAAACCTTGTTTTAATTCTTTTATTCTCTCCGGATTAATATCAAATCCGACAACATTAAATTTTGTATCAAACAACACGGCCAAAGGAAGCCCTACATATCCTAATCCAATAATTGCTATTTTTTCTTTACCGTTTTTTAAAAAATCTTCTACTTTCATGATTTAACTCCTTTTATCTTAGCTTTTCCAAGTACTGCTATGAAGCTTGAAATGTCTTTTGGAATGCCAAAACGTGGAATTTTATGTAAATTTGTTTTTGAATTTATCACATCCTTTTCTGTTGTAAATGCAGTTTCAAAAAATAACCCGACTAACTCTACAAGTAAATCGTCATAATGTCCAAATGGATAGGCAAAATGTCTAATTTTTTGATTTACCATCCTTTCAAGCATAGATTTAGACTCTTGTAATTCTTTTATCACTCTTTCTTTTCTCTCTTGCATCGGCTCTTTATCTACAATTTTATCAAACTTTTTTAACAATTCTTTTTTTAATCTATTTTTCCAATCTTTTTGTTTAAAATAACTTTCATCTAAACTTTTTACGTAATCTTTTACTTCTTTTTTTATGTAAGACCTTTCAACTGCAAGGTTATTTTGAGATTTTAGGATAGGAAAGCCAATTTTTGGCTCTTCTCCATAGGCATAGTAAAAACTCCAATGTCCATTTTTACCATCATAAAAATCAATTATTTCTTCATCATAAAAAATCCTTGAATGAAGGTAAGCATGACCGCCAAAATCAAACACATCTTTCATCTTGTTTAGCTCTGCCACTGTTAAAAAATCCCAATCTTTTGTGTCTTTGACGCCATGTTTTAAATACTCTAAATTAGCTTGTGCCATCGTTTTTGGTTGGTGCAATTCTTTAAACGACACTTTTCCTTGCCAATAATCAAAAAGGGTTGGTCTTAAAAAATCTTTTTGAAGAATTCTTGATGCTATAGGAAATATTGTTGCTTTGAGACCATGTTTTTTTAAAATTGGATAGGCGTATACAAAGTTATCTACATAGCCATCGTCAAAGGTTATTGCAACAGTGGGTTTGTTTGGTCTTTTATCCTCTTTTATGTATTGCTCAATTTCATCAAGACTTACAACGTTATAAAAGCTTTTTAAAATTTTCATTTCTAAATCAAAAGTTTTATAAAAAACATCAAATCCAAATCTTGGCAGGATTTTATGATAGTAAATCACATACACTTCAGCCATTTAAAAGTTCCTTAAAAAGGTCTATGTATCCTTTGGCAGTGTTTTGGATAGAATACTTAGATGCTGTTTTGATTGCGTTTTCTGAGATGGTTTTATACTCTTCCTCTGATAGGTTTAATGCTTTTATCATCTTTTCTTTTAAAGTCTCAAAATCTCCAACCGGTGCAGAATAGCCGTTGTATCCATCTATCAGATACTCTCCAATTCCGCCTGCAAGGGTTGAAATAACAACTTTTCCAACAGCCATAGCTTGGAGTAATGCTCCTGCTATTCCTTCCAAGTTTGAAGATAAAACAAAATAATCTGCCATGTTTAAAAGCTCTGGAACATCTTTCCTGTATCCAAGCCCGATAACTTTATCTTCTACTGAAAACCTTTTTGCATACTCTAAAGCGTATTTATCGGTATCAAGCCCAACAAGAATCAGCTTTACATTATCTCTTTTTATTTTTGAAAAAGCTTCTATCAGTTTATCCTGTGCTTTTACTTGAACCTGCCAATTTGCAACATTTATAAAAACTTTGTCTTTTTCTGTTATGTTCAACTCTTTCCTCTTTGATGCCCTTACTTCTGGATTAGGCTTAAATCTTTCAAGGTCTACACCGCTTTTTATCACCCTAAGCCTTTCCGGAAAGAAGTTTTTATCTTTAAGTAAATCTGCTACTTGCTGAGACACTACGACTATTTTATCTGCTTTTGAGTATTTTAACCATTTTGATAAAAATGACGGAACCCTTCCAGACCTTCTTACCGCAACGATTCTTGGTTTGTTTTTAAAAAACAATGAAGAAATACTTACATAATCCATTGCTTTTGGAGAGTTTGCAACTACTATATCAAAATTGTTTTGATTAACTATATTTATCAGTCTTTTGTAATTAGACCATCTATAACGTGCGTTTGGTTTGTTTTCTTCAAAAAAATGAATTGGAACATGGTAAGGTTTTAGCTTTTCAATCATTTCATAATATTCAAAATTTAAAGCAATNTGAACGTCTANTCCTTGCTTTTTAAGCTCTCTGGTTGTTAGATAAACCTGCTCCTTTGTACCACCCCAGCCTGTACCATCAACAACTTGCAAAACTTTCATCAGTAGTTTAAAACATCCTGTCTGTATTTTTCTATTCTTTCTTTTATTTGTATCCAGTTGTCGCTTCCAAACTTTTCAAGAATCTCTCTTGCAAGGACAAAGGCAAGCATGCTTTCTGCTACTACTGCAGCCGCCGGAACAGCTGTAATATCTGACCTTTCTTTGGCTGCATCAAAAGGTTCTTTTGTTATTACATTTACAGATTGTAGAGATTTATGTCTCATCAATGTTGGAATTGGCTTCATTGCAGCTCTTACGATTATTGGCTCTCCGTTAGTCATTCCGCCTTCCAGTCCACCTGCTCTGTTTGTTTTTCTATAAAACCCTCTCTCTTTGTTGTAAAAAATCTCATCATGCGCCTGTGAACCGGGCATGTATGCCAAATTAAAACCTTCTCCAATCTCAACGCCCTTTATTGCTTGAATACTCATTATAGCTTGCGCTATTTTACCATCAAGTCTTGTATCCCATTGACTATAACTTCCAAGTCCAACAGGAACGTTTAACGCATAAACTTCAAAAATACCGCCAAGGCTTTCTCCATCCTCTTTTGCTTTATCTATGTACTCTTTAAACTCTTCATCTTTGCCTAAGATTGGAAGTCTAAGCTCAGAATTTTCAGCATTATTAAACCTATCTTCGTAAGATATACTTTCAATTTCTGATTCATCTATCTTTTTCTCCCCGATGGACAAAACATAGCTTCCTATTTTTATACCGATATCCTCAAGAAGAATCTTACATAAAGCACCAACTGCCACTCTTGTTGTTGTCTCCCTTGCAGATGCTCTCTCCAATACATTTCTTAAATCATAAAAACCATATTTTATGCCACCTGTAAGGTCTGCATGACCCGGTCTTGGCTCTAATATCTGTTTTTTGTTTGTTGGGTCTCCTTCTATAGCCATAATATCAGTCCAATTTTCCCAGTCTTTGTTTCTAACCATCAAAGTGATTGGAGAGCCAAGAGTAATACCAAATCTGACCCCAGAAAGAATTTCGACGGTATCCTTCTCTATCTTCATTCTTCCGCCGCGACCGTATCCTTTCTGTCTTCTTGCAAGTTCTTTATTTATTCTATCTGTTGTGATTTTTACGTTTGATGGATACCCTTCAACAATAGCCGTTAAGGCAGGACCATGAGACTCTCCAGCATTCAAAAATCTGAGCATAAACTATCTCCGAGAGTTAATTTTTAAAAGAATATTATAACTTAAATCGCTTTGTGCAACAGGTGATGAAGACTGCTTGCAAAAATCAAAATTGTTATTCTGCAGCCGGCGAGGAATCTTCTATTTTTCTTTTCAAGTCAAGAAATCAAAAAAAAGAGATCCTTCAACCTTCGGCTTCAGGATGATAAAGAACGACCCAGTGGTGTCATTCTGAGCATCAGCGAAGAATCTCATGTTTTTGTTGAATTTCTCACCCGATGTATAAAATACTTATTTATCCCTTTTTACTTTTAACTTTCTCTTTCCAGATTTGGCATAAGTTATAATAATCCCAAATATCATAAACAAATTGAGGGAATAGAATGATAGCAAAAGTATCAGCTTGTATTATAGCCAAAAATGAAGAGAATAATTTGCCCAGGCTGCTTGAAAGTATAAAAGGGAAATTTGATGAAATAGTTTTAGTTGATACAGGTTCAACTGATAAAACTGTAGAAATTGCAAAAAGGTATGGAGCAAAAGTATTTTATAGAGAATGGAATGGATTTGCAGATGCAAGGCAATATGCAGTAGAAAAAGCAACCGGAGAATGGATTTGGTTCTTTGATGCAGATTGCGAGCTTGAAGAAGAAGAGTATGAAAGATTTAAAAGAATATTGTTGTTAGTTCACGAAAATCCTGTAATAGAAGGAATCGGGGTTATTTACAAAAACACAGACATAAACGGACAAGTAAAAGGATATTCAAGCACTGTTCATATTCATAGAAAAAAGCCAGAGCTTGTATGGGAAGGTAAAATTCACGAAAGAGTTGTGAACAAAAACACCGGAACAATAATTATTCCGCCATTTTCTGTTTACGTATTACATCATGGATATGCAGATTTTAAAACACAGCTTTGTAAAGCCAAAAGAAACTTAAAACTCATCTTTGAAGAATTAAGAAGGTCAAAATCTAATCAAAAAGAATATTACTTGAATATTTTTTATGTTGTACAATCTTATCTTATTCTTTCTGCTGATAAAAATGGACAAAAATATCTGAGAAAAAGTTTGAGATATATAAACAAGTTTTTAGAAAATAAAGATATTATTGAAAATGATAGTACATTCAAAATACATTTTTATGTTTATGCATCACAAATATATAAAGGATTGAATAAAACAGATAAAGCTTTAGAGCTAATAGATGAGGGGCTTAAATTAAAAGAGCTTTATCCTGACTTTCATTATTTAAAGTATGAAATTTATAAAGAGAAAAAAGAAATGGAAAAAGCAATAGAAGAGGGAATTAAATTTTTACAAAGCGTTGATAGTTATGGAAATAAAGTTATTACAGACTATGTATTTATGAAAGATAATGTTTTAAATGAATTGGTAAATACGATTAATTTAGAAGAGAGTAAAGAGGAAATAATCCAAAAAATAAAAGAAATATACAAAAAACATAGAGGTTTATACATCAGCAGACTCTTGTTTTACCTAATAAAGGATAAAAACAGAAAAGAAGCAGAAAAAATAATTTTAAAATCTGCAATTTTATACAATTCAGACCAAGCATATACGGATATTGGATTATTGGCTTTAGAAAATAACGAACTTGAAAAAGCCAAAGAGTATTTTATAAAAGCGTTAGATATAAATCCATTTAACACTCAAGCCAATAAGGCTTTGTATGAGATTTCAATTAAAGAAAACAAATTAGATGAAGCTTTTGAGTATCTTAAAAATTATGTCTTGTATTCAAAGGATGCGAAATATCTTCCAAATTTAATAGAAATATCCGATAAATTAGGCTTTTCTGAATTTTCAGAAAAATTAAAAGAAAGACTAAAAAATTTCTAAAAACTCGCGATAATAAAATTGAAAATAAATTTACAGGAGGTAAAAATCATGGCACTAAGAATTAACTACAACTACTCATCAGACTTCACATTGGTTAATCTTAACCAAACAGAATTGCAACTAAACAAATCCTTAGAAAGATTATCTACAGGATTTAGAATCAACAGAGCAGCAGACGATGCAGCAGGCTACTTCATAGCTAACCAATTAAAACAATACGCAGCATCCTTGGAGCAAGGAACAAGAAACGCTAACGACGGAATCAGTATATCACAAATCGCACAAGGAGCATTGAAAGAAGTTTACAACATCTTAGTTGATATTAAAAAGAAAGTTATTCAAGCATCTAACACATCTGATGATACTTCAAGAGGACAAATCCAACAGGATATTAACAGCTTAGCAGATGCTATAGCTAAAATATTCAAGGACACGGAATTTAATGGATTGAAACTTTTTAATGATACAACGTCAACTACTTTCACAATCCATTATGGTGGAAGAATAGACCAAGAATTAGCGATGGTAACAGCGTCTGCTACAGTACAAGCTGGCACAGCAACAACTGCACCATCTACAGTTGGAATTGGTGGAATTGACTATGTAATCGACGTAACATCTCAAACTGCAGCTAACGCGTCTGTATCAACTGTAGATGCTTTAATTAAAGCAGTGGATGATATGGCAGCTAAATTTGGTTCATACCAAATAGAGCTTGAGAAAATCATATCTAACAACGAAACAGCAAGAGTTAACACATCTGAAGCTGAAAGCAGAATCAGAAACGTAGATATGGCTAATGAAATGGCTAACTTTACAAGACTCCAAATCTTAATGCAATCTGGTACAGCAATGCTCGCTCAAGCTAACGCTAAAAATCAATTAGTATTACAATTATTAAGATAATATTTTACAACATTAAACCTGGGGCTTTGGCTCCAGGTTTTTATTTTNAAAGTTCCAGGTTCCAAGAGATAAGTATAAAAATACTTATGTTTTGGAACTTNGACCTGGTTAATAAGGAGGTGGCCAGACATGAATATCAATAACATTAGTCCTTTTTTGAATGATATAAATCAGAATGTTCAGCCTATAAATCAAGATAGAAGACCTGAAAATATCGATAATTCTCAAATTTCAACTGCTATCAATATTCAAAAGTCTGCAAATACAGACCAAAATCAGCTTGAAAATCAGTTAAAAGATTCTATGAAAAATACAGAAGAATTAAAGAGAATTCTACAAGAGCTACAAAATAAGATTAGTTATTTAAATAAATCTCTTAAGATAGAATTAAATGAAGAAATAAAGGAGCCAGTTGTAAAAATAATAGATATCACCAGCAACGAGGTAATCAGACAAATTCCACCTGATTATGTAATAAACATAATTAAAAATATTAACAAGATGCTTGGTGCGTTGGTAAACGAAAAAGCATAGAACGTGAGACGTGAAATGTGAGATTTAAGACGTTGGTCATTTAAAAAGCTTTTTAGGCTCACGTTTCACGTTTCACGTAAAGGAGGCAATCATGGCTGGAGAACTTAATGTTACAGGCTTAGTAAACGGTTTTGATATGAATTCTATCTTGCAGCAAATTCAAGCAATAAAAAGCAAGCAAATTTTTATGCTACAGGCACAACAGCAGCAGATCTCTGATAAAAAAACTGTTATTTCAAACATTCAAAGCATTCTTAAAAATTTACAAAGTTCTATCAATAACATTTCTGACCCTGCTACAGTTAATGCAAAATCTGTGAATGTATCTAATCCTAATATACTGACTGCATCTATAACAGACCCTACTCAAGTATCAGAAGGAAGCTATAATATAAACATATCCCAATTAGCTACAAATCAAGTTTATGCTTCTAATAATTTCTTTTCTGATAAAAACGCATCCTTGGGTTTAAATTCAGGTACCTTGACAATTTCAATGAATGGTAAAAGCTTTAATATTAACTATGATAACACTGATTCACTACAATCTTTAGCTGACAAAATTAATAATACTGCAAGCGCAAATAATGGTAACTTTAGAGCTTCTGTTATAAACGTTGGTACATCAAGCAATCCACAGTATAAGTTAGTAATAGCCGGCACTAAGACAGGAGCTGATAATTCATTTACGATATCTGATACAGGAAATGCTGTTAATGTATTAGGTTTAACAAGCATTCAAAATGCTCAAAATGCAGTAGCAACAGTAAATGGATTACAGGTACAAAGCGACACTAATACATTTACAAACATACCCGGTATATCTTTTACAGCACTTCAAATTGGTTCTACTGTTTT
>JGI20130J15133_1002394_pt1 | contig 13938 bp, 12 predicted proteins | sample WasSprMetagenome_FD_15133 | JGI IMG/M metagenome (IMG submission 15133) | reverse complement strand
GGTAAAGTGTGGCGCAGAGTGTGTGCTAGGATGTTTTCCCAAGGGCGAGCAGCACGTCCCTGTCTGTGACCTCTGAAAAGTCCCTGTAGAATTCTCCCACCGCGAAGAGTATTGATGGCACGTGCACTGCCACGACCTTGTCTGCATGCCTTGAGACTAGGGGGAGGACATCCGCAGAGATCACGGGGACCGCTACTATCACTCTCTCGGCCCCCGCTTTCCTGGCTGAAATGCAGGCAGCAACGACCGTTGCCCCTGTTGCCACGCCATCATCCACTATCGCTGCTACCTGACCCCTCAGGTCAAGGGGTCCTCCCCTAAACTTCTTCACGTAGTCATCTATAACCCTTTTTTGGTGCTCGATTTCCCTCTCAATGTAATCCCTACCTATGCCGAGCTGTGCAACAAGATCCTCGTTGATGTAGACTGCTTCAAGCTCGGCGATAGCTCCTATCCCCAGCTCCGGATTCCACGGCGCCCTGAGCTTCCTGGAAACAACCACGTCGAGCGGTGCCCCTAAGCGGAGCGAAACCGCTTTTGCAGTGATCACCCCTCCCCTAGGTATGCCCAAGATCTTTAAGTTTTCCACGCTGATTCCTTCCCTCAGCAGCTTCTCCGCAAGCCTTTGACCAGCGTCAATCCTATCCCGGAAAACTGTAAACACGTGACTGATTACGCTATGAGACATATATGTTCTTCGCTAAAGCCTAAGGAGGGAGTAGCGCCCTTAAGTGGGCTTCAGCGACGGGGTTGGCCATCGTCACACCTCAAGCATTTCCCCGAGACTTCATCATCGTGGAGAGTTCTCCGGGGAGGAAAATAAAAATTATCTCTGGGATAGTTAGCCGAGCGCCTTCCTCAGCCTAGCGGTGGAAATTCTCTTTTCTCTCTTCTTTTCCTTTGTCTTTGCAAATACCTTGTAGGCGGATTCAATGGCTTCAAAGGCTGCCTCAACAGGGTCCCAGCTTGAGGACTCCGCGCTGAACGTCCCTTTATCGAGCTTTACTGATACGGCGGCGTCGTATCTCCTCCTCTCACCAGTCTTCTCCCGAGACTTGATGACGATGGACATCTCTAGGAGGCGGGCGCGCTGGACTATCTCCTTCGCAGCATCAGTTGCTTTCCTCGCAATGAGGTTTCTAGCTATGAAGTCTAGTTCTTCCAGGCCCTCCGCTCTGAGCGGAATGTCTACTTCTTCTACCGCCGGTAAGAGCCTTCTCAGAAGCATGTATGGCGAGATGATCCCGTAAACCTTTCCACTGCTGTCTACGACCACTGACCCCTCAGCTATGTCTTGAACCGCGGGATGGCTATCAACGTTTACAGTCCTGTAGGCGGTGGTCATCACCTTGGAGACAGGCTGCTCTAGGAAGTACGTGATCTCTCCCCTTACTTCGCCCAGCTTCTCTCGACGTATTGGAGTATTGTAAATGAAGTTTACTAGGTCGTATATCCTCACCACTCCGGCGAGCCTTTCATCCTCGGCGACAGGCGCGAACCTTAAACCCTTCTCCGCCAGGAGCTTTCTAGCCTTCTCCACAGGGTCCCCTGGCCTAAGGGGCTCCAGCTGGTAAGAGATGTGTCTAGCCGCCACTCTGGAAGTCAAACCCATGGACTCTAAGAGCCTTCGCGCAGACACGACTCCGACGATCCTACCCCCCTCTGCATAGGGAAGACCCGGCTGGCCTGTCTTGACAAACATTCTAGCGATTTCAGTATACGTATAGGAAGGGTCTATTACGGGAACCCTTTCAACCACGCTTTTAACCTTGGTGTTGCCGTGATACTTGGACTTGAGGATTGAGAAAATTGAAACTATTCCGGCGTACTCACCCTCGGGGCTCACCACTGGGATAACTGGGAGTTCTAAACGCCACATCTTCTCAGCGACGAGGGAGAGAACATCATCCAAGTTCAACGGGTCGATCCTGACAACAGCCCCGCTGACCGGGGGTCTAGTAACCGCCATAACATGTAGTTTGCCGCTGCAGAGATATAAAAACAAATCGTTTCTAAGCGCTCACTGGGAGATTTCTTCCAGCGTCTTTCCCTTAGTCTCTATGCCCAGCGTGAGGACAACGAAGCAGGATACTAGCTGCGCTAGCGCAAAGGCTATGAACGACGTGAAGGGCTCCTTGAAGAGGGACAGCATTAAGCCGACAAAGTAGGGACCAGCTATGCCGCCGATCCTTCCTATGGAGTTCGCCCATCCACTCGCTGTGCCTCGAAAGCTTGTGGGGTAAAGCTCAGGCGTATACGCGTAGGTTACACCCCAAGCCCCCAGGTTAAAGGCTGATAAGATTATCCCCCAAAGCAACACTTCTAGATCGCTTAAAGCCGCCCACAGGCCGAAACTGGATAGACCAGCCACAAGCATGTAGACTGCTAGGGTGCGTTTCCTCCCAACCCTCTCCACCAGGTATGCGGCTGAGAAGTATCCGGGGATCTGGGCAAGAGTAATCACTATTGCGTACTCAAGACTCTTCACGATGCTAAGCCCCCTCCTCGCAAGAAGGTCTGGAAGCCAGGTGAAGATCCCCCAATAGGAGAAAGCGAGCATGAACCAGTGTATCCACAGCATGAGTGTTCTAGGGGCGTATTTGCCTGAAAACAGCTCTCCTAGGGAAACCTTCCTGGGCTCACCAATGCTGGGCATTTCTACCGAGTACCTCTCAGCTAGCACCTGTGCTTCAGCAGTTCTCCCCTTAAGCAGCAGAAACCTAATAGACTCGGGGACGCACAATGCCATGACTAGGAGCACAGGCCATGTCGCAAGCGAGGATAGGAAGACTGCGCGCCATCCATAGACAGGTAGAAGTATCCGGGAGAGGATTACTGCAAAGAGCCATCCAACAGCCCATGCACTCTCCAGCAACGTGATGTTCATACCTCTCGTTCCCCTCCTAGAGTATTCAGCTAGGAGGACGCTTGCAGTCACCATGTAGCCAGTATTTCCTGTGCCTGAGAGCAGCCTAAGCACAGCAAGGGTGAGCCAGTCCCTCGAAAACGAGCTTAGGGGGGTGAATATCCCCATTATGGCTAGGGATAAAACCATGGCGCTTCTCCTGCCGAACCTGTCGCTAAGGTACCCAAGCAGGGAAGCACCTACGAGCATGCCAACAAGCCATGAGCTCAAAATTATGCCTGATTGCTCAGGCGTGAGGCTTAGATCCATCCTTATAGCCGTCAATGTACCGGACACTAGCCCCGCGTTTAGGGCTCCAATCGCCCATCCCACCATGAGGACGAGGAGTAGTCTCCTCTCCACGAGAAATGTTGCACCCTGTGGGTTTAAAAATTTCATCTCAGCTGATTAACCTAGGTTTAAATAGGAGAGGTTTCTTGAACTGGTTGACGCGCGCGCACCCCGAGAGGGGAGGGCTATGGACGGGGCAAACCTGGTTATAAACCGTACCGACAGTGACCCCGGGGCTCAGGGTGGGGCTCTGGGGTTGAGGCTTCGCAGCGCAACGGAGAAGGGCAAGAGGGCAAGGATGGTGAAGAAAGTGGATGGGAGAGGCGTCACCATCGTGCCGCTGAACGCCTGGGCCCAGCTCCTCCTTGGGGCTACGCATGATCCCCGCTGCTACGGTGGTGGGGTGAGTGGGGTCCAGGTCGTTGGGCGGTGCGACGTGGTGCGCCTGCTCCCAGCGCCTGAGCAGGAGGAGCTGCTCCGATACATTGGTGACCAGTGCGCACGCTTAATTAACATGGAACACTACAGACGTAGACAGCTCTTCTTCAAAGAGGGCAGGGTTGACAAGGACGTTAGGATCGCTAGGGAGCTAGCTAAGAGCACTCCAGAGTACCTGGAAATCAAGAGAGCGCTCGGCGCGAAGAACTTCGACGAAACACTTAGAAAAATCAGCGAGGCTTGGAGGGGCTTCGCCGAGCTTTTGAAGGAGAAGAAGGAAGGGAAGCTTCCTCCTTGGATGAACCCGAGGCCTCCTGGCTACAGGAAGAGGGGCGGCGAGAGGGTGCCGATCATCATCGTGAGGGCTGACAACTACCGCGTCGATGCTGAGAGGAGGGTCATCAAGCTCGGATACTGGAACGTTGAGGTACGCTTCACGGGCAAGCTGCGCTGGCTCGCTAAGCCTGGGGCGAAGCGTGGCAGGATGGAGATAGTCTACGACCCAGTGAGGAGGAGGTGGTACGCGCACATCAGCGTGGAGGTGGTGCTTGAGAGGAAGAGCGGCGGGAGCGGCTTCATGGGAATCGATCTGGGCAGGGAGGTGCTCGCAGCCGCTGTCACGTCTAGCGGCGATGCGCTGCTGTACAAGGGCAAGGTGCTCAAGTCCGACTACTTCTACTTCGAGCGCAGGATCGCGAGGATCGACAAAGCCCTGTCAGACCCGGGGAGGGCTGACAGGAGCGTGCTCGCAGAGGAGAGGAGGAGGCTTTTCGAGAAGAGGAAAAAGCGCCGCGACCAAACCTTCGCCAACGCGGCAGCGCACCTGAGGAGCGAGGCTGTCAAGAGAAACGTCGGCATCGTCTTCATAGGGTACCCATGGTACATCTCTCAGGAGAAGCCAGGGAAGGGAAACACCAACATGTGGGGTCAGCGAAGGCAGCTGCAGCGGTTGGCGATCACCTTCGAGAACGCTGGCATCGCAGCCTTCGCAGTGAGCGAGGACGGGACATCGAGGGAATGCGCCTACCACAATGTGGAGGTTCGGAGGGAGCCCAGAGGTCTGGTCACTTGCCCCTACAGGCACACATTGCACGCGGACATTAACGCCGCGCTGAACATCATGCTACGCGGGCTTACTTTGCTGGGAATCAAGGCGAGACCACTGAAGCAAATCACTGTGAAGAGCTTCCTGGCGACACCCGGCGGAGTAAAACCCATAAACCCATAACCCTGCGAAAAGGCGGGGTAACAGATGGCGCGCGTGCGCGCTGACCCGAGATGGCTAGGCTTGTAATAACTGACGTCAATAAATGCGTTGGATGCATGTCCTGTATGTTTGCTTGCTCCCGCAGGTTCGGGGAGGGCGGATTAGCAAAGTCAGCTATCCATGTTTCAAGTATTGGGGGCGTTGAGAGGGGGTACAAGGTCGTGGTTTGTAGAGCTTGTGAAGACCCGCCTTGTGCAGCTGTCTGCCCCGCAGATGCGCTAGTTAAGAGGCGGGAGGGGGGAGTTGTGCTTAGGTATGAAAAGTGTATTGGGTGCGGGAACTGTGCGAGGGCTTGCCCAATCGGTGCTGTGCAGTGGGATCTTGAGGACAACAAGCCGATTATATGCGTTCACTGTGGCTACTGTGTTGATTATTGCCCGTATGGTGTGTTGCGGCTCGCGGGGCGAGGCTGATGACGAAGGGGATCCCTAGAAAGGTGCTGTACATCGACTTGACGCACAAGAAGTACTGGGTTGAGGACAGGCTTGAATTGTTCGAGGAGTACCTTGGGGGGACGGGCGTAGCTGCAAAACTGTTGGAGGAGGAGCTTCCCAGGAATGCTGAGCCGCTTGGACCAGATAACGTGATTGTGCTCGCTGTGGGACCCTTCAACGCTGTTTACCCAACAGCTTCAAAGACAGTTGCAATGTTCAAGTCTCCACATACTGGGAACCTTGGGGAAAGCCATGCTGGTGGTAGGAGCGCTGTAGCTATTAGGCTTGCCGGCTACGGCGCGATCGTGGTCAAGGGTGCAAGCGATGTTCCGGTGTGGGTTTCCGTCCAAGAGGACAGGGTATTCTTCAGGGACGCGAGGGCCCTTTGGGGGATGACGAGTAGCCACACTGTGGGCCGTATACTTCGAGAAGTTGAGCCAGGCTCAGGTTTAAGGACGATTATGCGCATAGGGAGGGCTGGCGAAAAGCTTGTCACGTACGCCAATGTGATTACGGAAACGTATAGGCACTTCGGAAGGCTTGGTCTAGGAGCAGTCTTCGGCAGCAAGAAGCTTAAGGCGCTCGTCGTCGGAGGGAAGAGGTCCGTGCCCGTAAATGACGGGAAGCTGTACCGCGAAGTCTACGATGAGCTATACAAGCTCGTCGTTGACAGCCCCCTGATGAAGAAGTACCACGAGATAGGAACACCGATCAACGTGAGCGTCCTCAACGCGTTAAAGGCGCTGCCGTCCTGCAACCTCCAAGGCTCGAGCCTGGAGACAGCTGACAAGATATCTGGAGAGTACATTGCCGCCAACTATCTGGGTAGGAGGGTTTCATGCGCCCACTGCCCAGTTGCGTGCATTCACCTGGCAGTGTTGAGGGAGCCTTACGAGGAGGAGCCGTACTTCTACAAGACAACATTCGTGGGTTATGACTATGAGCCTATATACGCTCTTGGGGCTATGCTGGGGGCGAGGGAGGCGAGGGGCGTCCTAGAACTGATCGACGTGGTAGACTCCTTGGGGCTAGACGCGATGACTACTGGCGTTGTGCTCGCTTGGGCAACGGAGGCTTATAGTAGGGGGCTGGTCAAAGAGGAGGATCTGGGGGGCTTGAGGCTCTCCTTCGGCGACTACGAGTCTTACAAGAAAGCTGTCTACTACCTTGTCGAGCAGCCAACAGAGCTCTACAGGGACCTTGCCAGGGGTCTAGACTACGCGGCGAGAAAGTGGGGTGGAGGTGAGTTCGCGCTGAGCATTGGCGGCAACGAGATGGCTGGATACCATACGGGTCCAGCAGCCTACGCTAACTATGCTTTTGGGGCTAGGCACAGCCACTTGGACAGCGCAGGCTACGACCTGGACCAAGAGACGATTGGGAAAACCCCTCAGCCGGGCGAGCTTGTTAAAAGGCTGTACGAGGAGGAGAGCTGGCGGCAAGTGCTAACAAGCCTAGTGATCTGCCTCTTCGCGAGAAAAGTATACAAGCCCGAAATCGTTTCCAAGGCTCTTAGGCCCCTAGGAATAGAGATGAGCGTTGACGACCTATACGCGTTAGGCAAGAAGATCTACAGGGAAAAGTACAAGTTGAAGGTTAGAGAGGGCTTCGACCCCGGAAAGGTCACCTTCCCGAAGAGAATATTCGAGACCCCGACCCCCCACGGAGTGCTTACCGCGTCCTACATGAGCAAGGTGAAGGAGGAATACGCGAAACTAATAAGAAATGTGGTTACAGGGGAATAACGATTGCGCGCGCGCACCCTCATAGCGCCCGTCATTTTTGGTCGGAGCGCCCCTCACCGCGCCCTCTTCGTTGGAAAAGAGGACGCTTGGGGTGTCATGGGCTCGTCCACCGCCCCACGGGGAGACCCGTAGGAGCGGCTTCACCTTCACAGCCTCCTCGGTCCCGCGCGCGGGAGCCCCCTGGGGGCCTGGATGCTTTATCCTCGCCCGCAGGGGGAACGGCTAGGAAAGACTAGCGCACTAGTGCCTTTCTGTGCTCCTCCAGCCACCTCTTCATGGCCTCTATTACCCTCGTCGCTAGCACCGTGCAGTCGTCGCACTCCTCTGTTATCATCCCGGCGAAGTAGCTGTAGGCGAGGTTGTAGAGTACGCCTTTATCTCTGTCCCACTCTAGACCACACCTTGGACATTTATAGATTCTAGAGTGCTTTGTATGCTTCTCGAGGTTTTCTTGGTTCGGCCATGTTCCACAGCGCGGGCACTTTTTCCCACTGTTGCGCACTAGCCTGAGCATCGCTCCCTCGTAGCGAGCCATGTTCCCCAAGCTCCTCCTGGCTCGCAGCAGCGTCCCCTGGAGCCTAGTGCCCCTCAGGGAGTCCGGGTCTATCGGGTCCACGAGTATCAGTGTAGCCTTGCCTTGTCGGTAAGCTTCTCTCACCAGTCCGCGCACCTCCGCAACCAGCCTCTGGACGAAAGCGTTGTTGAGACGACGCTCTTTTCCCCTTGTAGCTTCGGCGAGCTCCTCAGCCCTCTCAGTTGTCAGCGTCCTCAGCGCTTCCTCTGGGAGGATTTCCGCCAGCCGTTGCTTGGCTTCCCCGCTGGGCTTGTCAGCGTAGCTCTGCAGTAGCTTTGCAACTCCACGCCTGTACCCGTGGTTCGGCGGTCTCAGCTTCTCAAAGTGTCTGAAAGTTACTCTCAGTATATTGGCATCTATGTCCCAAGCGGCAAGTGCGAAGCCATAGGAGCTGTTCTCGTCCAAGGTTATCACCCTAAGGGGTAGTGCAAGCGCTGAATAAGCCTCTCTCTGAGCAATTACGCGCGCGAAGCCCCTCCTAGTAACTTGCAACGTGAACTCAGGTCTTGGGTCGAGCCCGTTCTCCTCGATCAATGCCTTGGCGAGGCTTCCCCGCAGCGGCATGGAGACGCCGTAGCTCGGTATTCGTAGCTCCTTCCTGCGGAGGTCAATGATGCACGGCGCAGAGGTGTTCCCCCTCACACTGCCATCGGGCATCACGAACCTTGCCAGCAACGTTACCGGTGGAAATCTCGGTTGCGTCCTCTTCCCAGCGTCCTCACGCGTCTTTAAGACACTGTTCCATTGAGCTGTCCACCCATCCCTGTAGTACAGCACTCCCTTTGTCCTCGCCTCCCCCTTGACGAAGTCCTTGAAGAGCTGCCTGAGCTTTTCTTTATTGGCAGTGTCAATGTAGATTTTGAAGACCCTGAACCCACCCCTTAAACTACCCTTGTCCTTACCCATTTTTCCCACCCTCCGTTTGTGGGTGGGTAGCGCGCGCTCAGCCCTCCAAAGCCCCAGCAGTCTCAACTAGAACTTTAAGTTTTCTTAGAACTATCTCCTCGTACTCCCTGCCCTGGAGGAACCCCTTCATGCCCCCAAACCCGCAGTCCGGCTTTATGAATGCGAGCCAGGCTTTATACGTGTCGTAAGCCTCTCTCGCCAGCGTGAGAGCCTCTTCCACTGCTTCCACGCGTGTGCTTCTGGAGGATACGACCCCGTAGCCGAGCAGCTTGTTTGCCCTCCTCAAGTCGTCGATGGAGTAGTACTTCCTGTTTTCTGGGATGTCGCTGTGCTCATGGTCGAGGATGTTCGCGTTCTTGAGGGGGAGAAGGATGCTTTTTAAAAGCGGCGGAAGCCTGCTACAAACGTGTACGCCGCGGAGCGGGCTTCTAAACTCGCCTAGGACCCTGTCGAGTATTTCCGCGATTTCCCCAGCCTCGTAGCCGAACATTACGCTCCTTGCGCCGACGATCACCGAGAGTACTGGCTCATCCACGCAAACGACGTGTGGATGCGAGGTTTTTGAGACTTCCCTAGCCACCTCTACGAGGTAGTCAACGAGGTCACTGAGGAGCTCCCTGCTTGCGAGCAGCGAGGACCTCATGTCCCCGAGCCTCCCACCCTTAGGGGTTATCCTCGAAGCTATGGTGAATGGCCCCGTGAAGGCTAGCCTGTACCTCAATCCCAGATCCTCGGCTACATCTACGGCGTACACGACGTCTTCCGGGGGCTCGGGCTCCACCGATAGGATGTCGCCCCTAAGCATGTAGCCCAGACGCTCGTGAGCTATAACGCCTCTTTTTATGAGGGGTTCGATGTACATGTGGACGAAGTCTCTCAGCTGTGGCAGTACTGGGAAAGTTATCCCTATTTCGTGCTGATCGCTCAATGCCTTCCTGATGTTTTCCCTGCTGTATTCGAGCGGGAAGCTCCCGACAAGCGTGGTTGCGATCATCCCATCCTCACCTCTCAACCCTCACCTCCACTGTGGAGGGGTTTGGGGGCGTTCCCTTGAGGGTGGATGCTAGTGCGAGGATCACGTTCCTGAAGACCTCCTGGACGAATGGGTTTAGCTCTATGCTCTTCCCGTCAACCCTCAGCCTCACCTTCGATGAGAGAACCGTGCACTCCTTGTGCGTAGCCTCCCCGCGAGCAATCGCCTCAGCGAGCTTCAGGCAGTCGCCGTACCTGCAGAAGCCGCAGTTCAGCCCCGGAAGCGGCTCGAAGGCTTTTTCCAGCACATAGTCAGCGATCTTGTCGGCGTCTTCGACGGGATCAAAAATGGGCACGCTGAAGCCTCCCCCGATTCTTCCACGCGGCCCTACGATGGCGACGGTCAGCGGGGAGGTTAGCTGCCTTGCCTCCTCGGCGTCTCCGGCCACGGCTATCCTTGCGCCCGGGAACTCCGTCTTGAACCCCTCGAATACTGCGAAGTCGTATGCTCTAACTTGGGAGATCACTTCCCACAACTTCGCATCGTACCTCCTGTACTCCTCGACTGCTCCTTCTGCCACTGTTACCACGAGGTCTGCCCCGGCGTTGAATAGTCTGCCGGAGTCCTTCAATGGAGGGGTTAGTCCCCCGTGGGCGTGCTTGACCACTGCCACCCTAAGATTCCTCGCTTTAAGCCTGTGGATGATCCTCTCCGCCAGAGCGGTTTTCCCAGAATCCTTGAAACCTATAACCGCGACTGCACGCATACCTCGTATTTGGGGGAGCATGAATAAATATGTAGCCTTTTCCTCAGCCCTGCCGTTGTGGGGAAAGAAAAATTTTTAAGGATTGAGGCTTGTTGTAGCTCGATGAGTCTCAAAATAGACCTTTCGGGTAAGCTTTCCTTAACAACTGCTTCTTCGAGGGGCATAGGTTTCGGCGTTGCCAAGGTGCTGGCGCTTGCTGGTAGCGATGTGATACTGGTCGCCAGGAGGAGGGAGGAGCTCGAGGAAGCCCGAGAGAAGATAAGGCGGGAGGCAGACGTGGACGTTAACTACGTTGTTGCTGATCTCACGCTTAGAGAGGACCTCGAGAGGATAGCTAAGGAGGTTTCGGACATCGGCTACCCTGACATCTTCTTCTACTCTACTGGTGGACCAAAGCCAGGCGGCTTCCAGGAGCTGAGCATGGAGGACTGGGATCATGGCTACAGGCTTCTGGTTTACCCAGCCGTGTACCTGACGAGGTTCCTGGTTCCGCACATGGTAGAGAGGAGGTGGGGGCGGATAGTATACCTCGCTAGCTTAGCAATTAAAGAGCCTATGAGCAACTTGGCACTGAGCAACGTTCTCAGGATAAGCATAGCGGGCCTCGTGAGGACCCTGGCAAGGGAGCTTGGGAGGCACGGCGTGACTGTTAACGGCGTAATGCCCGGGATAATCAAGACTTCACGTATAGAGGAGCTGGCGAAGGACATATCGCAAAGGAACAATGTCCCGCTTGAGGAGGCGTACGCAATGCTCTCGAGGGATATTCCAGCCGGAAGGCTCGGGCTACCAGAGGAAATAGGCTACCTGGTAGCGTTCCTGGCTAGCAACTATGCATCATACATAAACGGCGCCATGATCCCCGTCGACGGCGGTAGGCAGGTCTCAGTGTTCTAGCCCTTATACCAGACCCTACATACGTAGAAGCATTGAGCCATGGGCAACCCTAGGACTCGAGAGATGGCTGAAACTTGTAAAGCGGGCATGCCACATGAATTTGGGGCAGATGCTCTGTTGAGGTGGGAGGGGGAGTGGCTGGGGAGCGCTTAGCAATGCTCAGCAGTGAGGAGATCGAAAGGTACGATAGGCAGATCAGGGTTTGGGGGGTGAGAGCCCAGGAGAAGCTGAAGGCAGCGAAAGTGGTTATTGTGGGTGCTGGGGGGTTGGGCTCGCCAGTAGCCTATTACCTCGCAGCCGCTGGTGTTGGGGCTATAGCGATTGTTGACTCTGAAAATGTTGAGCTAAGCAACCTTAACAGACAGATACTGCACTGGACCATTGATGTTGGGAAGCCGAAGGTCGTGTCGGCCAAGGAAAAGCTCGAAAGACTAAACCCCCATGTCCGCGTTCAGGCGGTAAACCGTAAAATAGGGAAAGTAGAGGACGCCGTAGAGATTATTAGAGACGCGGACGTTGTTATTGATTGCCTAGACAACTGGGCTACTCGCTTTGCTCTGAACGAGGCTTGTGTTAGACTCAGGAAGCCGCTTGTCCATGCCGGCGTGAGGGCTCTATATGGGCAAGTCACAGTGATTAAGCCATTCGAGGGACCATGCTTGAGGTGCATATTTCCAAGGAATCCTCCTGAGGAGGCAAGGTTTCCTATTGCTGGGCCCCTTCCTGGCATTCTCGGTGCACTAGAGTCGCTAGAAGCATTAAAAATTATCAGCGGATACGGTGAAACCCTAACCGGCAAACTTCTATTTTATGACGGCTACAGGAACACCTTCGACATAGTCAAGGTGGAACGTAGGCCTGACTGCCCTGTATGTGGAAGCGCGCGCTGAGCGAGGTGGGGTGAGCGCCATATGAACCGCGGCGACCACGGCATGCGGGAGGGGGGCGGAAGCTGGTTTCCAGGTCGGGATGAGGTGGCCTCGCGCCGTTTCCAGTCTATGTGGCGGCAGCACTCGTGCTCATCGCCCTCGTGGTGCTCGTCGCGCTGCTGCCACTGCTCTTGATGGCCATAGTGGACTTCGTCAGAGCAGCGTTTCTCGACAAGCCACCGCTCGTGAACTGGCCTGCTCTGCCGGACGCTTTTCTTAAGATTTTTGAGAGCCGCGATTTCATCTTTACGCTCATCCTGGGCACCCCGCTCCCCATGGGAGCCGGCCTACGGGCTGACGAACCCGGGGAGGGTAGGGTGAGGCTGACGGGATGAGCCCACGTGGTGACGGCCGCCCTAGCGCTGCTGCGCCCCGCGTGCCGAGGGCGGGGGTGTTAGCCCCAGAGGTGCTCCCGCCCTGGGGCTTGCGGATGTGGCTTAGGCTGAACAGCTACCGGGAGGCGCGCGCCGGGTCCCGCGCGTGGGAGCCTTGGGGTGCCGCTGCAGGCTACCGTTGCAAGCCCGCCCCTCTCCGCTTCGCGCCTGCGATAGGGCGCCCCACCCGCCAACGGAGGGTGGGAATATGAGTGCGGAGAAGGGTGGTTATTTGAGGGGTGGGTTCAGGGTCTTCATGGTACACGTTGATGGCGGAGACCTAGAGAAGCTTAAGCAACTCTTCAGGGACTTCGCTAACGGCTGTGCTAGGGTCAAGGGAGCGCTGTACTACAGGGAGGAGTGGATGGCAGAGTGGCAGAACGTGCTCAAGATGCGCGAGGAGGCAGGGAAGAGGACGATGCCTAATCCTCCAGCAGCGTTATTGCCAGTGCGGTTCACCATGCCCGACGGCACCACGGGGGATAAGAACGCGCCATGCATTGTTGACCTTCGCAAGGAGGAGCTGCGCATCCCCAGCTACGGCGTCTCCGTGCCGCTGCGGAGGAGCATCGTCAGGGCGCTGGTTGAGGAGAATAACCTCGAACCTAGGCCGGCCTTCGTGCTGCAGGTCACTCGCCGCGGATTCGTGCGCATCATCGCGCGCCGCGAGGCTTGCCCGGAGCTCGCCATGCCGCTGAGGCTTATCTGCATCGACGAGAACAGCTCCTACGGCTTCGCGCTCGGCGCATTGGACGTGGACGCCTGCGCGGCGAAGGTTTCGCTTAGGTTCTTCGAGAAGCTTAGGCCGCCGAACCACGGGTACAGGCGTGAGGTTGCAAAGCTGCTGCAGAGCTACGCTGACAAGCCTAGCGAGGAAACGAAAAAGCAACTCGCGGAAGCCCTCCCAGAGGAAGTGCTGAGGACGCTGACGGCTGAGAGGGCTAAAGAGCTCGCCGAAGCTGCTAGGGCAAGGGAGAGGAGGCTCAACGAGGCGTTCATCGAGAGGCTGGTGGCAGAAGCGCGCAGGCTCGTGAGGGAGGCACGCAAGCGGGGCATGAACGTATTAATGCTCGTGGACCCGATAGACCCGGACTCCCTGAGGGGGACCAGGCTCCAGGGGACGCTCCTGAGGGCGAGGAGGAGCTTGGGGAACCTGGCAAGGTACGAGGGAGCGATGTTTAGGCTCGTGAGGGCATCGGGGAGGCACTGCCCGCGCTGCGGCTGCAAAGGCGAGGAGGTCGGGCACACGAAGCACAGCAGGGTATACGAGTGCCCGAGGTGCGGCTTAAAGTGGGACAGGGACAAAGGCTCGCTCTACAACCTAGTCTACGCCTACTTCGTGCGCATGATAAGAGAGGAGTCGGACGACTTGACCATGCTGGCGACCAGGGTCCTCGAAGCCATGAGGGAGTGGCTGGGGAAGCACCCAAACATCCTGC
>JGI20130J15133_1002392_pt1 | contig 13942 bp, 10 predicted proteins | sample WasSprMetagenome_FD_15133 | JGI IMG/M metagenome (IMG submission 15133) | reverse complement strand
CGGCGCTGGAGGAGAAAACGAAAAGCTTCACCCCAAAAGCCCGCATGACCTCAAGGAGATTGAACGTTCCCCAAAGGTTCACTTCGTAGTAGCGGGCGGGCTCGGCCACCGATTCCGGAACAGAAGTAAGAGCGGCGAAATGCATGACCCCGGTGATGGGAAATTTCCTGAAGACCTCGATGAGGGCCGAACGGTCCCGAATATCCGCGCGCACAAAATGCGGGGTGAGGACGAATTTCCGGTGTCCCGAGGAAAGGTCATCCACCACCACGACCTCGTACCCAGCCCTGAGGAGTTCTTTTACCGTGTGGCTCCCGATATAGCCTGCTCCGCCTGTCACAAGGATCATCGTCCACCTCAGCTCCATTTTAAGCGTTCCCAGTTCCTACATTTTCCCGATGGTTTTTAGCCTTTCCCGGTGGTGAGAATTCGGGCTAGAAAGGGAACAACATGCTTAGAGCGCTGATTTTCTTCGTGATATTCAGCTTTTTGGCCCTGGCGGATCCCTTGGCTTTGGTGCGGGAAGCAGAGGCCCTTTATCCGGAACGCTACCANCTTTCCGTTCTAGAGCGGATGATCTCCCTTTACGAGCAGGCNCTGGCTGAAGATCCAGGAAATAAAGAGTTTCTCGTGAGGCTAGCGCAGCTTTGGTACGAATGGGGCGTGCTCAAGCCCAAAGGCGAAGAGGAAGTGGGATGGCAAAAGGCTGCAGACTACGCGTTTCGTGCCCTTGGCCTTTCCGGATTAGACGAGGTTTTAAAGCTATCGAATGAGGACTTCCAGAAGTTCGTGGCGAGTTGTACGGATGGCCGGGCCCTCCTTTGGGCTGGCCACGGCTGGGGCCAGCTCCTTGGGAAAATGAACCCGTTCTCCGCGTTCTTCGCCCTCCCCAAAATCCGGGCAATTTACGAGCGGGCCATGGAACTGGATCCCACCTACATGGGCGGCTCCGCTCCCCAGGCCTACGCCTCTCTTCTTGCTAATCTCTCCGACTATGGGGTCCTCTTTGGGGTGAAACTCTCCGAGGCCAAACGCTATTTCGAGTGGGCGATCGAAATCGATCCCACGTATCTTGAGAATTATGTGGCTTACGCCAAGGAATACGCCGTGCGGGCCAAGGACCGGGCCCTTTTCGAAACGCTTCTTAAGCATGTCCTTGAGGCCCCTATCGGAAATTGGCCATTTTGGAATCGGCACGCTAAGGAAAAAGCTGCCGAATACTTAGCGAACATCGATAAGTACTTTCACTGAATTACGGCGAATCCGTGCGGGGCAAAACAGCCGGGGGTCCTTGGCCGTCCCACAGAACCCGAAACGGGATGCCATAGGCTTCGGCGAGGGCCTCCGCGGTAAGGGCACAGGAAGGTTGGCCTCGGGCAAGCACTTTTCCTGCCCGCAAAAGAACGGCCTCATCCCCATAAAGGAGGGCGGAATTGGGATTGTGGGTGGTGGCTACCACCCCNAGGCCTTCCTTCACGAGCGCNCGNATCACCGAAAGCACGCGGTGCTGGTTGGCCGGGTCAAGGTGGGCNTCGGGCTCATCGAGGAGGAGGAAGGGCGCTTCCTGGGCCAGGGCCCGGGCGATGAGGACGAGCCGCTTCTCCCCGCCGCTTAGGGCATTCATCGGCCGGCCCCGCAAACCATCTAGACCAACGAGATCCAAAGCATGCAAAGCTTTTTCCAAATCGGCGCGGCTGGGCTGACCAAACGGCCCCACATGGGGCGCACGGCCAAAGAGAACCATCTCCTCTACCGTGTAGGCGAAGGCCGTCTCCGCAAATTGCGGCACATAGGCTACCCACTTCGCTCTTTCCCGCGGAGGAAGCGCAGAAAGCCTTTGTTCCCCAAGGAGGACTTCGCCCTCTATAGGGGACCGGAGCCCACAGAGGCACTCCAAGAGCGTGGTTTTGCCGCTCCCGTTGGCACCAAGAAGGAAAACGAGGTCCCCGCGCTCCACCGTCAAATCCACCCCGTGGAGGACGAGCTGTCCGGGAACGTAGGCATAGGAGACGCCGCGGGCCACAAGCTTCATCGCCATCCTCCGCCCTTACGAATTTGCCGCATGAAAAGAAGGAAGAAAACGGGGACCCCGATGAGGCCGGTGAGGATATCGAGGGGGATTTCCGTGGGAAGGGCGGTGCGGGCGATGTCGTCGAAAATGAGGAGCACGGCGGCGCCGAGACCGGCGGAGGCAGGGATGAGGAAAAGGTGATCCGGNCCGACCAAAGCCCGGGCGGCATGGGGGACGATCAGGCCGATCCANCCCACTACCCCGCTCACGGAGACCGCGGCCGCGGTGAGAAGCGTTCCCAGGGCGATCACGAAAAACCGAAGCCGGCGCACCGGAAGCCCCAAAGCTTGGGCCTCCGCCTCGCTTAGGGTCAAAAGGTTAAGCCGCCAGCGCAGAAGGAAAAGCCCCACTACCCCCAGGGACGAAGCGACCGCCAAAGGCATCACGTCGCGCCAAAGCACTGAAGAAATCCCGCCCATGAGCCAAAAGGTGATTCCCGGAAGCTGGACATACGGGTCGGCAAAGTATTTCACGAGGCTTACAAGCGAGGAGAAAAAGGAGCTCACGAGCACACCGGAAAGGACCAGAACGAGGATCCCCCCTCCAAAAGCTGAGCCGAGCAAAATGGCCAATCCCGCGGCAAGAAGCCCTCCTAAGAAAGCGCAGGTTTGGACGCCTGCTGGGCCGCTGCGGAGGACCATGGCCAAGGCCGCGCCCAAGGCCGCGCCCGAGCTCACCCCCAAAATCCGGGATTCCACGAGAGGGTTTCGAAAAATTCCCTGGAAAGCGGCGCCGGAGACGGCGAGGTTTACGCCCACGAGGGACGCGGCGAGGATCCGGGGAAGCCTCACCCGGAGGACCAAGGCCCTCGCCGTCTCCGAAACTTCCCCTCCGAAAAGGGAAGCCCAGACCTCGCTTGGACTAAGGCCCTTTCGGCCCAAAAGGAGCGAGCCGAGGATGAGGGGAAGGGGCAAAAGCCCAAGGAGCAGGGTGATCCCGGCCCGCCTCAGCGGCCAAGAAGTGCGTTCAGCTCCTTTTCCTTTAGCTCGCACCGGTAGAACTCCCGATAGAAAGCGCGGGCTAGCTCAGCGAAGTCCAGCTCGATCTCTCCGGGATGGAAAAGCTCGGCCATCCAAAGGATCCCCAGGACCGACTCGGGAATGGGCGTATCCCAGGCGAANAGGAGCTGGGGCATTTTGTANACNCGNCCGGTTTTTACGGCTTCCACTGCGGCCCAAAGCGGGTCCGCAAGAAGATCGGCTGGCTGTACTTGGCTATAGGGAACGATCACGATNACGTCGGGATTCCAGATGAGGATTTGTTCGATATTTACGTTCTGCCAGTATCCGGGAAGCCCCGCGGTGACGGGGACGCCTCCGGCGAGCTCCACCATNCGCGANTGGTACATNGCNCCGCTTGCCACCCGCAAGGCCGAGGTCCCCAAAACCAGGACCTTGGGCCTTTTTTCCGGAGGAAGGGAGGAGGTGGCTTGGGCGATCCGCGAAAGGATATCCTCGTAAAACTTGACCAGGACTTGGGCTCGCTCCTCTTGGCCGAGGGCGCGGCCGATGAGAAGGGTAGCGCCTTTCACAGCCTCAAAGGTTTCTGGGCCGATGAGTACAGAGGGGATGCCCACTTCGCTCAAAACCCGGGCAAGATCCAGATGCTTTAACCCCGCGAAGACGAGATCCACATTGCGGGCGACGAGCTCTTCCGCAGTGATCTCCGCACCCAGAGCTTTTCCGGCGTAATTCGGATCGATTCTCGCCATGACCGCCCGGGAAAGGGGGTGATCGGGAAGACCGAGGTAGCGGGCAGCAACGATCGCTTCCGGCGGGACGAGGGCGTAGAGGTAGGGTGTGGCCACGCCGAAAGCGCTAGCGATGCGTTGGGGCTGGCTGGGGATGAGGACTTCCCGGCCGGCCTGGTCCACCACCAAAACCTGCGCTGATCCTAAGGCCACAAACGCCAAAACCGCGATCAGGGCTTTGCGCATAAACCTCCCTCCTTTTGAGCCAAGAGTTCCTCCAGCCACTGGAGCCCNGCGGAAAGCTGGTGAAGCCGAAAGCTTTTCAGGGCCCTTTGGAAGGGGGCGGTGGGATCTTCCGCGGCCACCCTATCCCTCAGGGCCAAAAGGACCTCTTTTTGAGCGGAAAGGAGTTCAGGAACGCGCTCCGGCGAAAGCTTCAGGAGGAAAAAGAGTTTGGGCAAAAGCTCGTAGCGCAGAAGGCGCACGCGGGGCACAGGGGATAGGGCCCATCGCCAAAAGGCCTCCTCGCCTTTGGGGGTGAGGGAGTAGCGGATGCGCGGGGGCCGCGTTTCCTGAAGCTCCCTTTCCCCACGGATGAACCCCTCCCGCTCCAGGGCGTTCAGGGTGAAGTAGAGCTGGCTTGGGGCCACGCGCCAAACCCTTCCCAGGTCCTCATGGAGGCGGGAGAGGAGTTCGTAACCGTGGGCCGGGCCCTGGAGGAGGTAGCCCAAGACCACCGCTCCCACGGGCAGCCGATCCGACATAGTCCAGCTTGGATTATACCACGCTGTTAAAGGTTGAGGAGGACAATGCCCAAAAGCATGGCCGCCACCCCGCCGGCCTTGAGGGCCGTCACCTTCTCCCCGTGCAGAAGGACGCCCAAGAGGAAACCCCAAAAGGGCGTGGTGAAGGCCAGGGGCACCACCCGGGAAAGCTCGCCCTGCCGGATCGCCGTGTAAAACGCAAGCATCCCCAACGTCCCTGCTACCACCCCTTCGAACGCCAGGATCAGGAGCATCCCCTTCTTCCCTTCTGGAGTGGACCAGGCTTGGCCGTATTGGCTAATCCGCGGGAGAACCAAAAGGAGGACGAGNAGGGCGGAAAGGCCGAGCCTGAGAAAAAGCCCCTGTTCTGCGGAAAGGCCGGCCATCCCCATGCCTTTTTTCCCGAATGCTGACCCCAAAGACCAAAAAATTGCCGCACACAGCGCAAAGATTTCCGGACGCATTGAGCCTCCTTCGCGCTTTTCCCAATCCTCGCGGGAGTTTGCCCCCGCGGCAACCCCGTGTTTTCCGTATAAAATTCGGCGCTGTGAAACTTTTGCTCCTTTTGTGCGCTTTGGCATTTTTGGCCTTCGCCGGACCGGAAAAACTCGATCCCATGCTGCGCGCCTTTTTTCTCTCGCCCCCGGATCTTCAGCCTCTTGCCCTTTCCACATTGGGCGCGGAAACCTTAGACCGGCCCATCCGCGTTTTCGTGGAATTGGCGGACGGTGTCACGGACTTCCCTGGGCTTCGGACCCGCGTGGGAAATTTGGCCACCTCTTCCCTCACCCTTCCCGAGATTTACTCCCTTTCGGAGAAGCCGGATGTGCTGAGGATCCGGGCCGCTCGGCCCGTGGAGCCCCTTTTGGACTATTCCGTTCCTGAGGTGGGCGCGCCCGCCCTTTGGTATGGCTCGCCCAGCACCACAGGCCAAGGGGTGCTCGTGGGATTTGTGGATTCCGGCGTGGACATCCTCCATCCGGCTTTCCGATTGGATCGCGACGGCGATGGTTTCCTTGAGGGCTCCCGCATCCTTTTTTATTGGGACCAGACGGGAGGATCCGGATGGTTTCCGGATTTCTGGGGAGATGAACCCGGCGAGGGCCGCTATGGCCGCGTCTATAGCCAGCGGGAGCTCGAGGGCTATATCCGCGCCGGTTTTTCGCCGGCGCCCGATAACTTGGGCCACGGCACCCATGTCGCGGGGATCGCCGCCGGCGGCAAAGCCGCGGGATTCCCCGGAGTCGCTCCCGGCGCGGATCTCGTGGTGGTGAAAACGAACTTTTATGAAGACGGCGTAGTGGACGGGATCAAGTTCGTATTCGAAGCCGCGAAGTTTTTGGGAAAGCCTGCAGTGGTGAACCTCTCGCTCGGGGGACATTCCGGACCTCACGACGGCAAAGGGCTTTTCGAGCGCATGGTCTCCGCGCTTGTGGAGGGACCGGGCCGGGTTATCGTCGCTGCCGCCGGAAACGAAGGGGCAAAAAAGATCCACGTGGGCGGGGAAATTCGTTCCCAAACCACTTGGACCATCGTGCCCGGAGGCGCTTCCCTTGTGGCTCGCTTTTGGTATGAGCTTCCCGCGCGCTTCTCCATCACCGTGACCTCGCCTTTGGGCGAGACCCTCACCGTTTTTCCTGGGCAAGCCCGGGGCCTCACCACGGCCTCGGGAATCCTTTGGCTCGACAATACAGGAACATCCCTGGGTGCCACCCAAGAGGTTTTTCTTACGCTCACGGGTGCGGCTTCCGGCACGGCTTGGCGGATCACCTTTGAGCCGGTTTTGCCCGGCCGCGTGGACGGCTGGATCGAAAGCCCCTCCATGGGGTACTTCCTCGAGGGCGACGGCCAAATGACCATCGCCGAGCCGGGGAACGCGGAGCGGGTGATCACGGTGGGGGCGTACGTCACGAAGATCTCCTGGAATTCCCAGGCGGGGTTTTTCCGCGCGGAAGGCTATGAGCTTTATGCCCTTGCGCCTTTTTCCTCCCGCGGGCCCACCCGGGATGGCCGCCTAAAACCGGAAATCGCTGCACCTGGGGCCTGGATCGCCTCCGCTCGCTCCCGCGATGCCCAAGTTTCCCCTTGGTATGCCCTTCCGGACGGCCTGAACATGATGCTTGCCGGGACGAGCATGTCCGCTCCCCATGTGGCCGGCGCCTGTGCCCTCCTTCTTTCGCTGCGCTCAGGCCTTTCCTGGTCGGAGATCCTCGCCGCCCTGCGCGCGGGCGCGCGGGCTGACTCCTTTGTGGGCTCGGCGCCCAACCCGAGCTGGGGTTTTGGAAAGCTGGACCTACCGAGAACTTGGGCGGCTCTGCAGCCGCCTTCCTCCGTACAAAAGCCGGGGCTTTTCCTTCTTGCCAATCCCGTGAGTTTTTCCGCACACTTTCGCTACCAAATTCCGGAGAATGCCCATTGGGCGGAGCTCAGGATTTACGATCTTTTGGGGAGGCTCGTGTGGCGGGAAATGCTTTCCCTCGGCTCGGAAACGGTGCGCTGGGATCTCCTTTCCCTTTCGGGGTTCCGGGTCTCCAGCGGGCTCTACCTTGCCCTCGTGGTGACCGACCAAGGCGTTTCCGATCCCGTGCGCGTGGTGGTGAACCGATGAAATCCGCAAAAGAGAAGGGCGGGCTTATCCGCGCCCTTTCCCAAAGAAGGAAACGCCCCTCCATCCCTGGACTTTTTAGGCCATGCCCAGTCGCAGTTCTTCTTGCTGCCTTTCTCTTATTCGGGCCTGCGGTTTTTTCCGCGACCCTGGACATCCCCTTTGCCCTGGGTCGTTCGGCGCGGAGTTTTGTGCTCTTCGGCGTGGATTTGGCTCTGCCAGACGCGACCGCCAATCCCGGCGCCTTGGCGTTCTTTCCCCAATGGAGCGTCTTTTCCACCTATGCGCGGCCCTTCGGCGTTGTGCACGTTTGGGCCATTTCTTTCGGGGGTCCCGGCCTTTCGGCGGATGTGGTGTTGCTCGATGCCGGAGGAATCGGGCCGGATCTGCACTATCGGGTTTGGGCCTTCCAAGGTGCGGGAGCCCTCCGTTTGGGCCCTTGGGGTTTGGGCGGCAGGGCGCGCTTTCTGCGGCCAACCGATCCGGAAGGTTCGTTGGGTTTGGCTCTCGATGCGGGAATTTTCTGGCAAGGGTCGGTGTACGCGGGTTTGGTTTGGGAGGGTGTTTATGCCCAATTTCCCGGTGAGCCCTGGCCGCCGAGTTTCTCCTTGGCCTTGGCCTGGCCCCTCGAGTTCTCGGGTTTCTCCGCAATTTTCGGCGCGGCCTTTTTGGGTTTCCCCGCTCTGCCCACTTGGGCCTTTGCCGCAGAGGCCCGCGTTGGGCCCCTTTCCCTGCGCGGCGGCCTCCACGGGGCAAGCCTGAACCTCGGCGGCGGGCTCGCGTTTACCCCTTTCGCCTTGGATTGGGTCTTCACCCTTCACCCTGACCTTCCCCTGAGCTTTCGCGTATCCTTTGCCTTGGAATGGCCGTAGTCGCTTTCGCGCTGGCTCATCTTCCGGGAAGAAAAGAAAACGGGAGGAGTATGAGGAGGCTTGCGAAAACTTGGGTGGTTTTGGTGGCGGCTTTTTTTGTGGGGCTTGCCCAAGATCAGACCCAGTCGTTCACCATCTACGTTACGGGTCAAAAAACCTGGGGCGTTGAGATCGGCTTTGGCGACCCCACTCTCCTGTCCCTTGAGGGGCTTTCCGCCGGCCAGCTTACCCTTACCCAGTCCCTTTGGGCGCAAATTGAGGGCACGGTTTTGGACTTCCTCAGGGTCCGCGCCAGTTTCAACGACCAGCTTGGCCCAGGATTCCAGGATTTTCTGGTGATCCTGGATCGGAAGCCCTGGTATGCGGAGCTCGGCCGCTTCGTGGTGGGCGGGGAAGGCGATGCCTTGGGCGTTTACAACAAGCGCGTTTTGGGCGCCAAAGTGCAGGTTGCCAAGGAGGAGATCAACCTTGGGGTCCTCTTGGCTCGCCTGGAGGGTATTTCGGAGTCCCTCGTCTTCCGCGGTGCTTCCGCCCATCGGGAGCTTTTCTTCTTTTTCGATGACCCGGAAAGGCCTTGGCTTCCAGCACCGTACTCTGTTTCCGTGGAAGGCCTTTTTTACTTTGGGCTTCGACTCCCTTTCATTGAGGGGTTCTCCCAGCCAAGGCTTTCCTTCCGCACCGGACCAGACTTCCAAAAGTTCCTTTCCGATTGGGGCCTTGATTACCTCGGGGAGACCGCAGAAAAGAATTCCTCTTGGGCCCTTCCTTCAGGCGCATACGTGGTGGTCCAAGATGAAGGCGGTGTCCTCCTTTTGCGCGTCGAACCCAAGGTCCTTCTTCGGAACCGCATCCTGGACCTTATCGACCTTTACAACGCCGCCCAAGGCCTAAGCGGCGCAAACAAAAAGTCCTATCCTTTCGTCCTCGATAGCGAGCTTGAGGCCGCGTTTCTCTCCCATCTTTCCGGTTTTGCCGATCTTGAGGTGGACCGCGAGCTTTACCCCCTGGAGAAGGGCGGACGGCGCCGCTACTTAAACTTGGGCGAAACAGGTATTCAAGAGGAATCCCTCCAGGTGGAGGTGCGGCTTCCGGGCGAGACGGAGTTCCGCGGCCTTACGGATCCTGCCCTTTCCGCCTATTCCTTCCGGCTCTTTGGGGAAAAAGGCATTTTGCGCTTGGATTTCCCAGCGGAGTTTTTCCGCAATGGCGCGGCCCTGCGAGTGAACTTCGACTATCGTCGGGAGGGGTCCACCTTCTCCCTCGGCCTTTCCCTGATCCCCGGCTCCGAGCGGGTCTACCTCAATGGGCAGCTCCTGAAAAAGGACCAGGATTACTCCATCGATTACGAGGCTGGGATCCTCACGCTTTTCGTGACCCTGGGCCCCCAGGACGAGATTCGGGTGGATTTTGAGCGCCAGCGCGGCGGCCTCGGCGTTGCCACCGAGTACGAACGGTACTTCCTCGGCGCAAGCCTGGGTTTGGGGCCGGGAAGCTTAGGGGTTTGGCAGGCCACGGACGTGGGCCAGCCCAGCCCCACCTCCCGGACCATGCCCAATACTCACTCCCTCGGCGTTTTCTCTTGGAAAGGATCTTTGGGCGCATGGGAATATTCCCTCCGGTTGGGTTTTTCCCAGAATGTCTTTCCCCGGGACGACAACGCGCGGCTTCCGGAGAGAAACAAAATCAACGCCATCGCGTCCGTGCGCATGGCCGACGGCGAAGCCTTGGTCTTTGCGCATCAAAACGGAATCACCGTCTATCGGGCGGGAACCTTTTCCTCGTACGGCCCCGCCGAGGGGATGGCGGGAAGGGCGGCCTTGGCCCTTCTTCCCCTTCCCCAAAAACTCCTCATTGGCACGGATTCCGGTTTAACCGTGGTGGACCTCTCGGAACCAGGGGCCTTCGACCGCGTGCGCAGTTGGACCCGCCTTTACCCCGATGACTGGAACAAAAACCGCACGGAAAAGTTTTTGGGTAAAAAGGTGGTGGCCTTGGCTTTCGATGGGAGCTGCGTTTTCATGGTCACCGATGCCGAGCTCATCGCTTTTTCGCCCCAGGACCTCGCAAGCCCCAAAGAATGGCAACGCCACGAGATTCCCGAAGGGGAACCCCTGGCCCTCCTTTCGGCGGACTTTCTGNATTTGGGCACGAAAGAAGGCCTCTTTCGCCTTGTCGAAGGGAATTGGGAACGAATTCCGGGCGTACCCGGCCCCATTTACGCCCTCCTTCTCCGTGGGGACGAGCTCCTCGTGGCGAACGACGAAGGGATACGCGTTCTCCGGGGAGGAGTCGGCTCGGGTTGGATTGCCTACGGAACCCCTGTGAAAGCCCTCGCTTTTTGGAAGGATTTTGTGTGGTACGTCACGGAGGACGGGGTTTATCGCGAGGGCGAGCTTGTGGTTTCCGGCGAATTCACGGCGCTGGGCGTGGGACTCGGTGCCCTTTGGGCTGGAACCCGGGCCGATACGGATTACCGCCTGGAGCTTTGGCGCCTCGATCCGGATCGGGCAAGGTTTTCCCAAACTCAAACGAAAATTGACGGTCGGGATCTGGGGAAGTTCGTGGACCCCCCAGCGGAAGCGCACACACGCTCCGGGCCGAGCGCTTCCCTTTCCCTGCGGCGCAAGCTCGATGCCTGGGATTTGGGCATCTCCCTATACTCCCAATTCCCCGGATATGAAGAAATCGGAAGCTCCAGGAGATCGGACGCTCATGGCCTGAGCTTTTCCGCGGTTTATTCCGGAGACGGCCCGTTTTCCGCAAGCCTTGAGGGCTGCGCGGATCTCTCGGAAATTTCCACACATCCTGCCTTACGCTTGAGCGGCGGGCTCGAGGGGGCTTGGAAAGGCCCAGTTTCCCTGAACTTTTCCCTTAGGCCCACTCTAAGCCAGGCCCGGCTTTCCCTGGATTTCGGAACCAGCTTGCGCGCGGATGGAAATCCTTCTTGGAGTTTGGAGGTTTCCGGAAGGCTTACGATGCCTGAGTTTTTCCTTGCGGGGAACCTCTCCGGGAAGCTAGGCTTCCAGCCTTGGCCAGAGCTTTCCGCATCCCTTTCCTGGTCCCGTCCGTACCGCAGCCGAGGCTTCGCGGGCTCGGAAAGCGTCACCCTGGAAGCCCGACTTACCGGCGGAACGGGTTTCGCTTGGAACGTCTCCTGGCAAGAGAACCTTTCCCATCCCCTGGAGCGGTGGGAATGGACCTCATCTCGGACGATCTCGGGCGAACTTCGCTTGCCGGCTTTTTCTCTGGGAGCTGGAAAAGCTGCCCCGCGCCTTAATGCTGGTGTATCCCTGAACCCCGCGGAGGAAAGACTTTCTGGAGGCGTCGCGGCCAGCTGGGAAGGCTCAGGCCATCGGCTTAGCTTCGCGTTGAGCGCGGAACAGGGTTTGCACCGAGCTTCGGAGCGCACGGACCGCCGGATTTCCCTAAACGTGTCCTGGTCCTCTTCTGCCTGGCCCAAATGGGAGCCCTCGCTTCGCTATTCCCGCACGTGGAAAGCGCTCCTCCACCCGCGTTATCCCCCGCAGCTCAGTGAGGATCAGAGTCTGGATTTCCGTTTGGCCTTTGAGTTTGCTCCGGGAAATCGCAACGAATTCGCGTTGAGTTGGGTTCCCGCCGGAGAACTCCGGATCACGGATCGCCTAAGTTACAAGGGCAGTTTTGGTGCGACAAACCTGGAAGCCACGCTCACCCTAAAGGAAGGAAAACTTACAGGAAAAGCCCGGGTGGACGCGGGGATTTCTCTGGGAGGCCAATGGGGATTGAATGTGGAAGGGGGCGTCCTCTTTGGAGCTAGCCCCTTCCGCGCTGCGGGATTCTTGGGCGCCACCTTGGCCGTGAATTTCTGAGCCTCGCATGGCCAAAGAAGTTGCGGTTTTATCCTTTAGGGCGAGGCTGCATGCCTGCTAGGTCAACGACGTGGGCCCCACGAAGCTCATTTGAAGCCGGGCTTGAAATTGCCCTGAAGAACTTCTGCGACCTCAGCACGCGCAAAAAGCGCTCCTCGATCGCCCAAAAGAAAAAACCCTCTCCCGGAAGGGGAGAGGGGTCGGGGTGAGGGGATGCCCCTCAGAATCTCATCCCAACCCCAAAACGGTGGGAGGGCGAAAGGAGGGGGTGGGTGAGGAGCGCGTAGTCCACGTTGAAAGTCCCTACCCTTACGCCCAATCCAAAGGCGATACGGAAAACCCCGCCTTCCTGCCTCAATCCGGCGCGCACTTCCGTGGTCCCCAGGAAATTCCAGCCCACGCCGAGGGCCACGTATTCGCCGGTGAGGTCGATTGCTGCGAGCAAGCCAAACGGACTTGTCCAGGCGCCGGCGAGGACGAATTCCGTGGAGAGGCCGCCGAAGGCAAGCTCGCGGATCACCAAAGCCGCGCGAAGTTCCCCAAAGGGCGAGGGCCAGCGGCCAAGAACGCCGATATCTAGGCCGAAGCTTGTAGAACCCTCACCGGCGATGTTCGTGCTCTGGAAGCGGAGGCCCACGCCGCCGAGGACGGGAAAGCCGAATCCCGTAAGATCCATGCCAAAACCCGCGATGAGGCCAAGCTGGGAGAAGCCCAAATTCTCCCCAGCGGAGGTGCCCAAATACCCGATTCCTGCGCCCAAGCTCGGGAGGGCCGCACCCACGTACCCTGCACTCACCCACCCGGCCAGGATGGTGGAGTCCACAAGGAGGCCGCGGATTTGGGCCAGACCTGCGGGGTTGTAGAGGAGGCCTTCCGGGCCTTCCGCCACCGCGGCGTAGGCCCCACCCAGGCCCATGGCCCTGGTACCCAGGCCCATATCGAAGAGGGAAACTTGGGCCAGGGCCACGGTGCTTATCGCCACCAGTCCTAAGGCCAAAAGCTTTTTCTTCATGGCTTACCTCCGCACGAGGATCCGGCCAATTTCCGACCGCTCGATCTTGTCGCCGATTTTTCCGGTCACATAGAAGAGGTAGAGCCCGTTGGGGACCACGCGGCCGTCCCGATCTTTGAGGTCCCAGGTGAAGGTGCCAATGGTGACTGGCTTTTCCAGAAGCACTGGTCTTCCAGCCTGGTCGAGAATGGTGATCTTGAGGTCTTGGGCATTTGCGGGCGCGAAGATCTGGATGCGGCACTGGTTGGAGGCCGGATTATCCAGGACGCGAACACCAATGGGAGCGGCCCCGACGTAAAGATTAATGCTGAACCAAGCTCCGTATTCGTTGGATCCGGCATCCTTGGCCCGCACCTTCACTGTGTACAGGTTTTCCTTTTGGTAGGTGTATTTTGTGGTGCCGGCCGTGGTGGTCCGCACCGGAGAACCGTCGCCGAAGTCCCACTGCCACTCGATGATGGCGTCCCCTTCCGGATCCGTAGCTGTGGCGGTGAAGGTTATTTCCTCACCGGGTTTCGGCTGCGAAGGTGTAGGGGAGATCCGGGTAACGGTGGGCGGCTTGTTCACGACCCGGATCACCGTGATCTCTTTGGATTTTGTCCCCACAGTTTTGCCATCCCGGTCGGTAACAGTGAGGGTTACGGTGAACTTTTTCTCCGTTTCGGCAGGGGCGAGCCTGTAGGTGTGGATGGCCTGGTTGGTGGGAGCGGGCGGCTGGTCCCTGGCCGGCCAAATCGTGCCGTCCCCGAAGTCCCAGCGGTAACCAAATCCGTACTCGTTCGGCTCGGGCTGAGCGGTGAAAGTTACCTCTTCACCGGTCTTAGGCTGCTCGGGCTGCCAGGAGAAGTCCACCGTCGGTGCTTCCACCGTGAGGGTCCGGATCTTTGTTGCCGAAGCCCCACCTTGGTCCACCACGGTGAGGGTTACTTTGAAATCATCAAACTTCTCGTAGGTGTGGGTGATGGACTGCGGACCCGTGGTCTCCTTGGTTGTACCGTCGCCCAGATCCCACCTAAAGATCGCCTTAGCAATGTCGCCATCGGGATCTGTGATTTCTCGGGCAGGGGTAAAGGTGACTTC
>JGI20130J15133_1002388_pt1 | contig 13975 bp, 10 predicted proteins | sample WasSprMetagenome_FD_15133 | JGI IMG/M metagenome (IMG submission 15133) | reverse complement strand
AGGTTCGACAGAGATGAAGGAAAAGGCATGAGCGTTGTTGTCGGAAGAATCAGAGAAGACAAGGCTTTAACGATTAAATATCTATGCTTAAGCCATAACACAATAAGAGGAGCCGCAGGTTCAGGTCTCCTAAGCGCAGAATTAGCCGCCAAAAAAGGCTACACATAAAAGGCATAGTCTCAGCAGCGATAAGCAGGCTTGTTGCGCGTGCATTCAACGTGTTGGATAAGAACATAATTTTAAAGTTGAATTTAAGTCCAATGAAATGCGTTCACCGTAATACTCGTTTAATGAACATATTTCTGGTTCACTATTGAGACGTTGTTGTAGCACTTCCACGAGGGTTTTCGCAAGCTCAAAAGTTGTCAAGACTGGAACGTTGAATTCAACAGCCAATCTTCGAATAGTATACTCGTCTTCTAAGGTGTCTACATAGCTTTCTGAGTTGTTTGTGGGAATATTAATGACCAGGTGAACTTTACCCTCTTGAAGGATGGTGAGGATGTTCGGCTGCTTGTCTGCTTCTCTGACCTTATATACAACTGCTATATTGTTAACTCCAGCGCTACGTAAAGCCTGTGCAGTGTGTTCCGTTGCGTAAATTTTGAACCCCATATCTGCTAATGTCTTTGCTAACGGCGTAATCTTCTTCTTTAATTCTCTGCCGCCAACGGTTATTAGGACTGAGCCCCCCTTGAACGGAATATTGAGTTCAGCCGCTTGCAATGCCTTTAGGAGGGCGTCTGCAAAATCTTTTCCTAAACACGCCACTTCTCCCGTGCTTAGCATTTCAACGCCGAGAACGGGGTCGGCTCCGCTTAAACGCATAAAACTGAACTGGGGAACCTTTACTCCGACGTGCTGGAACGGCGTATGCGCGCCTTCAGCTTTATGAATTTTTTTATCCAACATTGCCAAAGTGGCTAATTCTATAAGTGGAATGCCTCGGGTTTTACTTACAAAAGGCATTGACCTGGAGGCGCGCAAATTGCATTCAATCACATAAGTAACGCCATTCTTTACTAAATACTGAATGTTAAATGGTCCCTTCACTTGAAGAGCTTTTATTATCCTGTGCGTGTAGTCCTCGATGGTTCTTAACACATCGCTTGGCAAAGTTTGTGGTGGTATAACCATTGTTGCGTCGCCGCTGTGCACCCCAGCGTTTTCAATATGCTCGATGATTGCGCCGATTAATACGTGTTCGCCGTCGGAAACCCCATCCACTTCCACCTCTTTAGCCCCTTCAATAAACTTGGATACGACTACTGGGTGTTCACGTGAAATTTCAGCTGCCAGTTTCAAGCTGTTTTCCAGCTCCTCTTCCGAGTAGACCACTTTCATGGCTGAGCCTGAAAGAACATAGCTTGGGCGGACCAGAACTGGGTAGCCTATTTTCTTTGCGAATTTTTTGACATCTCCTATAGTTGTTAGTTTGCTCCACTCTGGCTGCGGGATTTTCAAATAATCTAGAAGAGCGCTGAACTTTGCCCTGTCTTCTGCGCGGTCTATGTTTTCAGCTGATGTGCCGAGAAGTCTAACGCCAGAATTCGCCAATTTTAAGGCTAAGTTATTCGGAATTTGACCTCCAACACTAACTATGACGCCTAATGGTTTTTCCTTCTCATATATGTCTAAAACTCTTTCTAAGGTTAACTCTTCAAAGTAGAGTTTGTCTGAAATGTCGTAGTCTGTTGAAACAGTTTCAGGGTTGCAGTTAACCATTATTGCCTCTTGTACGCCGAACTTTTTAAGTGCCCATATCGTGTTAACTCCACACCAATCAAACTCGACGCTTGACCCTATTCTGAAAACGCCGGCTCCGAGAACTATAACCTTGCTTTTGTCTGCGCTGAAATCTATGTCGTCCTCGTCTCCGCCATAGGTCAGATAAAGGTAGTTCGTCATTGCTGGCCATTCAGCAGCTAAAGTGTCTATCTGTTTAACTACTGGGAGTATATGCGCCTTTTCTCTCAGCTCTCTTATAGTCATTTCATCGGTTTGAAGGCAGATGGCAATTTGTTCATCTGAAAATCCCAGGCGTTTTGCCTCTTTAATTATTTCAGAAGAAGCCTCGTCGCAAGACTTTAATGAACGCAGCTTCCTTTCCATGTCAACTATGTTCTTTATTTTGTATAGGAAGAAGAGGTCAATTCCGCTTAGCTTATAAATTTCTTCTATGGGCATTCCCATTTTGATAGCTTTAACTATCTTGAAAAGTCTTTCATCAGTTGGGTTTGCCAGGGCATCCCTTATTTTCTCTAATGGTTCGGGTTCGTCGTCTTCTCGATTGCACACTAAACCCTTCTTTCCAATGTCCAACATGCGGACTGCCTTTTGCAAGGCTTCCTCGAAGCATCTTCCAATAGCCATGACCTCTCCAACGGACTTCATCTGTGGACCAATGTGGCGATCAACGTGCCGAAACTTTCTGAAATCCCATCTTGGAAACTTAACTGCAATGTAGTCCATTGCAGGCTCAAAGCATGCTGTGGTAACACCAGTAACCTTATTGATAAGCTCTGGAAGCAAATAGCCAATAGCCAATTTTGTAGCTATATATGCCAGCGGGTAACCAGTTGCTTTGCTTGCTAAGGCTGAGCTTCTTGACATTCGCGCGTTTATTTCTATGGCTCGGAACTCTTCTGATTTGGGGTTTAGAGCCCATTGAATGTTGCATTCGCCGACTATCCCTAAACTTTGTACAGCTTTTATGGAGGCTGAACGAAGCAGATGGTATTCGCGGTTGTTTAGCGTCTGTGATGGAGCCACAACTATGGAGTCACCTGTATGAACACCCATGGGATCAATGTTTTCCATATTGCACACAGTTATACAGTTGTCGGCGTAATCCCGCATAACCTCATATTCTATTTCTTTCCAGTGACCTAGATACTCTTCAACTAGCACCTGCTTAATCATGCTTTGCGCTAAAGCCCGCCTAACTATCCCTTCTAACTCTGCTTTGTTGTAGGCTACTCCTGAACCCCTACCTCCCAAGGTGTATGCGACTCTGACGATGACCGGGTACCCTATTTCATCAGCAATTTGAAGCGCCTCCTCTACGGAGAAAGCAGACTTACTTTTTGGAATGGGAATGCCCGCGCGGAGCATCGCTTGTCTGAAAAGCCCTCTATCTTCAGTTTCCTCTATCGCTTTGATGGGGGTCCCCAAAACTTTAACACCGTATTTTTCGAGGATTCGCCTTTTTGCAAGTTGGACTCCGCAGTTTAGCGCTGTTTGCCCGCCGAACCCCAGGAGAATTCCATCCGGTCTTTCTTTTTCAATAACTTTCTCGGCGTATTCAGGCGTCACGGGCAGTAGGTAAACTTTCCCTGCTAAACGGGGGTCTGTCTGAATAGTGGCTATGTTAGGATTGATTAAAACAGTCTCTATTCCTTCTTCACTTAATGCCTTAAGGCATTGGCTTCCAGAATAGTCGAACTCTGCAGCCTCTCCAATTTTTATGGCGCCACTACCTAAAATCAGAACTTTACGCACAAACTCGAACTTTGGCATTTTATCCCCCTGAAACTTTCAAAAATTCTTCGAAAAGAAACTCCGTGTCATAGGGACCCGGTGAGGCTTCTGGATGCCATTGAACTGCGAAAGCGGGCTTACCCGTGTGTCTTACTCCTTCAACGGACTTGTCGTTGGCGTTTATGAAGCAAACCTCCAGCCCTGTATTTTCTAAAGATTCTATTTTTATGGCGTATCCGTGGTTTTGTGTAGTGATGTAACACCTGTTACTTTTGAGGTTAAGTACTGGCTGATTTTGGGATCTGTGGCCGTATTTCATCTTGTAGGTGTCTCCGCCTAGGGCTAACGCCAGAATTTGAGTTCCTAGGCATATTCCCATGGTGGGAACGCATTCTTCAACAAGCTCTCGAACGCATTCAATGGTCTTAACGCATTTTTTCGGGTCGCCTGGACCATTGCTTATTAAAACGCCGTCAGGATTATATTCCAAAATTTCTTTAGCCGAGAAGTTATACGGAACTCTTATCACGTTGGCACCGCGCTTCAAAAGATTGCGGAGAATCCCATATTTTACCCCACAGTCGATCAAAACAATCTTTTTGCTTCCGCCTGCATCATGGTAAACTGGCTCTTTAACCGTTACTTCTTCAACCAAGTTTGTCGCGTTAGGGTCTGGAATTCCTTTCACTTCTTCTTTAAGCTTTTCAACATCAGGTTCGCCATTCTCATAAACCTCAAGAATCCCGAGCATAACACCTTTAGCCCTAAGCTTCTTTGTGAGTTTTCTAGTGTCAATTCCGCAAATTCCTGGAATGTTTTCATCTCTAAGCCATTCGTCTAGAGTTTTAATGGAGGCCCAGTGGTAGGGTTTGTCGCATAACTCGTGGATAACTAGGCCGGATACTTTGATATTGTCCGACTCAAAATATTTTGGAACCCCCATTTCAAGAACTGGCGGTGGGATGCCATAATTGCCCATAAGGGGATATGTCAATGTCAAAATTTGTCCCTTATAAGAGGGATCTGTTAATGCTTCGGAATACCCAACCATGGATGTCGAAAATACAACTTCTCCAGACGTTTTCCTGGATGCCCCAAAACCCTTACCGAAAAAGAAAGATCCATCCTCCAAAACAAGGACAGCCTTTCTTGGGTTCCTGGGACTCAAATCGACCTCCAAAGCCCTCTCCACGTACAACTTTGAAATTTTTAAAGCTTATGGTTCGCCATTAAAGTGAGAGATAAATAGGAGTTTATCATCAACTGCATCTTCCATGAGCCTCTTCCAGCTCAGATTTTCTTTTAAAAGCTTCGACTTAGCTGATAGAGTCCATTCTTTTCGAATTTTTAACATCATCTTAACCTCGTTTAGCAAGACCCAGCCCGCAGCTTTATAGCCTTCAAGATTCAAGTCTGCTGTCAAGCTGTTGAGGGCTAACCCTTGGCTTACTAATCCTCCAACTGTTGAACCAGCCACATTATGTGTGCGCATTTTCATTCCCAGGTTCTGTTTTAGACACGAAATTTTCCTCTCTTTATTAAGCTTTGTGACTTATTTGTTACATAATAAACTTTAAAAGTTCAAATTGATACATTATTTTTGTGGCAAACTACTTTGACAATAGCCGAAGAGGTAAGGAATCACTTAAAAAACAAGCCTTACGTGCTGGAAGCTTTAGAAAAAGGCATAGTAAACCTTAGCGAACTATCCCGACAAATTCAAAAAGAGTTGAAAATCAACAACATGATTGCAATAAAGGCAGCATTAAGAAGATTTTCAGAGGAATTGCAGAGGCGCAAACACAAAAGAGAGGAAAAAGTTCTGAGCCTTTTAAAGGAAAGCACCATAACGCTTCACGACGGGAACTCTGTTGTGGTCACAACCAAGCCTTTAGAAAACGAAGCCAAAATAAAGGTGAACTTGGGAGGCAAGTTCGTTTATCTTACAGACAAAAATAGTTTAGGCAAAATAGATGGCATCCTTCAAAAACATGAGAACTGCGTAGTGATCGTCATACACTCACCAGTAGAGCTTGAGGTCACACCAGGGGTTGTAGCATTTCTAACATCACTATTAGCAGAACAGAATATAAACATTATAGAGTTTATCTCATGCTGGACCGATACAATAATTGTTGTAGATAAAAAGGACAGCCTCAAAACTTACGAAGTTTTATCCAACGTTATTCGTTAATAAAATTTGAAGAGGCAGTATGCGCTAATTAGACGGCTGAGCTCAAGCCAAACGCGCATGCAAGCCCCACATTTTGCAACAAAAATGAACTATGGAAGGGCTAAACTGAATAGTCATCTGATTTAGGAGTTCTAGGAAACTGCATTAGAAATTAGAAGAAAAATTTAAATACAACATAATAATGTGAAAAAAGACCGTGAGGGGAATGGTGGATTATGTAATAATTTTTACTCCCTTCTCTCCTTTCTCCCCAATGAAATTTGCCACCATTCCCCTCACACATGTTAAGTAAATGCGCGCGAGTTTAAAGATAACAGCTTTTTAAAGCTTAAAATGGGAAAAGGTAAGAATTCAAACAGATGATTTTCGGAAATATTTTGACGCAGGCCACTATTCCAGCGAGGAATACACTGCTATTAAAGCGCCAAAAATAGTCAACACAAAGGATCCCACACGCTACGTGCTGCGCGCGCGCAGGCGCGGATTACCATTGATTTCCGAAGCTTTTATTGGCCTTACTGTTCTGGAGGGACTATTTGACTGCTGTTTTTGAAGTAGTTTTCAAATTGCTCTGCATACTTGTAGCCTGTGTCAGGGAATATTAAGACGTATACTCCATCATCTTTCGAGGTTTTGTTGAAGGCGTGGACAACGGCGCCCGCGCTTAAACCTATCAGCAGACCTTCTTTTCTAGCTATGCATATAGCCGCCTCTATGGCCTCAACTTGTTTAACATCCACAACCTCGTCGAAGTCCATCCAGTGTAGCCACTTCATCCCCGTTTCCACCCTCCTTATGCCCGGTATAACCTCGTTCGGGGCTGGTTGAACACCAACTATCTTCACATTGTTCCTATACTTGTTTTTGAAGTAGAAGGATATGGCGCTCATATGTCCAGACGTCCCCAGACCGCCTATTATATATGATGGCTTTAAGCCTACGCTTTGAAGCTGCTGGTCAAGCTCTCTTGCAGTGTATTTTAGGTGAACTTTAAAGTTTGCATCGTTTTCAAACTGGTTCAGGTGTGTGGCATTATCGGCTTTAGCTTGAAAGTCCACTTGGCCTATTGCCTCTACGGTTAAGCCTACTGGAAGCCTAACGACTTCGGCTCCTAAAACTTTAAGGTATACGTCGCTCACCTTCTGTATGGTTTGGGGTATGTACAGCTTTGCTTTCACGCCCAACGTGTTCGCTATGGAGGTTAGGGCTATTCCAGTGTTGGTGGATGTGGCCTCATAGATCGCCTGCTTAAGAGCGCCTCTTTCTAAGGCATCGTTTAACATGGACCAACCTATTCTATCCTTAACGCTATTGCTGAATGGATTATACCCTTCCAGCTTGGCCCAAACGCTCCTCTTATCGTTTGATAAAGACTTGAGCTTAACTAGCGGTGTAGGCCACCCTTCATATAATAACTCAAGAGTGCTATTGTAAACTCTGAGGATTCTCCTATCTTTCTCTTCAGGCGCCAGCAATTCTCTTAAAGGAACACTTATTTTCAGAGGTTCAGGAAGCACCTTGAAGCTTTTAGGCGGTAACCTCGGGCCTTTAAGCCCGGCTTCAATTATGGCCTCTGCCGTAATCGGTTTAAGATCCGGCTGTAACGATCTTATTTTCATCTCGAAAATGTTAACCTTTATGGCCGCAACTTTTCCAGCTGAAAGCAGGTCCAGTGCTTGATAAACCTCATGGCCTTCTAAGATAACGCCAGTTTTCCAGTCTACAATTATTGGATTATCAACGATACCTGTATCCAGGAATTTAGCATAAAGAGGTAACACTTCCCTAAGCTCAGTACACATTGCTGGTTTGACATCCTTTATATCCAAACGTTCGACATCATTCCTCAGCACCTCCAATGGGACATCTGTTCTTTTTTGGATTGCCGAAATATGCAATAAACGGTCACTAGTCTTTATCATGTGCTTTGAAGTCTTTGGTGGAAGTTTCTTTTCACCCAAACCTGCCTCAATTACGTCTTCCTTTGTCAAATGTAGGTTTTTTCTCCAACTTTGAACCTGGATGTCTGGTGAATTGTAATCAACGTAAACTACCGGAATTCTCCTGCATCCCAATTCTTTAAGTGAGTTGAACCGATGTTCACCATCAAGAATGATGTTTGTGTTTTTGTCAACAACTATTGCAAACTTTAAAATTTTGTCGGACCTTATTTCCTCTTTCAACTCTTCCATGTGAGCAGGGTCAACTTCTTCATGCTGTCTTAGCTCTTCTAATTCAACGAGTTGAACTTCTGTGGAATAGGGTTTAGCCATGCGTCATCCTTTTTAACATTTAGTTTTAACGTTGTTAAAAATTATATAAACTTGTCGCATTAATATTTTCATGAAAAGCCACTACGCGTGATCATAGTTAAATACATCAATCGGCCATTAGGGCTAGTAATAAAGCAGCTTATTGAGAAATACAACATGCGCGAGATTTATGCGCCCGCAAAAATAGAGCTAACTCCAGCGGCATAACAAAATATTTGAAAGGCAAACTCGCAGGAACTCTAGCAAGAAAAAGTGCCTCAATGGATGGTGTCATGAAGCAATTATGCAGTATACGCATAGCAATCAGATATGGAACGTTGGTTTGAACCGAATCAAAACGAACCCCAGCCTTAAAAGAATGCAAGTGCACCGTAAGCGGGCGTCTGCATAAGCCTCTGCTTTAATTTTAGCGTGTAGTTCTTACCGTTGATAACGCCTTCCCATTCCACAGGAACTGCGTGTCAACCTAGCGGCAAAGCTTAACCCTTACTCTCACCTAATCAGCCAAACTCGGGGCTACCCTACTGGACCTTTTCAAAAGGAATAATATATCCAGACTACGAGGGAAAAAGTTAAACGGCTCTAATGCAAAAATGGCGTGCGGCAGGGAGAAAAGCGGCTCAAAGAAGGCGGATGGAGCCCCAAAATGGAGGGCGTGTTGAAGTTAAAGAAAAAGTTATGGGATAGAATATTCATTAAAAACCTTTCCAGGAATGGTGGTTTGCAACCTGTATGGGGCAGCTTCCTTCCTGCAAGCCGCACATTTTCCGTCTCGATGGTTTAATTGAAGTCGTAAATAAGCTTGAGGGGATCATCTTCAACCTAGATGCTAGTAAGTCTAGAGGTGATGTTGAAGCTTTAGTGGCTGAATTCTTTAAAGTTTTTCGAAGCGTTGTGGAGGTTGCTCCTGAAGGATGGAATGAGGTGGTAAAGTTTCCATCGCTTTTCGATGAGGAGGGTTTGCTAAAACACCTCAACGCCTTTTTCGTTGATTGGGATTCAAGGGTTAACTCTTACGTTGTGAGGTTTGATTGGGGGAGGGCTGTTGAGTTCGTTAGGGATGCTCTTCAAACTATAGTTTGGGGTTTAGTGGGGAAAGCGTTAAAGTATTTGCCCCGTGGAAATGAAGCCCTAGCCCAGGCGTATGAGGACTTGTTGAACGGGTTCGGATCCCCATCAGACACAGACATTTTGGAGATTTTATATAAGGTCGGCTTGGAAAGGGCTGCAGCTTACATGAACTACATGAGCGTGAAGGAAAAGCATAGGGGGGGAGATAAGGGATTTTGAGAAGCTTTTAGGGTTTAGGCAAGTTCTCCCCCAGCTTGAGAAGAAAGGGCTTAACTACCCTACAAGAGTCTTAGTTAACAGTTGGTGGAGCAAAATCTACATGTTCAGCCAGCTCGACACAGACATATTGGACAGTTTCGACTCCCTCACAACACAGTTACTCTCCCTTCAAGTACTAATTAGGCTTGAAAAAATCTACAAGAAAAACGGGCCAATGGAAGTTAAAAGGCTGCTATGCCCCAGCAGTTCAATGTTGAAAGGGACAATGTTGGTCGAGGCCCTAGTTATGAGCAAAAACCTCTCTGAAACCTTAGGTGAAGCCGTATTTCGACGCGTAAAGAGCGACCCTGCAATCGTACCCTGCTTAAGGAGGCGGCTGGAATCATGCATAACAGAAAATCTCAAAACCTTGGAAGCATATACAAGGGAGAAAATGGAATCATGCCTCAAAACGGAAGAGAACCAAAGCACAAGATTAAGTGTGAGCGACCCACCATACATAGTAATATACCACACATTCTTCTCCCCAATAACGTGGATGGGTAAAAGGGAAAATCCTGGAAGACATCCCGGGGAAAGGGAGGTTGAGAAAACGGTTGAGGAGATGGAAAGGGAAATTGAAAACTTCCAACCCGACAGGTTTAGGGATTTCCCATTATGGTGGGCGAAGGAAAAGTATATGGAGAAAATCTCCAAACTAGATGAGGACAAAAGGAAAAAGCTCGTAAAACTTTTCTACAAGCTGGTCAAAGGAAGTTTGGAAATCCAAGAATACCATTCACGGCTCAACTCCCTTTGAGAAGGTAATATGCGGTCAAGAGAGATAAAACATCATCATGCTTCTATAAAGCAGCCCCCCACAAGAAAGCTTTAAGTTAGGCGCGAAAAAGCCTCCCCACAAAAACTTCAACGGCTACAGGCTTACTTAAGAGGTATCTTTATCCTCTCCTTCCTGTTGCAACAGACTCTTTTCACGTAGATTACGTAACTATCGCCTTGAATATGCTCTTCAGCCATGACGCCGTGCCCTCCACATGTTGGACATGCGCTACCGAAAAGCCTGTCCCTAACCCTTGAAACCCTGAACGCGGCGTCTACCGCCTCGTAGACGTCTCTGCTTGCTTTTCCAGATTTGCACCTCCAACTTTCAAGTATTTTTGAAGCAATCTCACATACTGTCCTTGCACACTTTAAATCGCGGATCAGCGGGATAGCTTTCGCGTAACAATCGCGCCTAATTGCCAAGCCATACCGAGCCCCGCACCTGTAAACTCCGTAGTCCCTACCAGCCTTAAACCCCTCCCTCTCCATGAAAGCACATACAAGCAAAGCTTCATCGTAGGATAAGCTATCCAAAAACTCGGCGCCAAACCCCCTAAAGTTAACGGTGCGGCTAACCAAAATACTTGCACGCCTAACATGATCAACAGAAACCCGATAAGCCAACATCAGAAGCCTGTTAAACTTTTTACACACCTCAAATTTAAGCCTGTACATCATTAAAAGATTGTAGCCAACCAAAATAAGCTTTTCACCGACGACCGTTCCGCGTGAGTACTCGCCTAATAATGGAGCCTTCTCCAAATGTTATATGGGCATTCATTCCAGGAGCACCTTCCACCCTTGAAAACACAGCCTCAACACTCAGGCTTCTCGAAAAGCTTCAGCTTCTTTAAGGCAGAAGTATTCCTGGACAAAGTTCAAGAGAAGGTGTGACCCCGTCAAAGCTCATAAATGCTTACTTTAATCCCTCTTATCGATTGGAATCGGCCAGACAATTGGAAACTAAAAGAAAAAAGGCCATATAAACCATTGTTCCCCACAAAATTTCGGGTTTATCGTGAAGGTCTTCCCGCACTTCCTACACCTTATCGTCCGTCTACCTACAAGTTCAAGCTCCTTCGAGCCGCATTTTGGGGCAAGAGTAATCCTCAACGCTAACCGCCTTTCGGCGGTAAATAGGCGCCCGCTTGAAGCCTGTCAACAGCAGGTCAAGCATGTCCCAGCCAACGCAGTAGGCTACAAGCATGCTCAGGTTTTGCACGTGGATGTCCCCGTTTCTGTGCGCCTTTGCAACTTCAGGCGGGTGCAGCTTGTTCAGCCAATAGTTCGCGACGACGGTTCCAGCTAGGTAGTTGTTGAGGCCTTGAAGCGAGTAGGTCATGTTTGCGTTTTCTTTAACCAGCCAGTCCTCCATGTCAATGTAGCTTTCAACAAGCTCCACCTGCCCAAGCAGCTGAGCCATCTCGCGCAACTCCTGATGTTGCCTGCGGTAGAGGATGTTCGCTTTCGTCGTCCTAGCGTGCCCGTTCTCTATCAGCACCTTCTCAACAGCGTCCTGTATCTCCTCAACTGTTGGAACGCCGTCCTCGCCGAAGCACTTAAGCAGCAGCTGAACAACCTTGTCGCTGAGCTCCTGCGCCTGTCTCCTGTCGCGTCCACCCACAGCCTTGGCAACCTTCCAAACGTCCTCAGTTATGCGGTTCTGGTCGAAAGGCTCAAGCCTTCCATCGCGTTTCCTAACGTACTTCATCGAGACGCCTTCCTACGCTTTGCTCCTGTAGACTTTTAAGAGTCGCCAAGCCTGTCAGTTTCGCCGATATTTCGGACATTTTTCAACTTTCTGGGATGCCGCGGTCTATTTGGCGCGGCGTTCCCTTACGCGCAGAACGCGCGTTTTCGGCCTGCCGCAAACACATATATACTGTGCGGCCGAGTGACAGGCCAACTCCTCCGCGGGGATGCAGAGGAGCGGCTGGGCCGTCAGATCAAACTGTGGAGAAGCCCAGCCTCTTCAGGGATTTCCGGCTCATCGGGAGCTTGAGGCGTCTAGCAGGCGGTTAAGCTCCCGGAAGGCTTCGGGCGGAACGCCGTGTGGCGCCGGACTCCGCCCGGAATAAGCAAAAAGGCCTCTGGGGAGATCGCGAACCCGCTGGTCATTCACGCCGGTGGAATGTTTTTGAGGCGATTTTCCGGCGAGCGGAATTCCCCTCCTGCCTCAGCTCCCGCCAGGCATCCAGCAGGTAGGGGTAGGAGGTGAGAGCCAGCGGGGTAGTCGCGTTCCCAGAGTCCTTTTCAGGGCTTAGGAGGAGCCGCTTGGCAACGGCGGCTCCCTACTTTCCCCTACGCGGAGGGTTGCTCCGCGTTTCGGCCCCACCGCATCACGCCTTTTCAGGCGGCCAGCGCGATGGAGCCAACCCCTCAGTACATGCTGAGGAGCGGCCAGCTTGGGAGGCTGGCCTCTTCAGGGGGATTTGCTGGCTCATCAGGACGCCTAACGCGTCCTGGAACGCTTCGAGCGGGGTGCCTTATAAGGCGCCAGCTCCCGCCCGGAATAAACGCGGCTCATCTCCTAAGTTTAATGTGGATTCCGTCTTCCTCAGCTCCGGTTTTCCTTGCAAGCCTGATGAGTTCGGCGGCGTGTTGTCTCGCGTCTCCTCCTCATGAGCTCCTCAGCGTCTTCGCCTTCTCCGGCGCCCAATGCGAAGAAGACGGCTTGCCTAAACAAAAAGCAGGTCGGTTGCCTGTATGCCGACGCGTTCCTGCTCGTACCTCGCCTTGAGCGAGTTCAAAACCTCCAGCTTGAAGCGCTCGTCAACCTCGACTTTAGGCTCAACCCCCTCAACAAGTCCACCATCCCCCTATGAGCGCAGTAAGCATTTAAGGTCGGTTGGCCACTTCAGCTCAAAACGCTCGCCGATGGTTGCGTATATCGTCGTCAAAAGTGCTTTGGTCTTGCTACAAACATATTCAGCCCTCTGCGCCGAAACTAAACCGTAGGAACCATAATAGGCAGTCACCATGGCTTTAAATCGTCCCTTGCCTTAGCTCCAAAGTTTAGTTCAGTGACGTCCTCTCCACGACTAAAGTCGGGAGCTTCCAGCTTTTTCTCCCTGTTAGTCTTCACAGGTCGCCCTCCAGCCCGTTTTGCTGGAAGCATGGCATATGCCACGAGGTTCCAGCGTTTAGAGTAGGCTTTACGCCTGTCTCCTCATCTGCTGTTTTTGGGCGTCACAGCTCCCCCATCCCATGCCTCTCGTTAAGGCATGGGCTAAAGGCTTTCGCCAGCGCCACCCCTTATGGGCTGGGAACATCCGATTTAAGGCAAAGAATATTTCAGCTTTGCCTATTCAATCCAGAGCTAAAGCTCTAGGTTTTCTGGGCACCCATTTCTATAAACAAGAGCTCCTTCCCCTTTCGGGCCTGTTCTTTCCAAATTTTATTGCGCAGGCAGCTATTGCAAACTCAACGGCTTTGAAGGCGTTTCTGCACCCTCACAGTGGAATCTTTGCTTCTGTCGAACGCTATCCCGGCGAAGCTTTTCGATGCCTTCAAATAGGGTTCCCAGCTCATCTGCTACGGCCTCCTAGATGTCGCCGAAGAGCAGGTTTAAGGCGATCTTCCGGTACTTTATCCTGTTCCGCGAGAAGAACTCCTCAATCTTCCGGAAGGCTTCGGCTGGAACCATGATTGCGCCGCCGCCAAGCCTGTAGCCGTTTAGGCTTTCAAGCAACCCTTTATACACGTACTTCTCTTTCTTCCTGCCGTAAAGCGCCGAGGCAACTCTGCTCTTCTCTGCCTGACTTAGTCCATCTAAGCTGAAGGCGTAGATGTAAAACGGCCTATGGGGGAACACGTGAGCCTTCAAAGGCTCCTGGCTTAACCTCTTGTACAGGACGACGCCGTCCCTTAAGACTTCGAAGGCGAAGTGAGGGTTGCTGCTAAGCTCCCTGAAGCT
>JGI20130J15133_1002386_pt1 | contig 13989 bp, 10 predicted proteins | sample WasSprMetagenome_FD_15133 | JGI IMG/M metagenome (IMG submission 15133) | reverse complement strand
TTGGTGACAGGTAGCGATCCAGCCGGGGTGAGAAAGGCAGCTCGGGAACTTCTCACTCTGTTTCGTTAAGGTGGTTTGTGTTGATAGTAAAACAAGCAAGGAGGGGATGGGTCATGAGGAAGATTCCCCTGCTCTCTTTTTTTCCTTTTTGGATTTCTTCACCCGGCGTTTGCTCAACCTAAACCCTCTATCCTCTTTCTCCAGACCGGATTAGAGGATAGGGAGGTCGCCCGAAAACTTTTGGGGGCAGGTTTTGAGTTCGACTGGCGTTGGGATTTCCCCGATGAGAGGGTCATCAAGAGGTTCAATGCGGTCGTTCTGCTGAGGGGAGGCGCTTATTTAAGCGATGAGGAAAGGGAGAGGCTTCTTAGCTTTGTGAAGGAAGGAGGCGGGATCTTCGTCGGCCTTTGGAAAGGAGAGCACTTGGAGGATTGGGATGGGCAGTTTCGCCTTCTCGACCAAATAGGTGCTCGCCTTCGTCCTGAAACGGTTCACGATAGGGAGAGGGAGAAAGATGGTGGCACCCCATGGGGAATAAAGTTTGCCTATACGAGCGATATCTCCCCATCGCCTGTCAGCGATGGGGTTCGTCTCATTTGGTATCCTGTTAGCGAAGGAGCAGGGGGAGCTTCTGCTACCTTAACCTTTGATGTTGGTAACGATTGGCGAGTGGTCGTCCGGGGCGAAGCCTCTTCAAGAGGTGTGCTGTGGGAAAGCGCTGCAAGGGGATTGCCTCCGGAAAGGATACCGAAAGAGGGTATTTCAGCCCCGCCTATCTTCGCCATCCGGTCCTATGGCGAAGGGAGGATTGCCCTTTGCTCCGTGAATTCATCTTATCATTTTTGGGGTGGGTATGCCACTGCTTTGAAGGGGATAGTCATGGAAAGCGGTCTTGACAACAAGCCGAGCGATTTCTTGCGCCTTCTCCTTAACACCCTTCGCTGGCTTTCCGAACCTTCGCTGAAATCGGGGAGATTTGGAGGTGCTAAAACGCCTGCTCGGCTTCTCTCCGAGCCAAGGCTCCCGCAAGTTCCTCCATGGGACTGGAGCAGCGCCAAGTTCCCTTCGCCTCCAAAGGTTTTTAGAGGCATAGTTGGGGCTCAGACCGAGATATCCGGAGGAAAGGGAAAGGTGGAGGATTACGCCGAAATCGCCCGTTCATTAGGATGTGATTTCATAGTCTTTCTGGAAGATTTTGCCAGTTTATCAAGGGAATCATGGGAAAAGCTCATCAAAGAGTGCGAAGCTGTTTCGGGAAAGGATTTCTTAGCTGTGCCCGGATTCCGCTTCGAGGACGGCTATGGAAATCACTATTTTGCGGCTGGCTACCGCATCCGCTATCCAGATGACCACCTTCTCACCGATGATAAAAGGCATTTTGCCACAACCCACCCCGATGCAAAGGCGCCCGGTCAGGCTGGGCTCGTCCTATTGGATTGGATGCACAATCTTAACAGGATGAACCTCACCATTGGTTCATGGTGGCATTCAAAAAATCCCTGTCCTTATTATGAATTCAGGGCTTACGATGCCGTTGCCGTTTTCGCTCAGGATTTTCGTGAAGGAAAGGCAGAACTTTTGGACGAGTTGGTTGAGGGCTATAAACACCTTCAAAATAGAGGCGAGTCCCTCTGGCCTTTCGCCATAACCTTAGTGAGTGAGCCAAAACAGCTGGAAAAAGCTTTGAAGGAAGGTTATTTGAATTACTTTGAGGCATCGGACTTAAACGATTTGAAAGGGCAATTTTCCTCTTGGCATCCTTCCATGCCTCCTTATTGTCACCTTCGTTATGTTTCAAATGGACCTCGCATTTTGGAATGGCGTTTCATCGGTCCGAGGGATTATGAGAGCTATGACTGGTTTGACTGGACGCATTGGCGTTGGAGATTAAGGCTCGCCGTGGCATCAGATGTCGGTCTGAAGGAGATAATGGTTTACGATGGCGAAGATTTAATAAGGCATTTTTATCCAAAAGGGGCTAAATATTTCGTCTGGGAGGAGGATTTCAACCACGGTCAGCAACATAACCTTTTCGTTATAGCGAAGGATTTAAAGGGAAGGCAAGCCATCACGATGGAGCTTTTTGATCGTCCTCAACCATTGCTTGAGGAGTTCATGTGTGGTGACAGGATGAACCAGCTCTCTTATAGCATGCAGAGAAGGGAGGATGGGACGGGAGCGCAAAGCGGTTTTACCTTCGGAATGACGCCTAACAAGGGACCTTGGGATGGAGCAGGGGAGATTGCGCCCTGCTCAACTTACAAGCCCGATAATCGCCTCGGAGGGATGATCCCCGGCTTTGACGGTGCTCCCGGAGGCGACCCAGTGCTCTGGATAAATCCATCGATAAAATGCGATAAAGGGGAAGAGAACCTGAGCAGGGGAAGGATTTGGACCGATAGGCTTTTACATAGTGCCGATTTGATGATGGGCTATGGTAGAAGCGATGGGTTTTATCCGCCCGAAGTTCCCGCCTTAAATGTCTGGCACACTTTAGCCCCTGCCGATCCCTCAAAGCTTATCGAGGCAAAAATAACCCGCACATATTTCAACATCAGACCGGGGCTTTTCTCTTCGATCGTCGCAGAGTTGGAAGTGAAGTTTAAGGAGAAAGCGAAAATCGAGAAGCTCGTTTTAGGGCAATTCAACAAAGCCGGTGCCAAGAGATGGTTTATCCGCACTCAGGAAGGGAAATTGTTGTCGAGCGAGAAAACACCCGATGAACTGAAAGATTGGCGAAAAATAAGCTTGGGTAAAGATGGATACATAGCGTTCTGTGGTTCGCCTATGGGTTCGGTTGCGGTTTTCAACCTGGGTGATGAACCCTTGGATGTTTATGCCCAAAAAGATAACCCATTTTGGGAAATTCGCTTCCCAGTGGAAGGAAGGGCTATGGAGAAAGGCGAAAGCTTGATGGCGAAGGTTCTGGTCGTTGGAACACCCTTTACAGTTGAGCCAGATGAGAGGTGGATTGAATGGGTGAGGGAAACGATGGGATTGTCGGGGGATATCGGATACAAATTGAGGGTGGAGAAAGGAAAGGTGATCGGGCGAAGATATGTCTTGGAGGTTGATGGAGGAGGAGAAGGGTTTTCCAGCAAAATCGGCAAAGCCAACCTGCCTTTAACGCTTCCCATAGCGGTCAAGGGATTGCAGGAGCGCTGGAGTGTGTTTCTATTGGAAAGGGATAAGAAAAGGGCAAGGCCAGTGGGACAGTTGGGAGATAGTGCTTATGTGACGATGGACTTGCGCGAAGGCGATAAGGACATCTTCATCGGGCATCCCATCGTTTGCGATGATAAGGAGGTCTTCATAAATGTCGTTCAAACTGGTGAGAAAAAGTTCAGCATTTATTTGCATAACCCGACCCCTAAGGAGAAGAGGATCAGGGTCAGGAGCGCAGATCAATGGAACTGGGGGAAACTTCCCACTCGCCAAGTTTCTCTTGGTCCGGGCGAGGTTAAGGTTATTGAGTGGTTTGTCGAGTGATTTGGTGACTTTTGTCAAATGTTGGTTCAAATCCTTTGGCGGAGGTGATGTGAGATGGTGAGCGTATTTCTTTTTGTCAATTTTGGGTTGTTGGGGGCGGAAATGGTTGGCGAAAGGTGGGTTCATCCGATGGCGCAACCTTTGGAAATTGACCGCAACGGTCCGTTTGTAGAACTGGCTGACGGCAGTTTGGCAACTGTTGATGCTGAGGGCTTCCGCATCAGCAAGGACGATGGGAAGACATGGTCTGAAGCTATCCCTGTTTGTAAGGGTATCAATCCAAAAGAGCCCGCTTCCTACTACCTTTTACGGACTCGTAACAACACGCTTGTTTTGGTTTACCTGAATTTCACCGAATATCGGTTTGAATGGGACGAAAAACAAAAGGAGCCAAAGGAGGGTTGTAAGTTAGAGGTTTGGGCGATACGGAGCTTAGATGGGGGCAAAACTTGGGTTGATAACCAACGGTTGCTTGACGGTTACAATGCTAACTTTTTCGGGCTGATTCAAACCAACACTGGGCGGATTGTTGTCCCACTCGAGCATTTGGCAAGCAATCCGGGAAGGCTTGTAGTTTGCTCTTTTTACTCCGATGATGAAGGAAAAACATGGGAGCGAAGCAACTGGATTGACTTAGGAGGGCATGGACACCATGACGGCGCCATGGAGCCAACGGTGGCGGAATTGAGTGATGGTCGCCTATTGATGCTAATTCGGACGAGCCTTGATAGGTTCTGGCAAGCGATCTCCGACGATGGTGGGCGATATTGGCGAACTATTCAACCAAGCCAGATTGATGCAAGCAACTCACCCGGCTACCTCCTTCGGTTGCGGAGTGGCAGGTTAGTTTTGGTATGGAACAGGCTCAACCCTGAGGGAGGTATCTGGCAAAAGAGCGTTTTGCCTCAGCATACAGAATTCCCTTCATCGTGGCATCGTGAGGAGCTCTCAATCGCCTTCTCCGAAGACGATGGAAAAACATGGACAAAGCCTATCGTCATTGCCCGGCAACCCGGGGGACAGTTGAGCTATCCTTATTTGTTTGAGCGTCGCAAGGGCGAAATTTGGGTTATTGCTGGCTTCGCCTTCCGACAGCGCTGGAAAGAGCCGCTACCGTTGAGGCTCAAAATAGATGAGGAAGCGTTTGTAAAAATGGCTAAAGAGCAGTAGCAGGAACGGCAAGTTTGTGTTATAATTCCAGTTGGAAGGTGGTGTTGGTGAATGTAACGGTAAGGCAAGCTCAACCTAAGGATATCACAGCAATAGTGAGAGTTGCAAATTGTGCATTTCTGGAGGAAGCGAGGTTGCCATGGCATTTTGGTGTTGGCTTAGTTGAGCATTTGCGCAATTTCCCAGATTGGCAGTTTGTAGCCGAAATTGGTGATAAAATTGTTGGGTTCATTGTGGGCAAGCCGGGCACCGATAGGGTGTTCATCTCATGGATTGCCGTCCATCCGGCTTACTGGGGGAAAGGAATCGGTGGCAAATTGCTCAAAACTATTGAAGAAAAAGCAAATAAAGCTGGTTTCAGGGTCGTTGAACTTGGAACACCGTTTGCACGAAAATTTTACGAAAAATATGGCTATAAATGTATCAGCGTGCAAAGGAAGCTCGTGTTCAACCTCTCACAAAGGAGCATAGACAAACCGCAAGGAATCTCGCTTAAAAACCTCTCTTTAGATGAATTGCCGAAGCTTCTCGAGTTTTTTGGCGAAGAAAAGGAATATCTTGATATAGCCTCAAAGTTTTTTAGTTCGCTTGCTGATGACCCACACTTGTCGTTGCTCGGCGAAAGACAAAATAAAATTGTCGGTGTGGCAATCGCTAATACAACACGGCAAACCCCGGAACTTGTAGTAATTTCCAAAATTTATTCCAAAAATCTTGGCGACATGCTCCTGATGTTGGAAGGGCTCAAGTATGTCTGCTCTTGCTATGGTAAGCGTTGGCTTGGTGTGAGCTTGCCAATACCGCATTTAGACGAGGAAAAATTACTCTCACTCGGTTGGGAGGAAGCAAAATTGCCAAACTTTTGGACATCATACACAATGAGAAAGGAGTGGTAAACGGAGACGAAAGGTCGGTTCCGCCCAAAGCCATTGGCAAACGGAGACTTTGAACAAATCGCCAAGCAAGTCACCTTGCCAATGCAGGATGAATGAATAAGGTGGCGCAAGTTGGCATGCCAATAGTAACGCACCGAACGGAGGCGAAAAGGGATGCGAACTTTACGGGTTGCATTAGCCCAAATCAACGCGACGGTTGGTGATATTGAAGGCAATGCACGAAAGATCGCCGAAGGTATTGAGCGGGCGAAGGAGGTTCGGGCGGATGTTGTTGCGTTCCCTGAACTGGCTGTGACAGGTTATCCGCCTGAAGATTTGTTGCTCAAACCGCACTTCATTGCCCTCAACAAAGAAGCGGTAAATGAATTGGCGAAACTCGTCCCGAAATCGCTGGTCGCAGTCATCGGTTTTGTGGACGAAGACAACGGTGACATCTTTAACGCTGCAGCCGTTTTGCATGACGGCAAAATCGCCGCCGTTTACCACAAACACTACCTGCCCAACTACGGCGTCTTTGACGAGTTCCGCTACTTCCAACGAGGCAACGAAGGAGTAGTGTTGGCGCTCAACGATGTGCGGGTCGGCATCACGATTTGTGAGGATATCTGGTATCCCGGCGGTCCTGCTCGTGTCGAAGCGTTGCTGGGTGATGCTCATTTGTTGCTGAACATCTCATCGTCGCCTTACCACATGGGCAAGTTGGTTTGGCGGGAGCGGATGTTGGGCGTTCGTGCCAACGATAACCTTGCAGCTGTCGCTTATGTCAACTTGGTCGGCGGGCAAGATGAGTTGGTCTTTGATGGCGCCAGTTTGATTGTCAACGAGCGGGGGAAGTTATCGCCCGCGCAAAACAATTTGCCGAAGATTTTTTGGTCGCCGACATTGACCTTGTGAGCATCACCCGAACCAGATTGCATGACCCACGCCGAAGGCAAGATAAGCAGGAACTGGATGGAGCGAATGTGAAAATCGTTTCTTTGCCTTTTGAGCCCGCTGAACCAAAGCCTGCCGTTGAGCCGCGAATTGAAACGCCTTTGCCCAAAGTCGCCGAAGTCTATTGGGCGCTTGTTCTGGGCACGCGGGATTACTTGCACAAAAACGGGATGAGCGATGCTGTCATCGGGCTAAGCGGCGGCATTGACAGTTCCTTGACTTGCTGCATTGCTGTGGATGCGTTGGGACGGGAGCATGTGACAGGTGTAGCGATGCCAGGTCCTTACTCGTCGCAACACAGCCTTGAGGATGCCGAAACTTTGGCGCGCAATTTGGGCATTCGCTTTTTGGTCATCCCCATCACGGGCGTCTTTGAGGCGTTCCTACGAGCATTGAGTGAGGTGTTCCGAGGGCTTCCGCCCGATGTGACGGAAGAGAACTTGCAGGCTCGCATTCGCGGGACGATTTTGATGGCGCTTTCTAACAAGTTCGGCTGGCTGGTGCTGACGACGGGCAACAAGAGCGAAGGCAGCACGGGCTATTGCACCCTTTACGGCGACACGGCAGGCGGTTTCGCCGTGCTCAAAGATGTCTACAAGACGCTCGTTTACGAACTGGCAGCGTATGTTAACGAGAAGGCGGGACGGGAAATCATCCCACGCCGCGTTTTTGAAAAGCCACCCAGCGCCGAGTTGCGTCCAGGTCAAGTGGATCAGGAAAAGTTGCCACCTTATCCGCTGCTTGATGCCATCTTGCAAGCGTATGTGGAAGAAGACCGAAGCGTCGCTGACATCGTGGCGATGGGTTACGATGAAGCGACTGTTCGGAAAGTGGCTTGGATGGTGGACAGCAGCGAATATAAACGCCGTCAGTTTGCGCCCGGACCAAAAATCACTCACCGAGCCTTCGGCAAAGACCGACGATTGCCCATCACCAACCGCTTTCGGGAGTGGGAGGGCAAATGAAGCGCAACGCTTTGCCAAAAGCGTTACACCGCTACTTTTGGGATGTGGACGCAAAGCGGTTGAACATCCGCAAGTATCGGCAGTTCATCATAGAGCGGATTTTGGAGTTCGGTGATGAGAAAGCCATCCGATGGGTGCGACGGACTTTCGGCGATGACGCCATCCGTCAAATCGTCTGCCAAAGCCGACGCATCTCCAAACGCACCGCCAACTTCTGGTGCTTGCTGCTGAACATCCCAAAGGGGAAGGTGACATGCTTGTCCAAACGCTCCCACAACCCGCTCAAAGACTTTTGGAGCGCATGACAGGCGTGACCGAGAAAAAATGCTTTTCCTAAGCGCGAGTCAAAATGAGCAGTTTTGTGAAGCAGGAGGGGCACGGAAGCACCTATCATCGTGACAAACTTGTCGGGTTAGAGTACTGAACTTTGCCATTCGCCATTTGCCTGACATCAAGGGGTGAGTGTTGATGGCTGAAACGATGCTGGAGAAAGCGTTGGCTTTAGGGATGACCGAGGATGAGTTTCGGCAAGTCTGCGAGATTTTAGGGCGCGAGCCGACAGATACGGAATTGGCGATGTTCAGCGTTGAATGGAGCGAACACTGCGGCTATGGTAGGTCAAAACGGTGGCTAAAATTGTTGCCGCGCGATGTAGGCAAATATCGTGCAGCCGTTGGTGGCGATGCGGGAGGCATTGAAGTCAAGCCGGGCTTATGGGTCTTGTTCAAGATGGAAAGCCACAACCACCCATCACAAATTGAACCCAAAAGCGGTGCAGCAACAGGCATTGGTGGCATAGTCCGCGATATTTTAGCGATGGGTGCACGCCCCATCGCGCTCGTTGACACTTTGAGGTTCGCCGAACCTTCAGACCGAAAATCCCGCTACATATTCACGGGCGTCGTTGACGGCATCAGTTGGTATGGTAATTGCATTGGCGTCCCTACTGTTGCTGGCGAGGTCGGTTTCAATGACTGCTACAAGACTAACTGCCTTGTCGGGGTCATGTGTATAGGTGTCGCTTGGGAACACGAATTGATGACGAGCGCAGCGAAAGGCGTCGGGAATGCCGTCGTCTATGTCGGCAACGCGACAGGGCGGGACGGCATCGGCGGATGTTCAATCCTTGCCAGCAAGGAAATGCGAGAGGAATTGGAAATGCGCCCAACTGTCCAATTGGGAGACCCGTTTGCGGAGAAATGTTTGATTGAAGCGTGTCTTGAAGTCTTCAAAACAGGTGCCGTTGTCGCTGTCAAAGACATGGGCGCTGCGGGTCTGACATGCACGACCGTTGAGATGGCTGCTGCAGGGAATGTGGGCATGGTCGTGGACATCTCCCTTGTGCCGAAACGCGAACCGGATATGGAAGCATGGGAAGTTATGATGAGCGAGAGCCAAGAGAGGATGCTGCTCGTTGTCCAAAAGGGACGAGAAGATGAGGTCAAGCGAATTTTTGACAAGTGGGGGTTGCATTGCGTCGTCATCGGTCAAATCACTGACGATGGCATTGTGCGAATTTACGATGGCAAACAACTGGTCGCTGAAATCCCGGCAAAAGCCATAGCTGAAGCACCCATCAAGGAACTTCCGATGCAGAAGCCAGAATATGTTGAACAGGTAAAACGCTTTGACTTTTCTCAATTGCCCGAACCCGACGATTACACCGATGCGCTTTTGCATCTGTTGTCTTCGCCCAACATAGCCAGCAAGGCTTGGGTTTACGAACAATATGACCACATGGTTCAGGTGAACACCGTTGTTCCGCCCGGCGCTGCTGACGCTGCTGTCCTCAGGCTTAAAGACTGGGACGAAAAACTTGGCATAGCCGTGACCGCCGATTGCAATTCCCTTTACTGCTACCTTGACCCATACTTGGGCGCTCAATTGGCTGTGGCGGAGGCGGCTCGTAACTTAAGTTGCGTTGGCGCAGAGCCTGCTGGTGTTACTGACTGCCTATGCTTTGGCAACCCTGACAAACCTGACCGTTACTGGCAGTTCGTCGAGAGCGTCAAGGGTATCGCCGATGCTTGTCGCGAATTAGGCATTCCCGTCGTGAGTGGGAATGTCAGTTTCTACAACGAGAGCGAAGTGAGTGTTATCCATCCGTCGCCATTGATTGGGATGGTGGGGGTGCTGGAGGATGTGAGCAAACACGCCACTATGGCGTTCAAGGACGAAGGCGACATTATCGTCCTGTTAGGGGTTTGCAGGGATGAACTTGGGGGTAGCGAGTATTTGCGCTGGAGGTTCGGGTTGGAAGTCGGGGAACCGCCGAGGCTCGATTGGCGTTTAGAGAAAGCGGTGCAAGTTGTTTGTCGGGAAGGAATCAAACGGGGCATAATTAAGTCCGCCCACGATTGCTCCGAAGGTGGCTTAGCAGTGTGCTTGGCTGAATGTTGCATTGCGGGTGAGATTGGTGGCAAAGTTAACTTGACAGCCGAAATGATCCAATCGCCAATCACCGGTCGCTATTCGCCCATTCTTTTCGGCGAAACGGCGTCGCGCATCGTTGTGACCGTTGAGGCTTCCAAGTTGCCGGAACTGAGTGCTATCGCCGAAGAACAAAATTGTCCAATATTCGTGCTGGGTGAAGTCGGAGGCGAAGAGTTGGTGATAGCCTTTGATGGCAAGGAGTTGATTAGGGAGGAGGTGAAAAACCTCAAGGCTGTGTGGTCAACTGCCCTTACTCAGCAGATTGACTCATGATTTACGCTTGCCCAAGACACTTTGAGCACAGCGCTTTGGAGGTGTTTGCCATGAGGTTTTTCAACTGGCGGAGCACAAATGATTGGGCTGAAGGCACCGGGAAGGATTTAGAACAGGACATTGAAAAGGTTGCGCGTCAACAATGGAACATCCCTATGGACGAGTTCGTCCCGAAACCGCCCCACCGCATCTGGCGGGTCGGTGCTTTCATCGATGTCCAGAACATCTACATGTGTGTCAAGTCAGTTTTCGGGCACACCAAAATCAACTACAAAGTGCTGCGCGACTTTTTGACCCGCGACGGAGCGTTAGTCAAGATGGTCGCCTTCACCTGCTATGATCCCGAAAACCGCTCACAAGTTGACTTCATGCACGCTTTAGCGCTGATGGGTTACCGAGTAGTTGCAAAGCCGCTGAAGAGGATGCCCGACGGCAACATCAAAGCCAGCATGGACATGGAGATGGCGTTGGAAATTTTGGTCTCCGCCCCTTACCTCGACGAAATCGTTTTGGTGACAGGAGACGGCGATTTCGCTCCCATCGTTGACCATGTTGCTCGGATGGGGAAAATTGTCAAAGTCATCGGTCCGGACAGGCTCACCTCTCCAGACCTGATTCGCGTTTGTGACCAGTTCATCAATTTGGCTCAAATTGACGGCATATTCGTCGTGGATTGAACTCTGGCACTGTCCCGTGCCCCATCTCAAAGCGTGGGTGAAAAGGGAATGGGTCATCCACCCCTTATCGTCCTTCTCGGTCCGACGGCTGTAGGGAAGACCGATGTCTCAATTCTGGTTGCTGAAGCCATCGACGCCGAGATAGTTTCTTGCGACAGCGTCGCGGTTTACCGCTACATGGACATCGGTTCAGCTAAACCGACGCCAGAGCAACGGGCGAGGGTGCCTCACTATTTGATCGATGTCGTCAACCCTGATGAGCCCTACAATGTCGCTATGTATGTGCCAGACGCCGAAAGGGCGATCAAGGAGATATGGGAACGCGGTAAGGTCGCGATGGTTGTAGGCGGGACATCGCTTTACTTGTCGGCTTTGCTTGAAAACTTTGACTTGCCCATTGCTCCGCCTAACGAGGAAATCCGGAAGCGACTCTATGAACTGGCAGAGCGGGAAGGCACAGAATTCTTGCACCGTCGTTTGAAGGAAATTGACCCTCAAGCAGCCCAGCGCATTCACCCTCACGACCTCGTGAGGATAGTTCGGGCTTTGGAAGTTTACGAGCAAACGGGCAAGCCCATCTCTGCTTTTTGGCACGGCGCTTTTGAAACCCCTCAACTCCGCCGCTACCCAAACGCTTTGGTGATCGGCTTAATTTGCGAACGCGGAGAACTTTTCAGTCGCATCGAATCCAGAATGCACAAATTACTCGGGCGAGGATGGCTTGAGGAAATTCGCCAACTTTTAGACATGGGTTACTCGCCCGAACTCAAGTCAATGCGTTCTTTGGGTTACCGCGAGTTCACTCAAGTCGTGCTCGGCAACTGGACCTTAGAGAAAGGGCAGCAGGAATACTTGCGCAACGCAAAAGCCTTTGCTAAGAGGCAGTGGTATTGGTTCAAAAGACGCCCTTATGTCCGGTGGATTGACACAACAGACAAAACGACGGAACAAGTCGCAAAAGAAGTTGTGAGTTGCGTGTTACGCGTTCAGGGCTAATTCTCCGCTGTCCTGTGGTCCTGTTGTCCCGTAGTCCCGTTGTCCAGTTGTTCTTCCTTCTTGCCCCTTGCCCCTGTCCCTTGTCCCACCTAAACAATGACCCTTGCGTGTTTGAGGGCTTCGCCACATTGGCATGTTCGTTCGGGTGGGATTCGCTTTATCATCTCAACCAACAGCGCCCTTGCCTTGTCTATGCTCGCCGCGAAATTTCGCATGACTTCTTCGGCGGAGACGGGTTCAACCTCGCCTTCTGCCACCAAACCGGTGTCGTAATCGGTGACGATGGAGATGTTGACATAGCAGAGTTCAGCCTCGCGAGCCAACACGACCTCAGGATACTGGGTCATGTTGATGACATCCCAACCCATTTGTGTGAACCAGCGGCTTTCTGCTTTTGTGGAGAAGCGCGGACCTTCAATGACGACGACAGTCCCCCGCTCGTGGTGAGGGATGCCCAAATCCTTGCACGCCTGAATGGCGATTTCCCTCAACTGAGGGCAATAAGGGTCGGCAGTGCTGACATGGGTTGTGATGGGACCGTCAAAGAAAGTGTCATCACGGTGTCGGGTTCGGTCAACGAACTGGTCGCAAATGACGAAATCGCCGGGCTTGATGTGTCGTTGCAAACTGCCGACGGCGTTGGGAGCGAGGATTCGCTCGACGCCGAGTAACTTCATCGCCCAGATGTTCGCTTTGTAGGGGATTTTGTGGGGCGGATATTGGTGCTTGCGACCGTGCCGAGGCAGGAAAGCCACCCTCTTGCCAGCGATTTCAACGATGGTAATCAAGTCACTCGGCATGCCGAAAGGAGTTTCAACTTTGATTTCCTCAAGCACTGTTGCACCTTCAATGTTGTAAAGTCCCGAACCGCCGAAAACCCCAATCTCTGCCTTCCGCTCTTTGACTTCGGGGAACATCTCTCACTCACCCTCCTCTCGGTTTTCGCCTTTGTCGCCTATCTGCCACAGTGGCAATTCCACGACGAATTTGGCTCCACCTAATGGCGAATCTTCCAACCAGATGCGACCGTTGTGGGCTGTGATTAGGTTTTGGACTATCGCCAATCCCAGACCAGTTCCACCCCTCGCGGCTTTAGTCGTCACGAAGGGGTCAAAAATTCGGTCACGCAATTCCACAGGAACGCCAGGTCCGTCGTCTTCAACTTCCAACCTTGCCCAATTCCCTCGGACACCTGTTCGGATGATGACTTTGCCGCCTTTGCCACTTTCGGCTATGGCTTCCCCGGCGTTCCTGACCAATTGGACGACGATTTCCTCCAAGTCACCCCTCCGCCCCCATATAGGCGGGACGGGCGAGAGTTCAAGGTTGACTTGAATTCCACCACGCACCAACGAGTAAGAAACCAACTGAGCCGCTTCCTGAATGACCTTGTTGAAGTCCAGAAGTTCCCTTTCTTCTGTCCGCCGGGCGTCAGCGAAGTGAGTGATGGAGTGGGCAATTTCGCGAATTTGCTCCGCCGCTTGTAAGATGTCTGCCAATTTCTCCTTCGTTCGCTCCTTCAAATCCTCGGTGTCCAAAATCAACTCAGCATTGCCCATGATGACCTGAAGTGGGTTGTTGATTTCGTGGGCAATCCCAGCAGCCAACTCACCCAGTGTTGCAACTCGGAAAGACCTCGCCAAGTGCTCCCAACCTTCGCCCTGTTGTCCTGTTGCCCTGTGGTCAGTTATCTCTTTCTCCTTTCCGCAAACCCAACTGGCAACCAACTCTGCCGAAACTTGGATAGCAACTTCGTCTGGTTCGGCAGATTCCCCCGAAAAAGCAGCGACGAAAAGATAAGCGGGTTGGTCCATTTCCGGCGGAACTTTTGCCACCCACAAAACCCGTTGCCCTGTCGGGAGGCGGTAGATTGTCCTTTTGTCCGCTGTCATGTTGTCCAAAATCTCCGGTTCCCAACCACCGGTCTCCAAGTTGACCGCAACCTCCCACTTGCCCTCCTCACTTTCGCCGCTTGCCTCTTTCCCTTTGCCCCGCAAGCAGTAAATCCCTCCCCCTTCCGCTCCCAGCCAATCCAACAATGCGCTTAGCGCTTCTTGAAGATGATTTTGTCGCCCCAAGGCAATTGCCTTTCCCAAAACAGACAAGTCCCTTCCATGTTGTCCTGTTGTCTGTTGTCCCGTTGCCTGTTGCCCTGTT
>JGI20130J15133_1002384_pt1 | contig 13996 bp, 7 predicted proteins | sample WasSprMetagenome_FD_15133 | JGI IMG/M metagenome (IMG submission 15133) | reverse complement strand
TTCCTCACAACAAAGTTTAGCCACTCACCTAAATCTAGGAGTTCCTCAACCAATTCCTCATGGCTTGGCCGCCCCACCTTACTTAAGCTCCTAATAGCTTCAAGCACTCTAGGCGCGTCCTCAGACCTTATGAACGTGAACCCTGTTATCGCCCACTCACTTAAAGGCTTTCCCGATGTCTTGATATCGCCGCAATCCGCAAACTTCACAGGCTTCTCATACCTTACGATGCGGTCGAACTCCAAGATCCAAGACGCCTCACCCGGTCTAGGGAACGGTATCCCAGCCTCTACAGCTCTCGAAGCACACCTCGAAAACTCCTCACCCCTAACAAACCTCACGTTCTTAACCGTGAACTCGCCGACGAAAACCCACTCACTCCTAGGTACTCTACCAGAGGCGGGTTTAGCTAGGATGAGGCAGACGCTACCCTCACGTGACTTCCTGATTCAACTTGAGGCTTAGCTATATTATGTACGCTAGTTTATGTTTCGTGGCGAGATCACGTTGATAGTTAAAGGAGTCTTTCCATGCACCACTCATCTCGGCAAGAAGTGCACGAGTCCAAGGTTTCTCATTTAATTTCATGAATATAAGAGACGCTTCAATCTTCGTACAAGAGGCAGCTTTTTGAAGTGTATTCAAGATCTCTTGAAGGACCTTACTCTCAAGACCTTTTGTAATTGCCGGCACTAGTAGTGGTGGAGCTAGAAGCTTTATGTGATGATTTTCTGATATAAGATACTCTGAGAGTAGCTTTTCCTTGGTAACGTCACCGATTTTGAGCTCTTCGAATGTTATATGAGCATTCAATTCTCTACTCAGCGATAATATTTTTCTCTGTACAGCTTGCGTAAATCTCTCTACTTGGTCTTTTCTGCACCTTATCGCGCAATACTTTTGCGATGTACGTGATAAGTGCGTAAACTTAAAGGTAAAGCCATATAGCTCCCCGTAAACAGCTAATGCTTCAACATCTAAATAAATAGGCATTTCTTGGAGCGCCAGAAAATATCCTTGAGTATTGGGTTTCAGGATAGGCACTTTCTCCTCGAAGACAAGTATTCCCAACAAGTGAGTGATTATAGATCTTCCTGCTTTGAGATACTCCTGATACAATTTAAATCTCTCGTCAGCAAACCCTCCTAAAGGTAGAAATACTTTCAAACTCCCCTCCTCTAATCTTTCCTGAGAGGTATCAAATGCTAGCACTATGCCATCGTTAATAAGAAGACCTTCAAGCATTTCTCCAAGTGCCTGAAATCTTTTTACATACTTAAAATTTTTGCCCTTTAAAATAACAGTTAAGGTGCAGGGCGATAGAAACAACCTTTTAGAGAAATTTCCCACAAAGATTTCATGCGTCATGAGCGAGAGCGGTGAGGGAAATATCAAATTCGTTTTTAGAAAAGGTCTTATTAGTTCTAGTAAGACCGGCGATAATAACTGAAGGACAGTTTCATCAATGTTCTCTAGCTTACCTTCCGTAATGAAAGACCCTATAAGGTTTCTTCCTATCTTAGAACTTTCTCCTTTCTGTCTTGAAAGCTTGCTAACTAAAAAGGAAGAACTAGCATCAAGTCTCTCTTTACCAGAAAATCTGATAGCCCTGATTGAAAGAAGTTCGGGAAACACTAACATAAAATGATCATAGTTAGTGAGAAACTCTTTAGCGGTGTAACGCTTTATCATTAAGGCATGGTGTTTAAGCAACAAAACTATGCCAGGCATCACGTGTAATCCATATACGGGTCGTTCAGATGTTACCTCACGTTCAAATTTTTTATCTAGTTCGTTAGCGTAGGTAAGGAGATCCTTAACTATTGCCCCTATATCGCTCAACAGCGCCACCCTCAAGCTCTTGTTTCTCAATTCTTTCTGCATCCTCGAATCTCAGACTCTTAAACATGAAATCATTAATTGAGGAGAGGTTGCTTAGATTTTGACTTGTTATAATTTGCACTCGTCGATCTATTATGTAGAACTTATCATGTCTTGATATCTTTGAAGCCTTTAAAACATATATGTCCACACCATATCTACTCAATAGATCCCTATACCTAGAAGCATTATTCTCGTAAGTTACGAGCACGACCTTCACACCTCTTTGGGCTAGCTCGGTGAGGAACCTCGCTCCCTTATCATCGATGTAAGGTGAGAAAGCAAAGAAGCGTTCTTTAGCTTGATTGAATATTGCCAGACCTAGCTCATCTCCCCTTCCCTTTATTGACTCTTTTCCGGAAAGCACCTTCAGCACCCATGATGTAAGGTTGCGGGACAACAGTACGTTTTGCAGTAACTGTGCTGTGCAACCTCGTTCAAGCATTACGCATGCTGTGCATCCGTCGATGCATGTATTAATTTGTGAGGCTATTATCGCGTCTGTAAGCCATTCTCTTAGTTCCTTGACGTCTTGTACTCTTCCCTTGAGCTCTTCAGCAATTTTCCGATCCTCCTCGCTGAGGACTATGTGATTTAGGAAGGTAGTAGTATCTAATATTACCCCATTATCAGCGAGGTTTTCATATATCTCTCTAACCTTATCGGCTATAATATTCAGCAGCTCATTATTGGTTTGGGAGCCCTGCTTTCCAAGAAACATAGCGAGTTCTTTTTCATGCTTCTCCAGCAGATCTATCGAATCATTAACAAACTTTCGCAACATATCATGTAATGACCCAAACTTGCTTTTAGCGTGCTCAACGATGTCTAAAGAACCCCATACGCTGTTCTCAGCTACAGCTATCAGTAACATATCTTCTTTCTCGTCGACCTTGTATATATAAAGTAAATCTTCTGGTTCAATCTCTAATGAGTTAGAGATAAACACGAGGAAGAGGTGAGCCAGTGTATGACCTATCACCTCAACTAGGAAGTTTACTAGCTTTCCCTGCAATTCACCATCTTTTCTCATCTTCTTATAGAAGTTCTCAAAGTTTTCTATTATCCTCTCGCTACGTTTTTGAAGAAAGCTAAAGCTATTAAGGCCTTTCTTTGTTGCTTCGTAAATATAGAATTTAGAGAGCATGAGTTTGTCTAAACTCACTTTTTTATTCGGGTATATAATGGCAACTTCTGGTTTGTGCGGAGTGTTCTCGTTAAGGAGAGATCCTATTATGGCTTTGAGTAAAGAAAGAGGTATTACGAAACCTATCACGTTAGTTCGGAGTAAACTCTTTCTTATTGGTTTTTTAAAGCGAACCTCGACAACAGGTCCTTCAGAGACTACAGAAGGCATATACCATTGGGCACGCCTATAAAGCTCATGAACACGAACATTCTTAATAGCCAGAGGTTTTATAAACAAAAATGTATTTTCATTACTTAAACTACTAATAACTGAGGAGAGGGTAATCTCCCTCTCAGGTACTACAAAAACCTTGGGGAACAGCCTTCTACTCCAGCTCCACTTATCACAAACACCCTTCTGCATAGTTTTACCTATTATACAATCCTTCACAAACGGACAACGCCAGTCATAGGGGTCTGTGGAGAGACCACGACCCAAGATGCAGAACCAAACGTAACCTAGGTTGGTTGCGCTGTATGCTCTTCCAGACTTTACGGCCTTTATATATCTCTTCTCATAGTCCTCCTGAATTTGCTCAATCACTTCTTTAGACAGACTTCCGTAATTGGATATTTTCTTACATAGGTTCTCTGAACCGTATTTTACAAAAATAATACCTCTGCGGTCACCGCCGACGTGAATTTTAACAACAACTTCATGACATCCACTGGAACTGGACAACAGATCCATCGGCGTAACAGAAATTAATTTACCTGATTCTTCTTTAATGTTTACCATATCGCTTATTGACACCCCCTCAGCATTCTCAGACTCCATGAACCAAACAAACCTACCTATGATGCCGTCAACCTCTACATGTATGGGTTCAAATGGGGGGTAGCGGAGGAAGAGCTGGTCTATAGTGAGGTTTCCCTCTTCATCTGGCTGGAAGGGTGCATTTAGTTTTACTTCCTCGATATACGGGTCTCCCGCCACGCTACGCAACCCAGAGACCTTTACTACAATATCGTGGGACCAGATTTTGTTTCCTAAATTAATAGAGTAGAGAAGATCAAGAGCCTCAGGCGGTCCTTCCCACACCCGCTTATTGCGTATAGAACTAATCAAGTCATCAGATATATCCATCATTTCCTGAAAGTCATTTCTTAAGTGTCTGATTTCTGGTATAAGTTTTTTAAGATTCTCTTCTTCCCTTCCTTTAAAGGACATAGACGTTGACTTTTCTTTGATTATTTTCTCTCCTTTCACGCATTTTTCTCTTACCTCATTTGTAATCTCATAGAGTTTTTCAAGGTCGCTAATGAAGCTACTCTTGGCTTCTTCCGAGACAAATAGATCCTCTATAGTTTCCTTTCTTCTTATATTTTCAATCAGTTTTTCAATCTCCTTATATCTAAGATCTAGTTCTTTCAGAAAAACTTGCATGTCTTGTGCTATTTTTGGAAAACTTGCGACAGAAGTACTTAATTTCGAGAATATTTCCCTTGTTTGACTATATAGATTTTCTATACGCTCTAAATGAAAACTTACTTCATCAATATAAATGAATTCCTCAGAAGAGCTTTCGGAGAGAATTCTTTCTAGCAACTCTTTTAGATTTTTCTTTAGATCCTCTTCCGGTAAGTTCCTCTCTTTCATTGAATCTCACCCAAAATATTTTCCACAAAAGAACGTAGTGTTTCTAAATCATTTATCGGTCCTTTACTTGCACCGCTCGCGTAGGTGTCCTTACCTTTCTTAGCCAGCCTGGCAATAGCTTCGATAAGCATACGTCGCTTAATTATCTGAGGATTGTCCTTCGTGACAAATAGTTTGTAACCTTCAATGCTTGCGGTTGTCAAGGCTTTCATGAAGTCCTCGTCGTAGGTCTTAAGCATTTCAGTCGGAAGGGCTCGGGCTAAGAAAATGCCTAAGACAGTCCTTAAGGTTTTATTGCTCCTGCCGCCTCTTCCTACCCTCTGAATTAGCGAGATTGGGTTATCTAGACCAGCGTTAAGCACAAAGCTAACTCCATCATAGTCGACTCCCAATTCTAGAGATGACGTTGAGAGGACTACTAAGCCATCCCCACCACGTAATTTATTCGTTACCTCCTCTCTCTTCTCTTTAGGAAGTTCACTATATATTTCGGCAACTCTACTATAAAGTTCCTTGTAGAGGTCTCCATTAAGCGTAAGTCGAAGAGTTTGTTCTCGTTGACCAGCAGGGAGGTAATGCCAGTAAGAGTATGGCTCTAGTGGGTTAATATGTTCTTGAAGGTGATCCTTCGGCTCTCCTAATCTGAGATTCTCTATATAGCCGCTTCGGACACGCCTAAGTTCCTTGAGGTTATTGATGAATAACACGGATTGAGGTTGTTGTAGGTTACGTAATCCGTACGCGTAGCTTAGGAAAGCCATAAGTACGGTCCACAGCTGGCAGTATGTGTTCCAAGAGTATTGAGGATTCATCATAAAATATCCTAGGATAACTAACCTCTCTCCTGAAATATTAACTTTTTTGTTCTTCACGACTTTCTCGTAAAAATCGTAGACTTGACAATTATTGTCACCAGATAATTTTGAAATGAAGTCCCTAGGACTAGGTACTGTAGCTGAAGAGAAAACAAGCTTCAGGCGTCTATGGCTATTGATGCTTCTCATGACATCTATGAGAGAAGCAAGGATCCCGCCACTTAGACCTACATACTCATGAACTTCGTCGAAGACTATCAGCGCGGTGTTACTCAGAGTGTTCGCGCTTACATCTGTTGGAGCACTATCAATAAGTCTTGTTTCGAGTGCCCAGGGATTCGTAGCTATGATATCAGCTTTCATGGCTTCGTCCCGCGTAACTTTAATAAAGTCATATCTTGCTCCGCACTTTTTACAGGTAACGATCCATTTATTAGCGTATACAAATTTAGCATATACAAGTCGCCCCTCGCACTTGGAGCAACTTACTCCTCTAAATGGTTTGTCGTGCTCAATCTCTGTCTGGCTTTTTGGCGTATCTCCGTCTCTAATCGCGAATGTGAGACTAACTCTATATAAATTCCTTAAGTGTTGATTAGCTATGTTCATCAGCCTTACTATTCTGTATGCCTGGTCTATTGTTAAAGCTTTCCTAGGATATACGAACAGAATCTTTTTCTCAGTATTCTTCTCTAGTATACGCCACTTCATTAGCATAGCTAGCGAGTAGAATAGATAAACCTCGGTTTTCCCGCTTCCTGTCGGCGCTATTATGGCGTGTGTGTCTTCATCTAAAGAAAACATGTGTCCAAGGACGTAAGTCTGATATGCGTCTAATCCTGAATTCCCCAAGTAATCCTTCATTATATTTACATAAGTATCTGCTAATCCCTGATTTCCTTCAAAAAAGGATAATATTTTATTCCACAATTCTTTTGAAGACGTATCTACTCCTAGTTTATTAGGGATTATCGTCCTATCCCTTTCTACCGGTGTCAATAATTTTGATATAGCAAACTTATAGGAAAGAAGGTACGGCGGTCTCCCATATTGTGTGGTTATTTGAGAGCTCCTAACGAGTACGTCCATGTGGAGGCTCCTTAGCTTAGGGGATTCATTATCTTTCCATTTCTCTGGCAGCTGAATCAGGAATCCCTTACTGATCAGGGCATTTATTACGTTGTCTGGGTTACTGAAACCATGATTTTTTAAAATTTCTCTTAACTGGTCCCTCTGAATGTAATAACTAGGATTAATTATTGGATACCATTCTCCTTCCTTTACCTCTTGCACGTTTGCAAGAGCACTGGCTTCTTTTTTAATTATTATATGGTAAGCTTTAATCTCGTCTAAAGCCACGGTATTACGCTCCGAATATAATGAGACTATGCAGAATATAAATTTTGCCGTGTTACGGTGTTGTTATAAGCATAATTACCGTAACTATCTATTTCTAATGGGACATGATACATGTTGCTAGATAGCATCCCTAGTGATTTGGTCTTTGAAGCTGTGGTGAGAACTAGTGAGGAAAAAGCGAGAAGAATCCCAATTCACATGGTTCACAGGTGGTGGTCGCGTAGGTTCGCAGCTGTTTATCGGTTAATTCTTGGCGCGTACTTGTTAAACGATGAGGAGAGTGTACGTGAAGCTCTAGGTTGCCCGAGTGTGATGAGGGAAAGATCGTTCGGAAAAGTATTTTTTGAACCTTTTGCCGGGGGTGGTACGGGATTAGCAGAAGCTGCTTTGGCAGGGTTCAATGTCTACGGTTTAGACATAAATCCTGTTGCGGTTGTTGCGGCTAGAACAAGCCTCCTGATAGTGTCTCACGGCTTACCAAATAATTTTAGGATGACATGTGAGCAAGTATTAGCTAAAACTAGGAGAAAGGTAGGTGGGCTTTGGAAGTTTAATGGTAAGCAGGTTACATATATATTCGTTTCAAGAGGACGTGCCCCTACTTGGTTATCAAGAAGAAAGAAAAAGAAAGTGGTTCTTTGCCCCTACTGTTTTAAGATATTTGAGTCAGAGGCCATATCAAATGCTATTTGCCCCTTCTGTGGTAAAGAGTTTGAAGTTACAAATAAACCTGTTGCAACGTTGGTTCCTAACGCCCCGGAAGTTGCACCTGGCTGGAGAGCATTCGCAGTAGAGTTAAGATGGTGTGCTGACGGAGGGTGGGATAAGGAATACCGTAGCGTAGTAGAATCAAGAAATTTGATGGACTGGTTGAGAGACACTGCTAGTAAAGCACGTGAACTTTCAGAAGAATTAGACGAGGTTCTTGGAGATATAGCTAAAGTTCATGAGGTTTCTAGATTGAAAAAAGCTAACATAAGAAGAGCTTCTGATATTTTTGCACCACATCAACTTGCATCTTTTGCTGCGTATGCCGAGGTTGTTAAGAGCGTCGCTAGGAGTGAGGAGGAGAGACTTCTCTTCACTGCAGCAGCTAGTGAGGCCGCTAAGTGCTGTAGTTTACTCGCGAAGTGGTACTCACCGCTAGGCGAGTGCGTCCCTGCTAGTGGGGTGAAGGCTTTATGGGTACCAGAATACACCGCTATTACTAATCCTCTAGCCTCAAACGGCATAAACCCTCTTGCCAGAGGTACCCTGGCGTCGGCACTAAGAGCCCAGCTAAAGGCAGCATCATATGTTGAGCAAGTAGGTGGTACTAGCAACGTTTTCAGCAATATCATTGTTGGTGACGCTTTAGAAGCATCTTATCCTAAAAACGCTGATTTAGTTGTGTTGGATCCGCCATACGGCAAAATCAAGAGCTACGCATCGCTCAGCCTCACGCATTTCTACTCCCTTAAAATGTTTAAGGATCTTATCGATTTAGAACTGACTCAAAACCTGTATCTTATTGAGAACAGAGAGCTATCTCCAGAGAAAGCTGATTTTCAAGAGAAATGGGAGAAGATTATCGAGAAAATTTCACGCATAGTACACACTAAGTCGCGCGTAGTTTTAATATTCAATGCATTATCGACTACACAATGGACAAATATTTTAGAACCATTCAAAGACCATAAACTTTATCCGACAGCAACGTACTGGGTGTTAGGGGAAGCACCAAGCGGTGTTACTATTTCGAATCTTAGAGGAGTACATCTCATAATTTTTAGAAAGAATAAGAAACGTGAGAAACTTCACATTGTACAAAACGAGCCAATAAGTGTAGCAACAAATATAATTCGATTAGATGAAGATATAGAAAAAGAATCTTGCCAGAGTCTTCTGACAGCCTTAAGAAAAGTTTTCGGCGTGCAATGAGCAACTTATCCACGAAGTAGTTGACGATGCGTGGGTCGTGGGTTAGTCTGCCTTGCTTTCTGAAAGATTTCCTCGTTTAAAGTTTTAGAGTTCGATTGCTGGAAACTTAAAAGGGATTTATAAGCTTCTTAGCGTGTATTAAAGGGTGTTCACATGAAAAAGTTAGTAGTTATGTTGCTTTTAATCGCTATAGTATTCCTCTGTCTAGCGCCTTTCACGAGTGCTCGGTCGTTGAGTGTCAGGGTTGTGGTCGGTGTCGACGGCTCTAGATACGCTGAAGCCAGGGCCGTCCTCAAGGGGCTTGGCTCCGTGGAGCTCGAGATCCCTGAAATCAACGCGATCGTGTTAAGCCTGCCTGCGGAGGCTCTCCAACACCTGCGCTCCCTACCGTTCATCAGGTACGTCGAGGATGACGCGCCCGTGAGGCTCCTTGACGAGGTCCAGTGGAACGTCGAGATNATTAACGCGACGGGCGTGTGGGTAGGGTATGAGAGCACTTACGGCGACGCTGCCTACGGCTACAGCGAGACCGTGAGCGTTGCTGTCGTCGACACGGGGATAGATTACGCTCACAATGACCTGCAGGGGGCTGTGACGTGGTGCGTCGTCTCGCTGAGGAACCTCAAGACCTAAAGACCTACTACAGCGGCACTAACCTAAAGAAGTGTAGCGACGCGAACGGGCATGGAACGCACGTTGCTGGGATAATAGCCTCCAGGCTAAATGGGTTGGGCGTCGCCGGCGTCGCTCCGAAGGTAATCCTCTACGCGATCAGGGTTCTAGACGCCTCAGGAAGCGGCTACGTGAGCGACGTCGCGAAAGGAATCGTGGAAGCAGTGAAAGGGCCTGACGGAACGCCTGGAACCCCCGATGACGCTGACGTGATCTCCATGTCCCTCGGGGGTCCGGACTCGACCACCCTCCACGATGCCGTTCAGTACGCGTACAGCTACAATGTAACGCTGGTTGCGGCGGCGGGAAACGAAGGCGCTGACAACCCGAGCTACCCGGCCGCCTACGACGAGGTGATAGCTGTGGGGGCAGTCGACCAGAGCTATCAAGTCCCTAGCTGGAGTAACAGAAACCCAACGCTCACCGCGCCCGGAGTCAACATCCTGTCAACCTGGCCTAAGAACAGGTACGCGTACGCCAGCGGCACCAGCATGGCATGCCCCCACGTCTCAGCCACAGTGGCGCTGATCCAGTCAATCAGGGTCGCCGCAGGACTCCGGAAGCTAACGCCACAGGAGGTAGAGCAAGTACTCACCACAACAGCAGTAGATCTCGGTGATCCCGGTTTCGACCCCTACTACGGTTATGGGCTCGTGGACGCATATGGAGCGGTTGTGAATGCGTTAAGCACATAATAAATTTTTAACTCATTTTTCTTCCAACACAACCCCACCGTCAGATGCCGTGCTAGAAATAACTATGAGTCACTGCAGCCCAAGCGGGTGCAGTGGTGGTAGACGCAATTACGTTGATCACAATACTGTATTCTAGACTGAGAAAGAGATAGGAAGCCCTACTCATACTTCGAGAATGTGAGTTCCCTGAGGTCAGGGAATTCAGGGAGTCAATACCTTGGGATATGGTGGTGGAGTCAACGGGTTTGAGGGGTCGGCTCTTCGTTGAGGCCGCACATAAGGGCATACCTTCAGCGATAATCGAGATCCCGGGAGGTGACGGGTACTACAGCGAGGTTTGGGGTAGAGGCTCTTCAAGGTTGTTGCGGGGACTCTGAAGAAGCTCGGGGTAATCACGGACTCAGAGTGTGTGGAGCAGGGGGTTAAGACATACTACGGCGAGCTAGTTCAAGCGAAAACACCTACGAGGGCTTCCCGAAAACCGTCGCGGAGCCGGACACTACAGTGGGGGAAGGCGATACCTTGTGCTACGTGAGCGGCGCAGCAATCACCTTACCGACCTTCAGGAAACTCATATCAATCGCTAAAAACGCTTATGTATTCGAGGGGGACTCGGTAGCTTCTGTAGCACCGCTGACCACGGATTGTCCCACGTCCTGGAGGGTGGGGTTCCCTTACGGGGGTGGAGCCTTCGGTTAGGGTTTTCGATGAATATAAATACCTCTGCATGCCATTATTAAGTGTTGTGATGTTATGGGTAGGTTTTCAGCGTTCTTGTGTGTTACGGCTTTGTTAGTCATCTATGTTGTCGCGTCAACGGGTTTAGTTGGTGTCGTGAGTTCCTCGAGTACGTTCATCTCTAGCTGTACAGACATACACGACCCAGGCTACTATACCCTCGCGTCAGACCTTAACGGTTTTCAGTACGGGGTGGATTACTGCATCCAGATCTCCGGTAGCGACATAGTTCTTGACGGGGGTGGTCATAGCTTGGTAGGGAATTTAACGAGTTGGTCCGGGGTAGGGATTAAAGTAGTGAGCAGTAGTAGGGTGGTGATAAAGAACGTGAGGATTGCTGGGTATAATCAAGGTGTGTACCTCTACTACTCGAGCGGGAGCGGGTTGGAGGGCGTGACGGTGAGTAACAGCAACTACGGTGTCTACATAGACTACTCGAACAACAACACGGTGGTTGACGCGGTGTTAAGGGATAACGGCGCGGGTGGGGTGTTCATGACCGGCTCGAGAAACAACACTGTCGAGAACGTGTTAGTAAGCAATAGTTTTGGCGGGGTACTCCTCTACTACTCACACAACAATACCGTGAGGGATGGCGTGTTCGTAAACAACGGTCTCGTAGTGTATGATTCCTACGATAACGTCGTCAAGAACGTGACGGTCAACGGCAAGAACTTGATCTACCTCGAGAACGAGGAGAGCGTGGTGATAGACGAGTCAAGTAATGCCGGTCAGGTAGTGCTTGTTAGGAGTGAGAACGTAACGTTGAGGAATCTCGTGATAGGTAACGCCACGACCGGGGTAATACTCTGGGCTTCAAGCGGGAACAGACTGGAGAAAGTTACGGTAATGAATAACACCCTCGGGACCGGGGTCTCGCTATTCAACTCAAACGATAACGAGATAAGGTATCTCACGTCAATCAACAATACCTACGGGGCCTACATATCAGACTCAAGAAATAACACGATCGCGAACAGCTCGTTAAGTAATAACAGGTATACCGGGTTAACGATCTCCTACTCAGGGGGTAACAAGGTCGTGAACACTACGGCGAACTACAACAACTTCTACGGGATACTCCTCTACTCTACGTACGACAACACCTTAGAGGGGGTTGTGGCGGTAGGTAATAAGGAGGGGATGTCCCTCACGGATTCAAGCGGTAATAAGGTAGGGAACAGCGTTCTGAGCGGTAACGAGTACTACGGGATAATGTTGTTAATCTCGAGCAACAACACCATAGTAGGTAACGTGATAAGAGATAACGCCGCTTACGGGGTGCGGCTAGACAGCTCAGACAACAACATATTCTACAATAACCTGCTCAACAATAAAGGAAACATACTCATTTCCCGGGGAGGGGTTAACTACTGGAACACGACGAAGACTCCCGGGAAAAACATCGTCGGCGGCGACTTTATCGGAGGTAACTACTGGGGTAATCCTGCCGGGACAGGCTTCAGCGACACGTGCATTGACTCAGATAATGACGGGATATGTGATGAGGCGCTCATAATAGATAGTAGTAACGTAGACTACCTACCGTTAAAGAAGGCTCAAATACCCCCGGATCTAACGATCTCAATCAGCTACAGCCCGACCCAGCCGGTCGTCAATCAGCAAATCACCCTCACAGCAATCGTGGAAAACGTTGGGGGAGGTGTTGCGGGAGCATTCAACGTCTCAGTACACGCGGGCAACAGCTTGATCGGCGAGGCAAGAGTTGGCGAGCTAGGAGTGAACGAGACTAAAGAACTCATATTTAACTGGACCCCGACACTACCGGGATCTTACGTCTTGGAAGCATTCGCAGACTCAAGCAACGAGATTTTAGAAGCAAACGAGACAAACAATAAAGTGTACGCGAGCATTAACGTAACCAGCGAGCAAACAACGACGCCCACAACCACTCCTACAACGACCCCAACGCCAACCATAACAACACCCACATCCACGCCTGTAACAACCCCAGCAACCACACCGACAACAACCCCGGCCACGACCAGCCAAACAGCAACACTTACGAGTCCCGCACCCGCGGACAACACACTACTCTACGCAGGAATAGTCACAGCAATAATCATATCGGGAGTCCTAGTATTCATCATGATAAGGAAGAAGTAGAAATGTAAGATTTTATGTCTGTAAAAACACTAAAACAAGCTAAAACCTTCTGGGAAATTACCTCGTAGTAGGCAACTGTTCTCTCATCACGTTAGGTAGTGTCTATAATTAATTGTCTTAGCTAAAAAGCTTTAGCGACTTGTCTCGGTGGGTGCTTCGCGGACCTTGTTTTCTCTTTATTTTCTTATTAGTCCTAGTATTGCGCCGATTATGAATCCTATGCTTACGGGGCCTACCGTCATCAACCCTAGGATAGCCGCGAATTTCTTGATTGCTTCAGCCGCTAACCCGAGTTGTGTGAGTACTTCTGTGGGGGATGTTCCCAAGCTCCATACCGATAGGAAAGTGCCTAAGACTAGTATGGCTATGAACGCTAGTATGTATTTCAAAGCCTTGATTGACACATACCCTAACGCGAGTCCGAGGAAGAATTGTATAGCTATAACCGCAATCGCCTGCGGTTGAGTGAGGATTGAAGTTATTATCTCCTCAATAGTTAATCCGGCGGGCGTGCTCATCACCAACACCACCATTATATCGTTAACAACTAATATAAGTATAGACCCGAGCATGGGGTGGTTAACGCGCGGAGCTTGATTCACGAACTTAACACACTACGCGCTAGCTCCGCTAACCAAGTATTTAAGGGTTGGCGGGGGCGTACATCGTTTTATAAGTTTAGCTCGATTTGATTAAGTGATGTGGTGACGTGAAAGACTTCGTGTTTGTTGTGCATCGGTTTTTCTTAGCTTAAAATATTTTTCACACGTAGATCTTGTGTAGTTTAAGGTATTCACGATATTTAAACCCCTTCCTAGAACATTATGTGGAGGTGACGTCAATCAAAGTAAATACTCGTTTAATGAAAGCGATCACCACAGCACTACCTATCCTCGCGTTACTCACGCTGTCTTTGGTGTTGCACGGGGCTTTGGTCGCGTACTCTCAGGCAGCCGGGGGAACGACGTTCAGGGTTGGTTGGGGCGGTACCTCGTTCGATA
>JGI20130J15133_1002378_pt1 | contig 14022 bp, 10 predicted proteins | sample WasSprMetagenome_FD_15133 | JGI IMG/M metagenome (IMG submission 15133) | reverse complement strand
TTCCTGAGCTTTCTTCATCAGCTCTTCTTTAGCTTTTTCGTCGAGCTTTGGCAACTTCTTCTTCAGGTGGATTACGAGAACCCTAACCATGCTCTCACCTCTTTACTTTTTTACTTATCATACATAACAAAAAGTATATAAAGATAGGGGTTTTCTCAACTCTTGTCAAATAATAAAATAAAAATAATAAAATATACTCACCGTATATGCTGAAAACCTCTGTCGCTCAGCGAGAGCCTCAGCAGGTCAGACCTTCGAGCGTCACGCCCTCCTTTCTCGCCAGACTCTCTAGGTCAGAGAATCTTTTCGTATGCTGCAAGATCCAGCAGACCGTGACCGCTAAAGCAGAAAACTATTGTTTTACCTTCCCCCTTTTGTCTGCATACTCTGGCCTCTTCGATTACCTGTTTTATCGCGTGCGCAGTTTCTGGTGCGGGAATTATACCTTCGGTCTTTGCGAATATTCTTCCGGCTTCCAGAACATCTTCCTGGCTATAAGCTACAGGCCTAACTATGCCCTCCTTTATAAGAATTGAAAGAGTTGGAGCTGCGGCATGGTATCTCAAACCGGCCGCATGTATGGCTGGAGGAACATGATTTCTGCCAACCGTGTACATTTTGAACATCGGCAAGTATCCTGCCGAATCGCCGTGCTCGTAAACGTACTTTCCTCTAACCATTTTTGGTGAAGCCTCAGATTCGACTGCTATGAATTCCGTTTTCTCGTGGGCCTCACCTCTTAGCTTTTTCCCTATAATTGGATAACTGAGGCCCGCAAAATTGCTCCCGCCGCCAACGCATCCGATGACAATGTCTGGTTCTTCTCCCAATTCTTCAAGCTGCATCACAGTTTCCATTCCGATTATCGTCTGGTGCATGAGGACGAAGTTCATCACACTCCCAACAGCGTATCTAGCATCGCTGCTTCTTCAGAACTGTTTCGATTGCTTCAGACATCGCTATCCCCAGTGACCCGGGATGCTGCGGATTCTCTCTAAGAAAAGCCCGGCCTACCTCTGTCCTGTTGCTGGGGCTTATTTCGACTTCAGCTCCATAGAGGTTCATGACTATCCTCCTGTACGGTTTCTGGAGATAGCTGCTTCGCGTCATGAATACCAGACAACCAAGATCGAACAGCGCGCATGCAAGCGCCAGAGCCGAACCCCACTGGCCAGCGCTTGTTTCGGTAACCAGCGTTTTTATGCCTTCCCGCTTTGCATAGTATGCCTGCGGTATCGAGGTGTTAGTCTTGTGACTTCCCGTCGGGCTAACGTCTTCACGCTTATAGTAAATCCTTGCTGGAGTGTCAAGATAATTCTCCAAGCCCCTCGCTCTAACGAGTGGAGTCGGCCTGCCTATTTTTGAATATGCCTTCAGAACTTCTTCAGGTATTTCAACAAATCTTTCCGCAGTAAATTCTTGGTCGATTAAACTTCCGGGGAAAAGCTTTGAAAGTATTTCAATCCTCGAGAAGCTTTCGTCCTCAGGATCCCTAGGAGGCGGAAGTGGACTTGGAAGATCGGGGACGATGTTATACCACTTTCTCGGCAGATTGACCATTATCATCACCCAGAGCAGATTTCAGGCTCGAAATGAAATCTTCCAGCATCCTGACATCCGATTTCGTTTCCAGGAGTTTCAGAATTGCGCTGCCCACGACTACACCGTTTGCACCGGCATTTATGCACAGAGCAACCTGTTCAGGGCTTCTGAGCGCAAAGCCAACTACAAGGGGTATATCTCCGACCAAACCTTTGATTATCCTGATGTTCCTGCTAATCGATATTGGCAGAAGTATGCCGGATGATGCCATCAGTCCCAGGTATATGAAGGAGGGTTCCATTTTTGCAAGTTTTACAATAAGAGCGTGAGGAAAAGAGCTTGTGATAAAAAACGCATGCTCTAGACCGTACTTTTCACATAATTTTAGATAGCTACCCAGGTTTTCGGGATAGTCAATAAGAAGATCCGGAAATAGAACGCACCTAGCAGCATCTGCAGCGCATTTCATAAAATCCTCCACGCCATACGCGAGGGCAACATCGAAATATGTGAAAACTATTGAATCCCTCAGACCCTTTTTTCCTGCTAGCAAAATCGCGCTTCTTTCATCCAAACCGCTCTGCAGCGCCCTTTTGTACGATGCCCTCACAGCAGGGCCATCGTACTTCGGCCTTTTTGTCGGTATTCCCAGCTCAAAGATGTCCGTGCTTGATGCCAGAGCTCCGATTATTTTTCCGTTCCAAACCAAAGGATCGCCAACTGTTAAATATACAATCAGCGCTCTCCTCGATCTCAGGATTTCGCCGAGCTTTTTAGGCATAGCTCCTCTACCTTTGCCCTTATATCCCTTGCCTCGCTTATAGCTGTTCCAACAAGTATTCCGTCGGCATACTGCATGACAAATCTGACATCGTCCGCATCCCTTATCCCCGACTCGCTTATTAGAAAGTCCGCGTTCAGCTCCTTTGAAAGTGTCTTTGTCCTGTTCAAATCGCGATCAGCGCCTTCGCCGTTGTTGATTCCGATCAGCCTTGCGGATGTTCTACTTACCCGCCTCGCATCTTCGAAACTGTTAACCTCAACAAGGGGTTCCATTCCAAAGCTTCTTCCAAGCTGGATTAGATCCTCAAGATCGCTATCTCTTTCGAACTGGTCAACTATGAGCAGATAAGAGCTGGCTCCGGCTGCTGCGGTTTCGTATATCTGGAATTCCTCCAGAATCAAATCCTTTCTAAGGGTTGGAACTCCAAAACTCCTTGAGGCTTCGTACAGGTAGTGAAGGCTTCCCCTATAATAAACGGGCTCTGTCAGAACAGATATCGCAGCAGCTCCGCCTTCTATCATCTGGAAAACGGCCTTGCGCAAATCGTAGTAGAAATGGAATATTTTTCCAGGAGATGCCGGTTTGAATTCGGCAACAAGAGGAACTCTATCTTTTACGGCTTTTAAGGAATCGATTATTTGAAATCTACGGAACTTTCGCGCCTCTTCGGCAAGTTCTTCCAGCTGCTTTTTATCTATCCTCCTTCTATCATATTCTATGTGTCTGCGCATGTCTGCAAAAATTTCAGCCCTTGACATCCATCTTCACCTTATTCGAGGCCTCGATTATCTCGAGAAGCTTTCTATATGCCACACCCTCATCCAGGATATTTCTGGCCAGCTCAGCACCATCTCTAAGATCTTTCACAACACCACCGACCAACAATGCCCCAGCGGCGTTTGCGATCAAAAAATCCCTCTTTGCATCAGTTATTTCTCCCCTGAATATTTTCTGTATTATTTCAGCATTGCACTGCGGATCGTCAAGGGGAGGTGCGATCTCCTCGAGACTGGATCTCCTAATTCCCAACTCCTCCGGGGTAATCTGATAAACATCTCTGACCCTTCCGTTCTCAACATCTGCTACAAGCGTTGGGCCAACACTCGAAATCTCGTCCAGTCCGTCAAGTCCGTGAACAACCAATGCCTGCTCGTATCCAAGAAGGGCCAGAACTCTTGCAATTGGCTCAACCAGTTCCTTTTTGTAAACTCCGAGCAGATGAGCTTTCACATTTGCGGGATTTATAAGGGGGCCTATTACTGTGTAGAAGACTGTTTTGATTCCGAGAAGACTTTCGGGGCCAAGTATTCTGTGCATGACTGGATGAAACTTTGGCGCGTATAGGAATGCAAAGCCAACGCTTTCAATCAGTTTTTCCGCTTCTTCCTTGGTTAAATCGATGTTGATGTTTAGCGCTTCCAACACATCAGCGCTTCCTGATCTATGGGATATTGATCTGCTTCCGTGTTTGGCAACAGGAATGCCAGCGGCTGATGCAAGGATCGCATTTGCTGTACTGACGTTGAATGTTAAAGCACCACCACCAGTCCCACACGTGTCTATCAGCCTTCCACGGATCCTAGGCCTTACCGGAATTGAATTCTTCCGCATCCATTCAGCAATGGCTGCCAGCTCGTGTTCCACAACACCTTTCATGGCCAAACCTACAAGGAATCCACCGATCTGTACGTCGGAAATTCTGCTTTCCTTAATTCCTTCTAAAAATTCAAATATTTCCGATCTCTCCAGAACTGCACGTGAAACAATTTTTTGCATCACTCCTCTAATAAAGTTTAAATCCTGCAACATCATACCCATCCCAATATATAGGAATAATCCCAGTTTATAAGCTTTACCGCATTCAATTAAATTCAAAAATGGAATATCTTTTGATTCGATTTAAGATGCCTCGCATTCCGGCTCACCTGCAATGGTCGAGTCTTGCACCACAAAATTGTGGAAAATTTGACGAGATATGTAAAAGGTGATGTAAATCTATGCAAATAAAGTAAATGGTGACTATGCGGTTTGCTCAGAGATGAACCGCTATTGCGGATTTCAAAAAAGATTCCTTACAGTATTACCTTTTTTCTTCAGGCATTTTCAGCTCTACGAGCGGTTTCTTGACCCTAGTCCCTCTGTATAGTATTCCCAGAGCCTGTGAGATCTGTTGCAAAACTGATGCAGATAGAATCCACAAGAGGCCAAAAACCAGAGAAATTGGAAGGTAATAGACAAAAGAAGAAGACTGGAGAGAAGCTTGTAAACCAGTTGTAGCACTACTATGGAATCCACAATTCTGACAGCAGAAAATTTACAACCTACCAGAGACTTAGTTCTCGAAAACAAGTCTTACCGACCAAACTTTAGCAAGTTTGCCAAAAATACTCCTAGAAACTGCAACATCCGTTGGCTATCTAGTACAGGATGCCATATGCCTCAAATATTCAATTCAGCAATTCAAAATCCCCTGTGCACCTTTGCTTTTGTAATTTCCGAAATCATCTCTATATAGCTTGGAGATGGATCAAAAGCCCGGCTTCTTGTATCGTATATCTCGAGCCTTATCCCCTTCCTTGCAATCAGACTGCAGATTTGGGCTAGGTCCTCCTCAACACTTCCGAATACTGGAACGTTGGCCCTTCCGTCGGTGATCAGTATCCCTCTAACGTGTGCGTTCTTTATGCCTTTTATCGAGACTAGCTTGAACAGAGCAGAGGGCAGAGGAGTTTTTCCTCCAGTAGGAATTGAATCGATCGCATCGAATATCCGCTCGTACTTCTTTGTCGGTCTCACAACTACTTCTGCCTCATTTCCGCGAAAAACTATCAGTGAAAGCCAGTCCCTGCGCTGGTAGGATGTCTCTACGAGCTTCTTTGCAATTCCCTTGGCGATACTCATCCTTTTCTGCAACCCCATGCTTCCGCTTGAGTCCAGAATTATCGCGGTGAGTCTCGGCGCTCTGGCTCTGCGGACGTTAATCCTGATATCCTCATCCTTCACTTCTAATGGAAATCCCCGCATCGCAGCAGAGTTCAGGGTTGCCAGAATGTTGATGTCGTTAAATCCATTTACGGGGAGAACATAAGAAACAGGTATCCCCCGTTTCTCTCCGATCAGCGTAATCTTACAGTCTCTAGATGCTCTTGATCCGAAATTTTCCGCCAAATCCTTTGAATTCCTCGCTTCCACTTTTACTTCGCTTGAATCAAATCTCATTTCGGAATTTTCGCAACAGGTTTCTTGCCTATTTTCATGTTTTCCTGAAGCCTCTTTAGACTCATTTTCGTTCTTTTTAGGATTTTCAGGAAGCTTTAATTCGGGTATCTGTGGCTTCTGGAAAGGTCTTGATTTTATCCTGTGGGGGAGCGTTAGTTCCATTGCTTTTTTCAAGTCTTCGATGCTAACCCTTTTCCTTCCATCAAATGCGGCTATGGCCTTTGCAGCCTTAACCGTTGCAATTTCTGCTCTGTGCGTTTTTATCCCCATTCCGATTATGGTTTCGGCAAGAAGTCTGAGTAGCTCTTCATCTATTTCGACGTCTGCGAGAATTTTCCTTGCGTTTGAAATTGAATTCCTCAGCCTCTTATCCTGAGCCCTGTACTTTTCATAGAATGAAATCGGGTCCTTCTGAAATTCGATAACCTTTTTTACGATTTCAATCCTTTCATCAACGTTTGTAGAAGCTTCGATTGAAACGAACATTCCGAATCTGTCAAGAAGCTGTGGTCTTAGCTCTCCCTCTTCGGGATTCATGGAACCGACGAGAATGAATCTTGCAGGATGTCTCAGCGATATCCCTTCCCTCTCGACGATGTTCCAGCCAAGTGCAGCCGAGTCGAGTAAAACGTCGGCTATGTAGTCCTCGAGTAAGTTCACTTCGTCGATGTAAAGTATGTTCCTGTTCGCTTCCGCGAGTATTCCTGGCTGTAGCGCCCTAATCCCCTCTTTCAGGGCTTTGCTGATGTCTATAGTTCCAACCAGTCTGTCGAGAGTTACGCTTAGCGGAAGATCTATAACTCTCATCTGCCTTTTCGCTATCCTGATATTTCCCGTCTCCAGTCTTTCTCTGCAGGCATCACACATCTCAGCAGCATTTGCTGGATTGCAGTTGAAAGGACAGCCCTCTACGACCTCTATTTCAGGTAGGACTTGCGAAAATGCTCTTACCATTGTTGACTTCCCCGTTCCTTTATCCCCACTTAGCAGAACTCCACCTATGCTTGGATCTATTGCATTGCAGACAAGAGCAAGTTTTGCCTTTTCCTGCCCGACTATTGCGGTAAACGGGAATAACTTCATCTTAACATCTCCTCCAGAATCCCGTCTATTTCCAGATACTTCTCCTCAACCTTCTTCTTCAAATCTCCAGCTTTCCAGTATCCCCTTTTTTCAGCTTCAAGTAGCCTTTCCAGCATCTCGCGCGTTGCATAAGCGTTCATTTCCTTCAGCCTGTTAAAGAGCTGTTCATTCAGAACAAATCTCTCTGCGATCTTGTCCCAAAGCTTAGTATCAACAGCATTAGTCGTTGCGGAAAGGCCCAGAAGATATTCAATCCTGTCGGCAATTTTCTGCACACCATTGAAACCGTGCTTAAGCATTTCCTCTATCCATTTCGGGTTGAGGGTTCTTGTTATCGTCCCTCTTTCTATCGAATCTCTAATGCTTTCGACCTTTGCGATCTCTCTCGTCGAATCCACGATTACCATTTCCGCCTTCTCGCCCTTAACAAGCTCAACAGCTTTCGAAAGTCCTCCGAAGAACTCATAATAGTGATCCAGATCGGTTATTTCATAATCGACGGAACTTCTCACCTGTGTTACGACGTCAACGGTCTTTAAAAGCCCTTCAAACAATTCTCTCGCCTCAACACTATGCACATCCTTTCCGTATGCGTAGCACATAGAGCTGAGGTATGCATTTGCCAGATCGCTTTCTTTTTGCCAAACACTGTCCTCAACAAGCTGTAGCATCCTAGTTCCATACTCCGTTGCCATGGGACCGAAGATCCTTCTCTGGCTTTTCAGCTCTGTACTGTGCTTTTTGACAAAGTTCAGACTCTCGGGCTCCTCGAGCTCTGAAACCAACCTCACAGCTCTATCTATAAGCTCGATGAGATTTGGAAACATCTCCCTGAAGAAGCCGCAGATCGTAACAACAACATCTATTCTCGGTCTTCTCAGCTCTTCAAGGCTTTTAACCTTCAGCTCCTTTTCCCAAGCCGTTTTGTGAATCAATTCAACCCCCAATAGCTCGAAGATCTGTGAAACTGTTTCCCCGAAAGTCTGGGCCGTTTCAAACCCCCATAATACCAAGGCAACGCTTTCAGGATACTTTCCATACTTCCTGAGATGCCTTTCGATTATTTCCTTTGCAGCCCTTTTTCCTCTCTCTACAGCCGCCTCTGTTGGTATCCTGAGCGGATCGAACTGATAGAGGTTTCTTCCTGTGGGCAGAACTTCTGGATTCCTTATCGCATCTCCTCCAACAGAGGGCTCTATGTACTCCCCGTTAAGGGCTNTGATTAGATTTTCAAGCTCCATTGTGTTGTTTGAAAAGTTATCAGCAACCTTTTTGCAGAAATCTAGAGTTTTCTCGAATTCTTTTCTGGTCTTTCCAGAGAAAAACTCTTCCACTATCCTCTTCGCTTCCTCATCTATTTCCCTCATTATCTTCGGATCTCCTGCAATCTCCTCGAATTTCAGACCTTTTCTCTCCGCGATGATTCTGTGAAGCGATTTAATTTCGCCCCTGTCGTATCTGCTCAGAAGAAGGACGAAGTCCTTCAACTCATTTGCCTCATACCTTCTGCCAAGAACGTGGAGCCCCTTAGGGATTATCGAGCGCTTGTACTCGTAAATTCTGCCCTCAAGCTTTTCAATGTCTTTTTCCGTTCCCAGCTTTTCCGCCAGCTCAAAGATTTTCGCCTTTATAGCTTCAGCCTTTGCAACATTCTTTTCTGCCCTGAAATCCTCTATCAGCTCCTCAAGTCTTGCGTATTCATCGTAAAGTCCCGCAGATGTGTAGGGTGGAGAATTGTAGCTCAAAAGCGTTGCATAGCTCCTTCGTTTGGCAATCGTAGCCTCGGAAACATTTGTTACATGGTAAACGTATATGTGCGGCATCGAGGATATGAGTATGTCAGGCCAGCATTTTGAGCTCAGACCGCACTCCTTTCCCTTCATGAACTCGAGCGTTCCGTGGGTACCAAGGTGTATTATCGCGTCAGCTCTGAAGACTTTTCGAGCCAGAGATAGAATGCAAGATACTGATGGTGTGGTGGTTTTGTTTTGTCGTGCACCGCGGAAAGCAGATCCTCGCTTCTCTCCAGAATCCTCCTTCTTGAGGGCTGAACCGCTATAGCAACATTCCTCAGTATAACGACAGGAATGAGAATTCCGTTATCGTCAACCATTATATCCCCGGGCGGTTCTCCGAAACTTTCCACGATCTCTTTTCTGAGATCTTCAGACAGCTCGCTGAAAAACCTTAAGTAGTCGTTTTTGCTCAGTCTCGGGCATTCTATGGATTTCTCCGAAAATAATTTTGGATTGAAGAGCCTCCTACCGAGAAGAATTTCTTCTATGTTGGCAATTTCAACTCTGTAGCCCTCATCTTTGAGCCTTTCAAGTATCACTCTCAGGCCCTCGAATGTGTCTAGATAGGCTGCATTGCCTAGATTCTCCTCTCCCGGGGGTAAGTCGTAGATGATTATCGCAACCTTTTTTCCGAATTGGGCTTTTGCCTCAGACTTACCCATCTCTCTACTCTATTACAGAACTTCTCAATCCTGTCCGCAATAGGGACAACCTCATCCTCGCGGACACCGCATATTGGTACAGGTTCAACTGCCCCATCCATCTCGGGCAGTGTGACGCTTGCGAAAAGATTCACGATATTCAGCCCCCTCTGCTCCCTCTCCCAGTCGTAGAGATTCTGGCAAAACATCAAAGCTGGAGTAAAAAGCTTGGCTCCCTTTCTTTTCAAGAGCTCTATTGTTTTTCTGGGATCCCCTCCTATCGGTCCTCCGTTCAGCCTAAACCAGAGAAGACTAACAATTGCATCTACATCGTTCAGAAGTTCGATAGCATTCAGGTTCAGGACTCCATCGCTGTAGACAGGAACCACGCTGATATTTCTGCTTTCGAACCTCTTCACGATTTCCTCCAGCGTTTTCTGACACTGCTCAAAATGCATTCCGCCGTAGAAAACGATTCCAATTCTTGGCCTTTTAGCGACTGGCCTGAAATCGAAGCCGTGCATTGGATGGTAAAATCCGAAGTCAGGGAATTCCTCTGGCTCGGCAACCTCTACATCAAGCCCTTTAACTCGGCAGAGATGCAGGAACATGTTCCTGTAGTTCTTGTATCCCCCGCTCATCCAGTATCTCAGAGTTTTCACATAGTCTCTGGCATTCTTTAGAACTCCAAAAGGCAAGATTTTGCCAGCTGTCTCAATTGCCTTCTGTATGTTTTCAATTCTCTTCTTTAGAGATGTTGGGTCGGAAACAAAAGATGCCCCAATCTTTGAGGGCATTCTGAACTTTCCCAGCTTCGCCTTAGCAACAAGGCTACCTCCGCCTACTAGGCATATCAGATCCTTTTCTCTGAAATCAACTTCATTCAGAAGTCCGGGATCTCCGCGAACGTCGACTACGATAAGATCTGCCCAGTCAACGAGAGCTTGCAGTTCTTTACTCTCAAATTTTCCGAGATCGTACGAGTATATTAGCTTTATATCGCAAAATTCTGATACATTTTCTGCTGCTCTTTTTAAACTTTTGTTAATTATTGTTGAATATTAGCAGAATTTTTATTTTGCCTTTCATATCTTCTCTTCAATAAAAATTTGAATTCATGTTAGATAAATTTGCGACAATAGTTCGTTTTCATCGATTGCCTTCTCCCCGTTTATCCGCTCCCAATATTCAGAGACTGTGAGCAGGAAGTAAGGCTCTAGGAACTGCATGGGTTTGTAGCTCTCTTTGTAAACCGCATTTCTTTTTACAGCCTCGAGATCCCTGAAAGCCGGATCTGATTTTATGTCCTCTTCTGTGTAGGGAGCAAAGTAGCTTATTATCCAGATCTCAGGATTCTCCTTCACAATCCACTCCTTGCTAACCTGAACCCAGGTTGAGTTGCACTCGGGCGAAACCACTTTTCCTCCAGCGGAATTTATGAAAATGACGTAGGGCTGAGTAGAGACATTGCAGGCTATGTAGGTTGGAGTTATGAAGGAATAAAGCACTTTCACATCTTTTTTCGTCTTTTTCATTTCAAGCTCGTTCCACTTCTGCTTGATGTATTCACAGACTTTTTCGGCTCTATCTTTTGCTCCGAAAATTTTCCCTAGCATCCTAGCCTCTCTGCAGACATCCTCGGGATAACTGTGGATGTGGCCAAGTCTCACTATCGGGATCCCCAGCCTTTCGAGCCTCTTTGCATTCTGCGCGTAGCTCGGGGGCTCATCCCAGAGTACTATAAGATCGGGCTTAAGTGCGAGAATCGCCTCTTCGTTTATCTTACTCATGTCACCTACAGACGGTATCTTTTCTACATTCGGGTCGATTTTGAGTATAATAGGATTTGTCTTTGCAAGATCTGAAAAAGCCACGACCCTTTCCTTTATCCTAAGGGCATACACCCATGATTCGCCTGAAAGAAATACTGCCCTTTTTGGCGTCTCGTTCAGAATTATTCTGTTTCCAGCCATGTCAACTATTTCTATCTTGACTTCCTCTTTCTGAAGCCACTTCTGTATAACCTTTATAAGATCCGATATGCTGAGCTTGTTATTAAGCCAATCTTTGATCGCAGAAATGAGCTCCAGTGTATCGATTCTTCCATCTCCGTTTCTATCGTAATTTTGCCACGGCTCAGTATACACTGTATCAGCGATTGTTGGAGCTGTTAGCACCGCTAAAAGCAATACGATGGCTAATACTGCTATCCAGAGTCTCCTCATTTAGACACCCCCTAAAGCCTCCTCATGCTTTCCTCCGCCCGCATGCTCATGCTTTTGATAATACCTATTGTCTGCCCTTTTCAGGATAACTCTAGAGACTGCCATTTTGGTCACCTCATTCTTATCTAGAAATTTCTCCGGCATTGCTTTGACCAATATTTTATCCTTCATTTGACATCCCTTTACTCGTATTAAAGAAAGATATTTAAGTGTTACTTTTTTGAATTAAAAAATTGAAGCTTAATAATTTTTAACTAAAATATGTATAGTTATGATAAAGAATCAGCGCTTGCATTAACCGAAAACCTCGCCCCTTCAGGGCGGGGATGGAAAAGCTTAAATAAATAGAAATTCTGAATAGAATGTCCAAATAATCCGAGGGAAGTTCCATTGCAGGATTTAAACGCGTGATAAATATAGCCCATGCCTTAAGCCCTTTTAGGGCAGGTTATTTCACAACTTTTCCATCATCCCCGCCCTTCAGGGCGGGCTTTCAATTTGTAAAACTAATCACCATCCCCACCACCCGGCGATGTTAAGGGAATGAAAAGCATTGCCGACACAGCGGTCTTGTCTCATTCTGTTTGAGGGTATGAGGCCTCAGGCAAGTCGGCAGCATTATTCAGCCACCGTATGGTGAAACTCCAAGTCCTTGTCCAATGATTTCAAGAGTTGCCTTTCCAGCTGAAAGGTCATTCTAAGCCTCTTGAAATGGCATTGATGTTCCCTATACCTTCCAAAATTTGGCCATGATTTTGGAGAAAGTTTATAAATCGTGTTACTGTTTTCAATCCTGATAGCACTAAGAGGTTGTTATATGTTATACGGTATACATATCACAAAGGCTCTAAAGGGCTTGGCGAAGACTTGGCGATGCTGCTTATCAACGGCCGTCTTAATGGTGAGAAGATGATAAGGTTCACACTCGTGTCAACGAAGACGACGCTCAAGACCTTATTCGAAGCTGTTGAAAATGTTGAAAGAGAAACGGGGGTTAAGATAGATCTCGACGTGATCTACGCTCATACCCACGACTTAGATAAACTCGACCCAACCGAAGTCGTTTCAAGGGTTTCTAAAGCCGACGTCCTTTTGGTGGACCTTAGAAGCGCTATCCCAGGGTACCTCGAGGAAGCCCTAGCCAGCTCACAAGCAAAGGTCGTCGTGCCCTTGGTTGGAGGGACGACCTCGCTCATTTACCTTAGACTTGGAAAACTATCCGGAGAGAGCTTTGCTAAGAGATCGAAGTCCTCTGACTTTGACGCTGATAGAATCGACGTCAGCAAGGTCTTCAAGATCATTAACTACGTTGAAAGGGTTTCAAGGACTCTGCCATTAGGCGTTTTGAGGGATTACAGGAACTACATCTGGCTGGCTAGGTACTGGACTTATTGGGGGAGGCGCAATCTGGAGAACTTGTTCAAGCTCATCCTCTCGGAGTACTTCGGAGTTAGGACGAGGTATGAGGAGCCTAAGAAGGAATTCGAGCATTGCCTCTTCATACCCGATAAAGGTTGTGTGGAAAGCATCGTTGTCCCTAAGAGGCCTGCCGTAGCACTATTTCTCTATGGAGGAATGCACTTTGAGCAGTGCTTGCCCGTGGCCATGGCTTTGAAGAGAGAATTTGAAGAGCTCGGCATAGACACCCTCTGCATCGTCGGCGGTGCAGCAGAGGGCATCTTGCGACAGTTAGAGGTCCTGAAGAAGTTTACGGTTGTCGAGGGTAAACCTCTCGTCGATGCCCTCATCAACCTCCAGATATTTACCATTAATGGAGGACCTTATGGAGGTGATGTGGAGCCCACTAGGAAGCTCTTCCTNGACTCGGGTTGTCTCCTGTTCAATGGCCTCCTAGGCTACATGGTCAGGTTCTCTGATTGGAAGAGGGATCCCAGAGGCTTTTTACCAATAGAGGTTGTGACAAGCGTGGCTTTGCCCGAGATGGACGGCGCTATAGAGCCGATAATATCCGCAACGCTCGACGATACTGAGAAGACCGACATCGTCGTGCTTGAAGAAAGAGTTCGAAGGAAGGCCGCTAGGATCGCCAAGTGGATTCAACTGCGCTACAAGCCAAATGAGGAGAAGAAGGTAGCGGTAGTGATTTACAACTACCCACCTGGTGAAGAGAACGTCGGCAACGCTGCTTATCTGGATGTCTTCGCCAGCTTAGAAGTAATCTTAAAGGCCTTCAAACAAGCGGGTTACACTGTCGTCCCCAAGTCTAAGGACGAGCTGTCAGGACTTGTCAAAGATCTCTTAGTAAACTCGCCTAAATGGGGGTTACATAAAGGAGAAGCCCTAAAGCTTCCGCTGAAGAAGTACTTCGAGTATTACAATTCGCTACCCGAAGAGCTCAGGAAGAGCATCGAAAAGACATGGGGTCCACCGCCTGGGGACATAAACGTCGACGACGAAGGCAACTTCATTGTACCGGGTATGGTGTTGGGTAANGTATTTGTTGGTGTCCAGCCGCCTAGAGGCTTCCATGAGGACCCGGGGAAGCTCTACCACTCAAAAGACCTTCCTCCACACCATCAATACATGGCATTCTACTACTGGGTCAGGAATGTGTTTGAGGCTGACGCGATAATACACTTAGGCACGCATGGAACTCTGGAGCTCCTGCCTGGAAAGGAGGTTGCTTTATCGGAGCTCTGTTGGCCTGACGTACTAATATCCGACGTACCCCACGTCTACGTCTACCACGTCACCAACCCCTCTGAGATGAC
>JGI20130J15133_1002369_pt1 | contig 14049 bp, 13 predicted proteins | sample WasSprMetagenome_FD_15133 | JGI IMG/M metagenome (IMG submission 15133) | reverse complement strand
ATTATTGAAAATTAAGATATATATCTATCTAAGAAAAAAAGCGGGCCCGCCGGGATTTGAACCCGGGATCTCCGGCTCCGGAGGCTTGACTCTGATAAAAATCAGTTCACGATCGATATGTGAAAACGTGAACTTTAACTCACATATGAGCTTAATAAAGAGTTTTTCTTTCGTTTTCATGAACCTCCAATGACTATTGATCATTTTTCTTCATCTTTTCGTTTTCAAAACTTTTGTTGAAACTAATTGATTTTTATTTTCAAAAAATTTAAAATTTTTGTTTAACAAAGTAATACTTTGTACTGTTCGTGAAATCCGAGAATCACGAATATTGAAGAAAAATTTTAAAAATTTTTTAAGATCATAAGAAAAGATTTTTCACATGGATCATCTGAAAATTTTTTCGAGAATCTAATAGATCTTTTTGAAGAATCGATATTATGTTTTTAATAGAGATTTTGTAGATGAGTCTGTCTATAAATTTCTTGATCAGAAGAAAATTCTCACAGATCTTTTATGTTTCAGAAAATAGGCAAGTAATGATCTTTAGTAGTCTGAGAAAGCTTTTTCAATTCTCTCAGAGCTGTTGAATATTTAGGTGTGTATGATGAGATCTTCTCTACAAGTATCAACGTCAGAATACCTCTGAGAATATTAGGATTCGTCAGTTTAATATATAAAAGAATATCACGAAGAACGTCATCTAACATCATGATCTCTTTCTCCAAAACCTCTTTTTCCTCAGTAATCTTTTTAATCATTTCATAAAAATTCTTCAGGGCTTCTTCATGTTCTTTCTCAATTCTGGTCTTGACTTCTTCAGCAATAGCTCTCAATCTTCTCAAAACATCTTCATCATAGGGAATCCTAATTGTTCTTCTATCAACGTCAATTCTTATTTTTCTACCTTCTTTAGATATTTTCACACTACTCTTAGAATCTCTTATGATCTTTTCTATATATTCTAACTCTTGAGACATCTCTATCATAATAAAGATCTTGTCAAGGACTTATAAATATGAATCACAATTTCAACATGTATATATGATCAAAAGCTTTTTTATAAAGATCTATTGGGAATCCCAATAGATCATATGAATCATATGTAGAGATCTTTTGAATAAGTATTCCCAGCTAAATTGTGTTTCCAATTGTTGAGATATCACTATAAACAAAGATCTTTTCTTATATCTAACATATCTAAGTATCATCATGATCGCTAGAAATATAGATCATAATGTTCATCATAATGATTTGATAAATTGATCGCCGGGACAAGATCTATGGGACAAGATCATTTGTCCAATCAGATCATATTAATTGGGGAGAATAGGATGGAGATAAGAAAAAATTGTTTTAGGCTCCTAAAAAAGATCTATGAGAAAGATATAATACTTTGTAGTCTCCCCGGGGGGTATGTTACATGTATATATGTTAGGGATTTTGTCCTGCCCCACTCCCTCCCAGCGATCATAATGATGGGGCAAGTGATATTGTCCAATAGATCTTGCCCCAGCGATCTTCCCCAAGCGATCAATTAGATGGGAGAGAGGATCTGTCTCCAAGCGATCATAGTTTATGATTGTTAGGATGTGAATAAGATCATGTTATAACAGTTTTTACTTAACGATACGATATGTTTTTATTTTTGAGAGTTGTCATATCTCTGGGATTAAATATGTATTCTAAAAAGATTGGAATAGCAATATGTTCTAAAGAAGAAGTTGAACAATTGTTTAAAGATAAAGAGGCGGGTATGTTTCTTAAACAGCTTCTTGAATATCTGGAAAAGCTTGGTAAAAAAGAACAATAGGGATCATATTTATTAAATTGTCTGTTTTTCTTTTCCCTATTCTATTATTTATAGATCATTTCACATATACTCTCAAGTGTCTTGATCAGCAGAGATCTAAGATGATCTAGATTCTTATTAAAAGATCTCTTTGAATCATGATAAATTTGATAGGAAATTTATTCCGAAAAAGATCCTGTTCCCCTTTAAATACCTTTTTTTCAATATTTATTTTTATAGAATGGGGTCGGTAATAAAATTATTAAAATTAAACAATACAGATATCATAGATATCGGCGAGTTAAGAATCTCGAGAACCAACCTCGGAAGAAAAGGAGGTTTTAGAGAGAGGTATGTAATATACCTTCCAGTCAGTAGAAACTACTTGTGGAGAGCTCTCCATGAAAAAAAGATTAAGATCAGACTTTTTATAGAGATTCCGAGAGAGGATTCATCAGATGAAAGAAAAAATTAACAAGTAGCATCACTACTACTACTATAGCCAACGTTTTCCGTGAAGTTGAGTCTATCGCGAAATCAATTGATAGCACAGATCATTTTACATCGTCAGAATATAACAAAATCCTAGCCGAAAAGGGGGTGGGGGTTGGAGGGGGTTCATCGAGCGAAGCTTATTCTTTCTGTTCCATCATGCCCTGTTTTCACAATATACAGTTGAAGTTTGATTTTGCTGTGTTAAGAAGTAACATTGATGAGGTCATTGGCAGATATGCTAGTTGTAGGTACATAGAAAGGTCTAGGCAGTATGTCTGTAAACTAGAATGGTCTGGCAGAAAGCTGACCTTTCTATTTAATGATAGAAGCGGTGGTCTAATATCTCTCAACGCTTCTGAAAACCCTCTTACTCCGTGGGAGCTTTTATATTTTGCAACGTATTTTTTACCTGGCATTTTTACGGCTTTGACAGGTAGGCTGATAACGCCTAACGACTTCTATATTGTGAGGCCTCCCGAGCTCAACATAGATCTGCCGGGTGTGTATTTAAAAGATGTTAAAGAGATCTTGCTCTCCGATTATCTGACTCATCTCAGAGTATATCTCAAGAAGATAGAAGATGCTAGGTTTACTCGCGTTGAAGCTTGGAGTGAGGAGTTGGCTGGACAGAGGCTAGCACATCTGATTCATGCTGTTAAAACGACCATGTCGAATAATGAGATGATAAAATTTTTAGCAGAAATCGCTAAGAAGCAGGAGGAGTTGAAAGAAGAAATAAAAGAGATAAAGAGCGTATTAAAAAAGTTGGTAGGCACCTTTGAGACTACAAAGCCTGAAAAGAGATCTGACGTAAGTTTTAATGATCTGCCGAAAGAGTTGCAGACGTTTCTACATATTCTAAGTACGCCGGAATATGCCTATATCAGAATTAGATATGATGCCATAGAATTCGGCGAGAATTACTGGCAAGGAATGAAGAAGGTGAAGCATAACTTCGGCATATGGCTCAAAGAAGAGCTTCTCGTCTGGCCGGAGAATCTTAAGCCGGTTCTTCGATCCATATTTTCAGCGATCTATTTCTATAATAGACAATTTAATAACAAGGGCGTACCATGGGATCTATGGCTTGAGGAGTTCGAAAAACGTCTTGAAGAAGAGGGTCTCTCATTAGAGGAGACAATTGAACGGATCAAGAAATATCTCGAACAAAAGGCTAAAAAATCTAACTAACTACTTGAAATATCTAAGTTTATCTGAAATCTGAAAGTAGAAATTATTTACAATAGATCTTTAACGCTTTATAGAAAAGCTGTTAAGAACATCTTCGATATTTTCACTCTCGTTATGTCAAAATCTTTAACAAGATGATAATCCTGATAATAATAAAAAATATTGATCCTTTTGTAAACAAATTCATCTCCAAACGTTCTACAAGGGATCCTTTTTCATCGGATCCTTATCAGGTGTAGCACCTGAAACATTTGTTAACAAATTTGTTAACAAACTTTTACAATATAGCATCCGAGAAAGATCTTTATGAACACGCCCGCGTGTTTTGTTAAAGAGTTTTTACATGTAATCCTTACTATCTTAACATTATGTGAATATGAAATAAAATAATAGAAAACTTACATGACCAAAAGTCTTTAAACTGTCAGATAACTTTCAATTTATTTTATAGACAAAAAATTCAATAAGATCTTGTCTGTGAGCAAAATCATAGAACAAGTTAGATAGTAGACAAATTACTTTGTCTGCAATTTGTTTTTGTCATAAAGAAGAGATCAAAATATTTTTATGATGGATCAGTTTGTTAACAAATTTGTTAACAAATGTTTCAGGTGCTACACCTGATAAGGATCCGATGAAAAAGGATCATCATGAATATTATGTCTCACCACTTTATTATTACCCAAGATTCTGTGAAAGATTTTTGTTAGTCTCGAAAAGTCATATGATCTCTTCAAGATATCTCATGGCTTCTTTAAGTCTTTCGACAGCTTTTAACACTTTCTCTGGTGTTATTCCAATAAATATATCTTTAAGTTTGTTATAAACAACTTCGTATATCTCTTGAGCATTTTCTATATTAGCTTTCTCACCTAATTCTATAACAAAAAATCCATCATCGAAAGCAACTTTTTTAGCAGGTTCTGTAAGACTTTTGACAACCAATATTCTTAGATGTGGTAATTGATATAGTTGTAAAACTCTTCCAAACTCTTGATCAACAACTTGTCTATCAACATCTTTATCCCAATTTTTACATGATACATAAACTCTGAATTGAGCTCCTCCAATATTTTTGACAGCCCATACATCAGTCTCTATATCTCCACCTTTAGCAGGTAGCTTAACATTCGTCTGTGCAATGAATCCTAGATTTCTCAAAGCCTCAGCAACAATACTTTCTAATACTTCTCTCGAAGGCTTAAGAGATATAGATATCTTAGTCTTCTCGATTTCTTTAACCTCAACTTTTTTAGGAGCTTCAAATAATTTGAAAATATCCATATCTAGATATGGCGCAGGAACAATTATATAAGAGCCTCTTCTCCATGCCACTACATGGAATCCTATCTCTTTAAGCTTTTTTAAAGATAAATTATAACGTTTGATAATTACATCCTCATCTTTAACTTCGACATCAGAACGTGGTAAATATACCATAAATGATCCTTTCTTTGTCTTAGAAGCATTTGTTCTTAATTTAAGTAATGCGTCAACAGCTCTTTTAACATCATCTAGATCAGCATCTCTCCTCACATATCTATATAAGGCATCTTTAAACTTATCATAATATTTTTCTTCTAAAGATTCTTGTATATAAGATCTAGAAGATGGGTTGAGTTTCATAAGATCAACAAGAATCTTCAAAGCTTTTTGAGCCTCTTTAAGCTCTTGAGGACTTAAGCCAACATTAAGTAATATTGATAGAATTCTCTCTTCAGCTTCTTCAACGTATAAATAACGTATGAATAACAAGCCTAAGTAAATAGCCATCGCTGCAGCAGATGATCTTTCTATATATGAATAAAGATCTGACCATGAACCAGAAGACAAAATATTTAACCTCCGGTGACATAATAGAATGAAAATTTATTTATTTTAAATATTATGAGAATCTCTCAAAACTGAGCTCCGTATACATAATAAATAAATATTTGTAGACAAATTTGTCTACAAAAAAGAGCGCATCTACTTTACTTATTTTACTAAGGTTTATCTTTTTATCTGGGAGAAGATCTTTTATCATCAGATCTTCATCAGGTGCCACACCTGAATACATTTTGATCTTTTTTTCAGGACGAGAGATAAGCTATAAAGAGAAAATTTACGCTATCTCTTCTTATAACTTTTTTAAATTTTTAATTATATACAAGATCTTTTCTAAATCTTATTTAAGCACATATATGTTTATAAAGATCTTTCTTAGGTACGGTACCTGTAACTTTTGTTAACAAATTTGTTAACAAATGTTCTCATACACTATGCCTGGAGCGATCCCTATGACTAAAAGAGGAAAATAGTAAACCAAGATAAGGAGATGCGTAAAAAGCTTAATAAAATAAGAAGAGAGAAGATCTTGTTTCAATAGACAATACTACTAGAGACGGATCAAAAATGTTTTCATTTGTAGCACCTGAGAAGGATCCGATGAGAAAAGATCTCTCGAAAAACATTTGTAAATAAATTGAAGTTTTTTGTGTTAAATAGCTGATTCAATGTTGCTAGTTATAAAATCCTCGAGAAAGTCTGTTAAAGCTTTGTATAATGCGATCTCAATATTTAATTTGAATAGTTCTTTAATTTTCTCTTTATCTTTAATCTTATCTAGATCTATATCATAATAATAGATCTTTATTGGCAGATGAATAGGACATCTCTTGATCTCTAGAGCTATCCATCCCTCATAGATCAATGTTTTGAGTTTTTCAACTCTCTGTGGATTAGGATATACTTCAGCATATATATCGTCCTTATCTACTTCGATTATACTTTTTAGCTCTTCAAGTCTACTTCTGTGTTTATTTAACTTATCGTTCATCTCATTAAGGATCTCAGATAATTCTTTTGGAAGAACAGGTTGTGTGAAATTTCTTAACAAATCTTTAGTGTTTAATATGAAGAATGGATGATAACGAATACATTTATTATACATTCTATTGATCTCATATCTCACAATATCTGCTAAGAAATTTTCGTCATAGATATAATATAGTTTGCCTTCTCTGAAAGCATTATTGATAAGTTTATACTTCTTGTTTTTCTCAATTTTTGATATACCTATTTTCTCTAAGATCTTTGGTTTAAACTCGTTTGAACAAATGAAATTTAAGGCTGAAATAATAAAAATCAGATCCTGAAGATCTTTATCAGACGGCGTACTTTCACCTAGACATAATTTGAGGCTCTCAAGAATCTTCTGTGTCTCTTCATCTTTAGATTTAATCAGATCTTCAAGATTCTTGATAATATTCTCAGCTTCTCTCCCAAATATTAAATATGATATTGAAGGTCTAATCGAGATCTTTTCTAGGATCTTAGCGATAGAATTGACGACATGATCAATTGTCGTCTTGCCAGTCAGATCAATTTCTGTTATGATATAGTTTATATCTACTCCTTCTTCATATAATCTCTCTGAAACCTCCTTAAGATCATCATATTCAAACGTCTCTGGAGTTAAGATCAGTACTAAATGTTTAATTTTCTCAGGACTTCCTACTCTGATAAGTCTTCCTATACGTTGATAAAATTCTAACGGACTTTTTGACACATCAAATATCACAAGAAGCCAGGCCTCAGGTATGTCAATACCTTCATTGCCAACTTTAGTTGAGACTAATACTGAGATCTCGCCTTTCTTAAGTTTATCAATTAACTTGATTCTTTCATCTTTACTAACTTGACCAGTGAGTACATATATTGTTTCTTTAGGCATTCTTTTACTTAAAACATCTTTTACCTCTTCAGCAGACACAATTCTGCCTGTATATATAAGAGTTAATTTCCCTTCTTGAGATATATCATAAGAATTTACAACTTCTTCTATTAAAGTTCTCACTTTATGAGAATTGATAGGCTCTCTACAAAATCTCTCTAGATCATCATTTCTAACGATCTTGCCTCTTGCTAAAAGGTTTTCATAACTTTTACATAATGCTTTTCTACCGTATTTTACAAAAGTTCTTTCTAAAAAGGCATCTATCTTAGGATCTTTAGTTATATTTCTTTTTAATAATTCATCGTAGATCTTGATTTCATCATCAGAGAGTTTTGATTCATATGGATCTAATATTGCCAGCGGAGGATCAAAATCAGGATCTATCTCTTTCAATCTTTTAAAATCATAATGAAGTAGAACAGGTGTTCCAATAATTTTTATAAGTTCTTCTCCTCTAAGAATCTTTTCGCTAGGCAATAGTGCTGTGAATCCTATTATGATCTTTGGATTCAAATGTTTAAGAAGCTCTTGATAATATTTGTTTCCAAATGCGTGATGAACTTCATCTATAATTATGAAATCAAAAGATCTTTTCTCATCAATATTTTTAACGCATTTTAATGATGTCATTGGTGTTGCTATAACAATCTTTTTATATGGATCAAGAAAATCGCCGCATTCACCTTCATATTCTTTTCCGACGTTATCAAAAGTTTTAGACCATTGTTTTTTAAACATTTGATCACATAGAAATCTTGTTGGTTCAACAACTAGAACTCTGTTATAGCCGCCATATTTAATAACATAATAAGCTATGAACTCTTCAAGTAAAGTCTTACCGCTACCAGTAGGCATAGAGACTATGATAAATCTATTACTCCTCAAATTTCTAAGGATCTCTTGAGCAACATAAGATTGATATTTTTTCAACATGATCGGTTTGCCTGAGAAATATGGCATTCTCTCAGAGAGAAGTCTATTAAATTCTTCAATGATCATAAGCTCATTTGGATCATTTGACAAATAAAAACACCTTAGAGATTTTTATTACTGTCCTATGATATTACATAAATATTTTGAAAAATAAAAATATTAAATAAAAAGCCTATTTGAAAAGACATTTCTTGATTGAGAGGATCGTCTCTTTAGATCCTCAGAAGGCTTATGAAGAATTAGAAATCTAAAGAAGATCCTTTAACTTGTATTACTTCATGCCTATGCTTTTCATAACTCTAGATTTTATGTTATCTCGAATCTTTTTATCAACTATGATCTGTTTCAGATACTCCTCTATTTTAGCTTCTATCTCTTCAACAAGTTTAGCGTGTTTTTCAACTATCTCTATAGTTTTATTAAGATCCGTGGGAATAATAATTCTGCTTTTTCCTGCTATAACTGCAAACTCTATATATTTAGCTACATACCTAGCCTCCTCAAGAGATTTACATTTGATCTTTTTATCACCAATTTGTACATAAGCATTTCTGAAAAGATCATAATAAGCCTTAACATCAAAGCTCTTTGGGATCTCAATTATATTGTATGAGCTTATATCTTTTATATAATCTTCAGGAAATCTTTTAAGTCTCCTAATCTCTGATTCATAGAACTTTTTAATATCATTCAAAATCGTCTCTAATAATCTATCAAAATTATTTTCAGCTTTTCTCTTTTTCTCTCTTCTCACGCTTCTAGCCTTATCAATTCTAGATTTAACAAGATCTATTACTGCACGATAGACTTCTAACTGTTCTTCATCAGTTAATCCAAGGATCTCGCCCATTATAATTTTGTCAAGTTCTCTTCTATCAGATTTGACCTTCTCTAAACTATTTAAACTTTCTAAGGCGTCTGGAGAATAAGCTCCTATCTCTTCAAAAACTGATCCTATCTCTCTATTTGCCATTATACTTAAGATCTTATAGATTCTATCTTTATACGGCTTTAATAACATAGGATCTACGATAAGCATATTTGAGTATTCATATACTTTTACATCAAGAGCTCCTAAACCTAAATTTAATCGACCATTAAGTTCTACAAATAAAAATGTGAGAGTAGAATTTAAAACTGCTAAAACTAGCTCTTTTATATCTCTATATCTAGACTTTAACGAGATGCCATACAGTCTAGCATCAATAAAAACGTCAGCCTCATTTAACCAAAATATATGTCTATCATGAACGCTCATCATACATAAAATATCTCCTCGAACCTCGTTTAGCTCATACCAATTACGTCTTGATGCAAGCGTAGGTCTCCTATGAATATCTTTTCTCTCACCCTCTCTTATATACTTCAGAACATTTGTTCCCTCAAGCTCTCTCATGTCTTTATGAATAAGTAAAACTATATTTTCAAGGCTCTTCGGATCAACTATTATACTTCGACCTTCTTTCGGAGATTTCATCACGTAATTAGGTATCCATATAACATCTCCATTTACTGATAGATCTTTAACATCATACATTTTAAAATATTGAGATCTTTTAAAATATTCGCCACCTTTATCAACCCAAACGTCCTCTTTGGGTATGAGACTCCCTATTCTATACCATCTATCAGCTGTAACCGGATGCATCCAGAATTCTCTCTCTATGCCTAACCCTTTTATCTCCTCTTTAGTTAGATAGAAAAACTCATTAGCTCCAGTCTTGATACCAAATCTTATTTCAGCAATCTCTTTTAGCGGTATTAATTTGTTTTTCCTCAATTCCATTAAGCGTCACTCTCATCTATTCTCTAAAATCTTGAAGAATATCTGAGGTGCTCTTATGTACTTTCCCCATTTTGAACCTATATATTCTCTCTCATCTTCATCATACCCCTCCTCCCAGAGTTCTCTCTGCCTCTTGGGATAGATACGTATTCTCTCATCCTCATAATAAGTATTAGTATTATCTATAAATCTAACTAGATCTTCAATATATCTCCATCTTTCGTCCTCATTTTTCGTTGGTGGTATGAATTCTGAAAGCGGTCTTTTTAAATAGACAAACTTAACTATGTTATTATCTCTCTCATTAGAATTTGAACATCTCTCAACTATAGTGATAGCCGTATTTATATCTGCATCTTCAAACCATCTTTCTACTTTGCTCTCAATAATTGCTATAATCTTAAAGTTTTCAAGGAAATATCTCTGTAGATCTCCTCCGTAATCAACATCAAGCCAAGAATTCGAGGTTATCAAACCCATACGTCCTCCCTCTTTAAGAAAGTATCCTCCATGTATGAAGAAGTATACATATATGCTCGATCTTTTATCAATTTTAGGATCTCTTTTTTGATATTTATCTCTACGCATTCTTTTCCAATCATTAATACTCTTTTTGTAAGCCTTCTCTTTCTCCTCTTCAAGTATATCTTCCATCTCTTCTTGTCTTGTATAAGGCGGGTTCATCACTACAGCATCAAATTTCTCAGGAAGCTTTATAGTTGAAGCAGTACCTCTTACTTCAGTGATCGGGTATTCTCCTCCCGGGTCTGTATCAAAAAAGTCTCTATGTAAGATTCTCGGGCTCTCACCTAACTGAGAAAGATCTCTGCTCGCCAGATTTATCATGGCTAAGTGTGCCGGGAATTTTGCTATATCTATACCATAAAGGTCTTTAATAAGATCTCTATGAGATTTGTTGGGATTTAAAAGCTTCTTTCTAACGTAAGATCTTACTAGAAAAGTTCCTGCACCACATCCCCCGTCTAAAACTTTATCATCAGGATTTCTTACGGTAAAGCCTATTATCAGATCTACAATATCAGATCTTGTGAAATATTGACCGAGCTTATGTCTTTCTTCTTCTGGTATTAATTTCTGAAATATGTTTCCAAGAATCTCGTAGTTTATTTGAGAAAAATCGTATTGATTAAGATTTGTAATGAGATCTTTCAAAGAGTCAACTATATCGTCTGGAGGAATTATAGAGTCTAAGAAATCTGAAAATAAAATCGTCTCGTAAGCTCCCAAAACATCATAAGCTCTTTCAAAATACCGGTCGAGAATCTCTTTTAATTCATTACCTCTAGTAACAGGTTGCGGAATCGTTATTCTTCTGAGATGTTTTGTGTATGGAGGTGTAGATCTTACAATATTGTAAAACAAGATCTTATTTATTAACAGATAGACATATTGTCTAGCTATTTTATCATAATCTTCATCAGACCCTGAGAATGTCCATCCTTGTTCTACAAAATATCTTATGAGCCTGCCTCTGAAATCAGGATCTTTCTCAGATAAGTTTCTGATGTATCCAAAGATTGGTATAGAGAGAGCATCTATTGAGCCTCTGAGTCTATAAATGAATCTCTCATCTATACCTAGAAGCGGTCTGGGCTTTATGCCATAGTAGATTTGCTCAAACTCTTTTAGAAAGATCTTGAGATAATTTTTTATAGTCTCTTTATATTTAAGAATAGCCTCATCATAAGTCGCAGGAAACGGGATCACAACTTCAGGCACTCCTGAATGCGGCCACCATAATTTATCAAGATCCTCTCCTGAAAATGTTGTCTCACTTTCAAACGTCTCCCAACAATAAAAGTGAGTCATATTCCATACTGCAAAATAAGGTATATTATTACTCCAAGCCTTCGCCAATGCAGATTTTAAAGCATACTCCCAAGGAGGAGTTCTCGGATCCCATATCTCAATAAGTAGTGCAGGTTTTGACGGCCTCTTCTCCCATAAGATAAGGTCTCCACGTCTTCTATCAGGATCTCTGATTTCTATATCAGCATGCTCAAATCTTAAACCTAGAGTTTTTATAAGTTCATTTATCCATTCCTTGACTTCAGCTGCAAAACTTAACTGAGTAAACCTAAGTGACATTTTTTTACGCCTCATATTCTTTTAAAACATTGTTCCTACAAAAGATCTTTTTCATCATTTACCTCTTTGGCTTAATCTTAATCGTAAACTCTAGTATCTGCCTATTCTTCGGACTTATACCATAGTAATAATTGAATACTCCTCCACATCTTGGACATCTCACCATTTTAACATCCCACCATCTATATTTCCATGTCTTAAGAAGCGTGAACTCTCCTTCATAGCCACAATAAGGGCATTTAATCATTTTTCTCACCTATATTTTCTAATTTCATGGCGAATTGTATAAAATAGTTTTTAGGTTTTATATCATAGGTTTCAACAGCTCTTTTAGTCTTCTCTTTGATGTTTTCAAGAGATACCGTACTTATAATAGGATCTTCAATAGATCCTTTGATCCGCTTTAAAGCCTGTTCCTCAATGTAGTCACTCATCATAGAGATAAACACCTATAGGAGGGGCTTAACCTACTATATATTTAACATCAAAAGTTTAAAATGTCACACCTAAAGATAGAGAAAAGATCGACCTTATTAAGTAATACGATTCAAGAATCTTGCTTTAAGCTTACATATTCTACTGATTTTAACATATCGAGATATTTTAAATAATATTCGTCGGCCTCTCCAAGAAGATCCTCGTATCTAGCCTCAGAAATCTTAAGCTCTCCAAATCTGCTTTGTATAAATCTCGCTATCTCTCTAGACATGACTTTTATCATCAGTCTCCAAGATATTTTTCTAACATATTTAGGGAGCAACAGATTACGTCTTTTAACATATTTTGTTAAAGCTCTTCTACTAACGCTGATCCCTGCATATTCCTTAAGTAGCCTCAAAGTATCTATAGAGAAGTAAGCCCACTCACAAGGCTTAACACTCTCTCTTAAGCCAACATAATATCTACAGAAGCCTTTATCATTGAAACACACAAGCCTATGTGTCTCAATATCCAGGCCATTTATCTCGATGACCTCATTAGGATTGAAGCTCTCGATAATGTGTATGGCATGTGATAATCTTAATCCTCCTTCAAGCATAAGCCTATAGACCAGATAATATAGCTCGTGATTTTCTCTCAAGACGGATAATGTCTTGACAAGATCCTCAATATTAATTGGATAGGATCTCACATCAATCTTATAGCTTCTACTAGGCACTATCTCCATTACCCATCCATATGTCTCTGGAGAGATCTTTCTGAGATAATAGAGATATTGAATATAGTGTCTGAAGACATTTCTAAGCCATTTGTTCTTATGATTAATCACATAGTTGATAAGATCCTCACTAAGAGTTTTACCCTCAAGATGTTTCTTAAAGAGATTACGATAATAAGCTATTGTCTCAGGATCTAATACTTTTCTCCTTTTCTTCCTCTCACGTAGAAACTCTTCAAATCCTTGGCTCCATGTGAATACTACTTGAGACAGGCTTATGCCAAGCATCTTTCTAAGATCCTCTCTGAAATTCTCTATCGTGAACCTCAGTATAGCTTGTTTCAGATATTCATCTTTAGAGGCTAAAGCCACTGCCTGCAGGATCAATGAGTAGTCTATAGATCCGTCCTCTCTAATGATTCCTACAGCCTTCAATCTATCGATGCCTGCCACTATCTCGTTAAACTCTTTTTCATCAAGATATTGAAGAGCTTTTGATATTACATCATCAGGGATCCTTCTGAGACCATTAAGGTAATTATGGAGGGATCCTTTTGATATATCAAGGATCTCTACAGTCTTGTTGAAGCCAAGTTTATCCTTAACTCTTCTAAGGATCTCTCTTCTAACATCATCACTAAGACCTCTCACATTAACCTTGCGAATCCATTCAGAAGAAACTTTGAGTTCATTAGTGAGCTCACTCATGAGTTCACACCCCCCAAGTAGAATCGTGAACCTCAGAGGTTAATAAGCTTAACTCAGCGGGCCCGCCGGGATTTGAACCCGGGATCTCCGGCTCCGAAGGCCGGCGCCTTATCCTGACTAGGCTACGGGCCCCATATATTAGGTTGTTATCAAATTTT
>JGI20130J15133_1002364_pt1 | contig 14083 bp, 24 predicted proteins | sample WasSprMetagenome_FD_15133 | JGI IMG/M metagenome (IMG submission 15133) | reverse complement strand
AGTCTGGAACGCCCATTTGCTCATAAACTTCGTAGGCCAAAGTTTTTAGGGCTTCTATGGCTAGGGGATTTAGCTCCGCAGACCCTTGGTACCAGCCTGTTTCTTTAGCTATTTCTTCAGCCTTTTTCAATGCATCGTCCACTATTTCCNCATGTTCTTCAATTATAGCGTCGTAGATGAGCATCTGAGCAAGTTTTCCCATGTCCACGTTTTTTGGAACCACANNGTGACATGCCAGCCCATATTTTGCACAGTATGCAGCTAAAGAAGCCCCAAGATTGCCATTCGTTGCACAAATCACTGCCTTATGTTTTAAGTCTATGGCGTTGGAAACAAGCAGAGCGGCGCACCTGTCCCTAAAGGAGTTCGTGGGATTTCGCGTCTCATCCTTAAAGTACACATTGCCCAGCCCAGTGGTTTTAGATAGCCTTCTTGCTTTATGAAGGGGAGTCCCACCCTCTCCCATAGATGCAATGTTTCTAACTTTAGGCAAGAAGTTTTTATAACGCCAAAAGGAAAAAGAACCGACAAATTTGCTGGCTTTAAGCTTTTCATAGTCATATTCGTACTCCATGAGAGCTCCGCATTTCGGGCACCAGTGCCTTTGTACAGATTCTTTCAGCCTTGCTCCGCAGTTGATGCATATTAGGAAAGCCATTTTTCAAACTCCACTGTTATTGTTTGTAAGCATGGTTTTGGGCAGATTTTAAGGGTTAAAGCATGTAACATTTAGGTTTCAGCTTCCCCAATTTAGTGTAGGATTCTCTTGGTCTTTTCAGCGCCCTTATTTCAGATCTGATTCTGTTCCAGATAACGTGTTTTGAAAGGAGTTTTGGCAGTGCCTCGCCATGAGAGTGGAATACGCTGAACTTTGGGTCAATAACCACCTTGTAACCTCTTACTTGCATTTCTACTGCCCAGTCATAGTCTTCTCCACCGAAGTTTTCGGCGTACGGAATTGTTTTTGGAAGTCTTTCGTCGAAGGGATACTCTTTCCACAATGACTTTCGTAGGATGCAGTTTATAGTTGAAAAATGGTCATCTCTGAAATAGGATTTGCTTACTGTGTTAAGCCCGCTCCAAGAGTTATAAATTATTTTTTCCCAGATTGTTCCATCCTTATGTGGGGAAAAATAGCCGCTGACTCCCGCAACTTCTGGACTTTTAAAATGGCTTACGCCAGTTTCCAGCCACATATCAGAAAGTGGCAAAGAGTGCCCGTTTGTAATGCAGACAAACTCGCCGTTTGAAAGGTGAACCCCCACGTTTGTAGAAAAGGGATGTGAAAACTCTCCATCAGCTATAGGAACCAGTTTCACACCAACTTGACCGTTGAAAAATTTCGCTTTAGCCATGGATAAAAAACTCAACATCTCTTCTAAACTTTTCTCAGATGAAAAGTTGTCCACAACCACAAGCTCTAAAGGCTGAAGAGTCTGATGGGATAAACTCCATAAAAGTTCCGGAAAACGTTTTTCCATGTCGCGAGTTCGAATGAGAACGGAAACATTGCATTTTTCGCTGGACATCCATTGACTAAAATGACCCAGGGGTACTTTTAAGATTTGCCTAATTTCAGAGAATTTTAAGAGAACTCAAAACGATTAAACTTCCAGTTTTGGAAGAACAGCCAGCACTTTCACCATTTTTTCGATAATATTCTGATTAAGCTCCACCTTCTCATCGTCAACATCTAACAGTGGAATGTTCGGCGAAGCATTAATAATTTGCAAGTAAAGCGTGTCTTCAAGCATAATTCTTGGACCGGCATCTTTTGGCTTTTTCAACTCAAAGAGGGCTGGCATAAGCATTACGATAATGAAGGCTAAAACTGCTAGAAACAATGTTATAATCGATGTCAGAGCCGAAGTCGGAATCATGCTCTATCTTTTAATTGTTTTGGCGTGGTTCATAATATAACAGTTTCCATTCCCTGTATGCGGAGTCTTCTCCCAGTGATTATCAATTTTTCCACGGAGCTTTGATATGAGGAGGTCTAAGAGGGCTTTTGTGCATATTGGAATATTGTACAGAAAAGTGAAGATTAATAATGGGATAAGCCACTGCGCTCTAGTTCTGCCATCAATGTATGCTCCAACCGCCACTTCGTAAAAGGGAGCAAAGTTTCCTACAGAACTGTAAAGGGAAATCACCGCTACAGTCCAAAAAGCGGGAATCCACTGGGAAAATTTCAAGAAAAACAGCGGTACCCCAACTATCCACGAGAAGAGGATGAGAACTGGCATAAAATAAACGTTTAGCAGTAGCAATCCGTCGATTTTTTCCACAAGCCTCAAGTTTTTGCTTTTCAAAACGCTTAGCGAATGCTTGAAAGCGCATTGCATATGGCCTTTAGCCCACCGATATCGCTGTTTCCAGTAAGCTCGCCAGTTTTCAACAGCCTCTTCGTAACATTCTGCATCTGCCACATACTTAACTCTGTAACCTGCAAGATATACCCGAAAAGTCAAGTCAGTGTCCTCTGCTAGAATGGTTTCATCCCATCCTCCAAGGGATTCTAAAAGACTGCGGCGAAATCCTCCAACGGTTCCGCCGAACTGGGTTACTAGGCCAAGCTTATCTCGAGCTTCTTGATCTACACGGTATCCGCCTATCCTTTCAAGTGCTACAAGCCTTGTCACGATGTTTTGCGGTTCGTTTAGAACAACTACTCTGCCCTGTACAGCTCCAACTTTTGGGTCTATAAATTCTTTAACGAGTTTTTCCACTATGTTTTTCTGCGGATAGTAATCTGCGTCAAAGCAGAGGATTATTTCACCTTTTGCATGCTGCATTCCAGCATTTAAAGCCGAGGCCTTTCCTCTTCCGCCTTCCTCTCTGTTTCGTTTCACAACCGTAATGTATTCATAATCTTTAGAGTATTGTTCAGCTATTTTTCCAGTGGCGTCTTCTGAAGCATCATCAATTACTATTACTTGTAACTTGTCTTTTGAATATGTTAATTCGGTGATTCTGTGGAGAAGCCTTTCAATAACATGCTCTTCGTTACGTGCGGGTATTAAGATGGAAACTTTGGGCGTGTAGGCTTTATTTTGGGCTATGCCTTCTGTTTTGTCTTTTTTGGAGTTTCTAAGAACTGTTAAGGTAAAAAGGTAATGGCGAATGAGGTATGCAATCATTAAAAATGTTAAAAATATGAATGAGACTTCTAAAAATTCAATAAGCATTAGTTATAGCGCCTCTTTTGCTTTTAGAAGGCGAAATTAACGTTAAGCTTATGGAACAAAATGATACAATCCAGAACAAGTTTAAAAATGGGCTTAGAATGAGGAATAAGGTGCTAAAGATTACGCCAAAATGCTCTGCAGCGGAAAAAGCGAATAAATAAAGAATGTTATTCCAAAGGAAGCCGATAAAATTGCCAGCTAAAAGAAGAACTAGTTTCCTTCTTAACGATCCATTTAATGGGAAAAGTGCGGAAACGAATAAGAAATTAAAAAGGATCAAGAGCTTTAAGGGTTCGCCGCTAATTTGGAACAAGTAGTAAAAAATCAGAGAAATTATTGTTCCAGCTGTGAAGCCTAAAATTAAATGCCTCATCCAATTNCCATCTCCAACATCGATTCTTTTTAAACTGCAAGCTAATTATAGGGAATATTGAAGGTTCTTCGAAAATNCTTTTAAAATTTACGCGAAATTTCTTTTTCCAAAAACTACTTTGTCCAAAACCATGCTNAAAACTTGGAAAACTTCTTCGGCGGTTAAATTTTCAGTATCTAATATCAAGTGGAAGGGTGTGAAGTCTTCGCCTAAACTGAAACCGTAAAGTCGCTTATAAATAGCCTTTGTTTTCTCCTCCTTACTTCTCAAGGCTTCTAGAGCTTCTTTGACGCTTATTCCATCCCTTTTAGCTACCCTTTCAGCCCTTTTTCTCGGCGAGGCTTCCAGCCAAACTTTAAAACCGTTTTTAATAAGCCAAGGCATAGTCCAACTGTCCAAAACGATGTTTCCTTGCTCTGCTATTTCTAAAAGTTTTTGATCTACAGCCTTGTCAAATTGGGGGTTTTTCTCTCTATTTGCTAGAAAGGATAAGCCTTCTCTGCTTTCCCACCATCCCCTTTCAAGGGGTTTGTAGCCTTTTTCTATGGCTAAAGCCTTTAGGGCTTCTCCGCCAGAATAGTATTTTAGGCCGTATTTTTCAGCTAACCTCTTTGCCTGAGTGCTTTTTCCGCTTCCAGCCATTCCGCAGATGCATATGACTAACGGTTTTCTAGCCATTTAAAGAAGCCTCAAGCAACATTTATGGTTCTAGCCGCTTGCTTGAGAGCGGTTTTTAGGCAGCTGTGGCAAAGTTGTCCTCCGTAAATTCGCCAGATTCTTCTTCTAGTTCGGTTTAACTTCCTTATTTCTGATGGAGAGAGTCTTGGCACTCCAGCTAGGGGTTTGCTGCAACGGCTGCAGCTGCCTTTGGCGACGACTTCATGCTTAAAGTGGGTGCCTGTGCGGCCTCCTGGCAAAGCCTTACAAACACGTTTTCGGCTTCGAGTACGCAGTTCTGGCCTAGGCATTTTATCACTCCGTGCCAGTTAACCCAAACATGTGAGAAAATACTAAGCCGAAAAGTAGAGAGCACAGCAGGTACCACCAGTATAGAGACGCTAATTCTCCGATGAGGGGAAGAGGAATTTTTGGCCCAACTCCGGGGAAAAATGCAATGTCAACATTCCAATACATTCTGCCTAAAAACTGCCATACAATGAGGATTGGTATGAAAAACAGAAAGGTAACTTTCATCGATTGCCACATCATTTTTGAATTAAGCTGGAGGATGTACTGTTGTTTTTTCATAAGCTTCTCAATTTGTTTTTTATCTCCGCTTTTTTGAGCCTTGCGCAGCTGTGCATTCCACTCCATAACCTCTTTCCTCCAAGCCTTAGACTTCTCAGGGTCTGTCAAAAGGCGGTTTGTAAGAGACATGAGAAACGTAATGGTGGCAGCAAGAAGCAGTATAAAAATTGTCAGCCATGCATTCTCCAAAGCCATCTTTTATAACCTCCCTTTTAGACTTTTCACCTTTAACGTTAATAACTATTTTGACATAAGCCGCTGATTACCCTTTTCAGGTTTAGCTGTCTATTCATGGTTTAGCCTCCAAACAACTTTCTGAATGCTGGGTACATTTCAGCCGCTCTTTCCCGCACCAATATTTCATAATACTGGTAGATTATTCCAACGGAGAGCAGAATTCCTGTGCCAGATCCGAAAACTCCGAAGAAGTCTGATAAGCCGGCGACTAAACCTACAATAATTCCGCCGAGAACAGTGACCGCTGGAATATAGCGTTTGAGAATCTGCTCTACGGCCTTTCCAGAACGCCTATACCCTGGAATCTGCATGCCCGCGTCCACAAGTTGCTTGGCTACCGTGGATGGGCCTAAGCCTCCGACTTCAAGCCATGTAAGGGAGAAAATAACACAAAAAGCAATTAGGATTGCTAAATAAACAATTGCCCTCACTGGTTCTGCTATGACGTTTGAAAGGTTGCCTGGAGAAGTTACGTAGTAGACAAGTCCGCCGCCAGGTACAAGCTGTCCTCCTTCTGATGATTTGTACCAGCCTAAGAGGTTAACCCAGAAATTGTCTTTTCCCCAAGGCTGACTCCAAAGAATGTACGAGAAGAAGTATATGTTGGCGAAGAGGGCTGAAGCAAATATTACTGGAAGATTAGACACATATAACAGTTTTATTGGGTAGCGGCTTCTGAAACCGCGGTATCCCGCATAAGACAGAGGAAGTTCCACCCTTACCCCTTCCATATAAATTATTACCAGAAACGCGGCTATTGTGGCTACAAGCCCTATTAAGGATGGATAACTTCCCCTTAACAGCAGCCCGGTCACTGGTTTTCCACCCATCAACGTCTGAACTAACGCAACGAAAACCCCTGAACTTCCATATTCATCCACGGGCGGAGAAACATAGAAACACTCAAGAAATATTTGCTGTGCAACACCAGCCATAATGAAGAGGCTTATTCCGCTTCCGAACCCCCAACCCTTTTGAATGAGCTCATCTAGCAGTAAGACAATAAATCCAGCGGCTAATAGTTGTAGGAAAACGATTATGGCCGTTGTGCCTGGTAAAGTGCCGTACATCCCGCTGATTATGTAGGCTGATGCTTGAACCCCTGTGAGGATTATTGCAAAAACTTTGCTTGCCGTTGTGAATAGGGATCTGTCTTCAGGCTTAGACATGTCACATTCTATCATTGCGGAGCCAACCAAAAGCTGCAGAATTAAGCCAGCTGTCACTATTGGGCCGATGCCGAGCTCCATTAAAGTGCCACGAGAAGAAGCAAAAATTATTCTCAAGGGGGCTAGTCTTTCTTCAGCTTCAGCGGGAATTCCGTAAGGCGGCAGGCTTCGCTAGCCATTACAAGGTAGATTATGAGAGCTATTGCCGTCCACAAAAGTTTTTCATTAAAACCAACTTTGCGTTCTGGAGCTTTGATTTCTGGAATAAATCTGGCCACGGGTTTAAAGAGGCTTAGGAATCTGCCAGCCATGAGTTAACAACTACTCCTCTGTTTCCTTAGATTCTACTAGAACTTTTCCTCCAGCCTCTTCTATTTTTTCGGCAGCAGATTTAGAGCATGACGGCACCTTAACAACCAGCGACTTTGTAACTTTTCCTGCTCCAAGAAGCTTAGTGTAGCCTAGGCCTTTTAAATCTACGAAAATTTTCCCTTCCTTCTCCTTTCCCTTTAGTTTTTCAGCTACTTCGTCAAGTTCTCCAACATTTATAATCTTGACTTCTCGCCTCAAACTTTTAGGCGAAGTGAAACCTTTTTTCCCAAAATATTCTGGTTCATACCTTAAGACGTAAGACCACCCGTGTTTGTGGCGTCCAGCTTTGCGCCTGCCTTTAGAACCAGACTTCCTATGCTGGCCTACTCTGCCATAACCTTGAGTTCTTGAACCGCGCTTCTTTCTGATTTTCCTAAGCTTGTGAGGCATCGTCTAACCAGCCAATTTGTTTACGGCTTTTTCTTCCGAAGCTTTTTTCAACCGTATTTCAAGCACTCCATTCTTATATGTTATGCGCATTGTCTCTGGAATCACTCCCTTTGGAAGATTTAAGCTTTTATAGTACTTGCGCCCCTGAGCCTTCGCAGATAAAACTAATCTTTGCTTTTCAGCGTGGGTTTTTATGTTTTCCCTTTTGAAGCCCTTAAGTTCGGCTACAACTACTACGCTGTCTTTTTCCTGGAATATGTCTACCAGAGGCTCTGGTTCTTTCCAAACTGCCTTTTTAAGGGTTTTAGAGCTCCTATATCTATATGGATAAGGCCTTCCCCTAACCTTTAGATTTCTAGTTCTAGAAATTTTTGAAGCCTTTTCGTTTTCAGCTTCATCCAGTTTCCTTACAATCTTGAACCATTTCGGACGCTTTTCGCTTTTACGCCACTTCATGCCAGAATCTTCCTCTCACTTTACAATGGCATTTCTAAACCGACTATAAAATATATCGCCTAAATTCAAATCATAAAGACGGTTAAATCATCCGCTTTAGAAGATCGTTAATTTTGTCGCCTCTATACCCTAACTCGCCACCCGCGCCATAACTCTTCTTTATTTTTCCTTTAAAACCCTTGGTTGGCGGATGCAATTTAAAGAAAGGCTGTACGTCTGGAATTTTCCAATATTCCACTTTGCAGTTGAATATTGCCTCTGCAAGTTCTTCTATTGATTTATAACCAATTTTCTGAGCATACTCGTCTGTCAGTTTCTTGTTTCCAGAAAGTCTACCCCTCTTTTCAAGCATCATCGCTATAGTTTCTTTTGAAACTTCGCCCCACGTGAGGAAGTTTTGCGCAGTCTTCAGCATTCCAAGAAACGAAGGCCTATTATCAATTAAAACCGCATAATTGTTTCTAGTTAAATTTAGCATTTGAAGGGTTTCCCTAACTTGCAGCGGCGCGCTTATAGTTCCGCGAACTCTTACAGCGGCAATGCATTTGCGTTCTTCTGGTTCACCGGACAACTACTTCACCCAATCCATCGGAGTTATTAGGCTGTAGGTTTTCTTTAAAGCGTCAAAAATAGCATACGCGAAAGATGGGACAGTTCTGGTGGAGCCGAAGCTTCTAGTCCAGCAGTCCTTTACCCCAGCAAGCCCAAGAATAACTTTGGCTACCTCACTGGCGACTAATCCTAGACCTCTTGGTCCGGGGATAACAACTACTTTCACGCCGCCGCATTTTCCTTCAACTTGGAAAGGCACGGAGTGGGGTTTTCCGCAGCCGCACTCCCAGCTTCCGCAGCCCCGCCTTACTGGAACTAGGTTAAGCCTAGCCTCGGCGGCAGCCTTTTCTATGGCTGTTCGCACCTGGCTTGCTTTTCCAGCGCCAAGTCCAATGTAGCCGTCTCTGTTTCCAACAGCCACTATAGCCTTAAACCTAGACTTTTCTCCAGCGTCTGTCTGTTTCTGCACAAGATTTATGTTTATAACTTCTTCTTGAAGGTCTGGAAGTAAAGCATCAATAATTTGGGGTTCCCGTATAGGCAAACCTTCCATAAAAACTTCTTCAATAGAGGTTATTTTACCCTCTTGAATCAGCTTTCCAAGACGCGTTTTAGGAATCCACTGCTCTGAACTTTCGGCTCTTTCAACTGCCAACACTTTTACCTCCACTCTTAAACGCGGCAACTAAAGCTTTCTTAACTTCTGCAAAGTGTTCAGGAAGGCTTTCCGGAGGAACCTTGCTTTCAAGATACTTTGAGAAGGTGGACATATACTTTTCAGTGTTTGCTGACAAGGTTTTGGCATACTGGGCTATATGTTCGCCTATTATCCGCTTTTCATCTGGAAGCTTCTCCTCACTGTGAGATACGTAAAGACCAGAGTTTAAAACTCCTTTTAACGCGGCGAAAACCCTTGCGCCCTTAGAAGGAGATTGCAGTCCTATGTCTAAAATCGCTTCTTTAACGCCTTTAGCTTTGGCTTTAAATCCGCATAAAAGTCCAGTTAAGTAGGCTGCTGGCAAATTCCCCCGCGGAGCCTTCCATCCATAATTTTCAAGTTCTCGGCTGTGGGCTGAAACTAAAACTTCATCTCCGTGGGGTTTTGCCGCAACAATTTGAATAATAATATTTTTAAGTGTTCCGCGAACTACAAGCCTTGGTTTTCCAGATATAACTAAGGCTTTTCTTTTCCTGTAATTTGTTTTGCCCTCCCTTCGTCTGCGGTATGGCACGCAATAGCGCGAGTTCTTCGCCATCAGCGTTTCCTCCATAGCTCATGAGCCTTTAAGTACCGTTCCATGTCAGCTATTGAGCTGAATCTTCCGCTTTTCACCATAGTATATAAATCTCGATAAGTGCTTTCGGTGATTATCTTGTTCTCTTTCAGTTCGCGAAGCCGTTTTCTCAATCCTCGAACTTTATTCATCCAAGCTTCTTTTTTAGAGATTTTTGCACGGGAAGCACCAGTTTTGCTTCCAGATCCACGTCTTAACCCTTTCTTCTTTTTTTCATGAACAACTCTTGCCCTTGCACGGCTTACACCCTTTTCCTTTAATGGTTTAATCACCCCTTCATGAATTAGTTTTTTAATTTCCTCGCGGGTTATTGCAGCCTCAACATCATCCACTCGGTTAGGGTCTATCCAAACTCTGTTTTGCCCAACCTTCAATATTTGCGATGCCAAACGCCGCTGACTTTTAAGACTTGTCACCGCTCCTTCTTCCTCCTTTTACGTTTCTCCTCTTCTACAGGTTTCTCTTCTTTCTCCTCTTTTTCCTCGGTTACCTGCTCCTCCTCTTTCTTCTCTTCAACTTTCTCTTCCATTTCTCCGGGGTTTAGAACAGTTATTTTCTTTTTCCTTGCCTCCACCAGAATTTTTGCTCTTGTCCTTTTGCTCACTGTGTGGGCAATCCGTACAGCTTGGGTTTTCGGATTTATCCCCTTAAGCTCTTCGGCATTATGCACTAAAACTTCCTCGTAGCCTGATGGATGAATGCCTCTAACGGCTTTCGGCCCTCTGTATCCAACGTTTACCGTGGATGGCCAACCCTTGATTTTTCTACGCATTTTATTGTCTATGCCTCGTGGTCTACGCCAATTCTCCTTCAACCGGTCATAACGCCAACTTTCGTGTCTGACAAAATTCGGCTTCTTACGTTTCAACCGTTTCCTTACACGTAAAGCTTTTTCTAAGGCTGCAGTATTCTGCTCTTTCACTGTTCCATTCCCTCACTTCGCTCATACAGGTATATGCCATCCAAGAAGATACGGGGATCTTTCCTTTTCACTTTAGTGGCTTGCTCTATGTTTGCCGCTGTCTGGCTTACATCTTCTAAATTAATCCCTTGGACGATTATGTCCTCGCTTGAAACTTTGACTTTGGCATCGCCAATTATTTTTGCTCTCCTCGGGTTACGCTCACCTGTAAAGTTCTCAATTAAAACAGTTTTGCCCAGAACCTTAACTGAAATGGGAAAATGGGAAAAAACGATTTTCAATTTATACGTAAAGCCCTTCCTAACTCCAGTAATCATATTATTAATATGCGCATAAACCGTGCCAACAAGAGCACTTTCCTTTTTCCTCGGCCAGTCAGCCCACACTCGGATGCTTTTACCTTGAAGCTCCATGGAAATGGGGGCTTGAGAAAAATCTCTGGTTAGAGTTCCCCTTCACACCTTTAACAGTAACAGTTTTTCCTTCAAGAGTAACCTCCACGTCGTCTGGAACTTGAATGACCTTTGAGACTTCAATAGCATGCATTGGCATCCCTCTTTTAGTAAACGAATGCTAGAAGCCTACCTCCAACGTCTTTTTCCTTCGCTTCTCTATGAGAAAGCACTCCCTTGGATGTTGAAATAATTAGCAAACCCACCTCTCTTGAGGGAAGAAACTTCCTCTCCCAGTCTTCAATTTCGTCAGCTTTCACGGGAAAGCGCGGTCTAATGGCTCCGCACTTGTTTATTCTGCCTAAAAGTTGGACTTTGAATTTGCCTGAACGCCCGTCATCTATAAATTCGAACTCTCCAAGATAGCCGTTCAGCTGCATAACCCTTAAGACTTTGCCGAGAAGCTTAGAGGCTGGGCTAATTACGCATTCGCGTTTATTGCGCAGCTCGTTATTCAAGATTGTTGTTAGGCCGTTTGATAATACATCCATCACGCTTTCCTCGTCACTCATATTTTTCGAAGCCAAGTTTTCTGGCTACTTCCCTAAAACAATGTCTACACAAATATAAATTATAACGTCGAATAACAGGTCCATAAGACCCGCACCTAGCACATGGCCGGGCTCCCTTACCATATTTCCTTTCCTTTTTAGGTTTCTGTTTACCCATAACTATCACCCCAAGCTAGACTATTTCAACCCCCAAAGCGTCTTTCACGAAAAACATGGCTTCTTCCGGCGTTAATGCATGTTTTGAACCGATTTTCGTTTTCGCCTTTTGCCTATTTTTAACCCGCCATCCAGGACGATTGAGAGAAACACAGATATCCATGCCGAATATGCCTATTTCAGGATCGTATTTAACCCCTGGGATTTCTATGTGTTCTTTTATGCCGAAAGCGAAGTTGCCGTTTTCGTCGAAACAGTTTCCAGATAATTTGTTATCAACTACGTGTAAAACCTTTTTAAGAAATTCCATTGCCCTCTCTTTTCTGAGAGTTGTAACGCAAGCTATGGGCTCGCCTCTTCTAATGCCGAAGTCTCTTATGGTTTTCTTTGCTTTCCTCTTGCAAGGTGTTTGACCAGTTAATTCTTTCAGAACCTTCGAAGCCTTTTCTAATGGTTCTCCTGATTTTCCGACACTTATGTTAACGACAACCTTTTCAATTCTTGGTTTAAGCATGGGATTTTCTTCCCATTTTCTTCGAATGTTATCCTCAGACAACTTGAGATGCCTCCGGCAAGGATATTAGGGGACTCTTTTCGCCCAATGCAAATACGAAGTTCAAAATTGTTTGGTAACGATTTCCCCTGTCATCTTCAAGGGTTACTATGGCGTCTCTGCGTCTATTTCCCTTCGGCTCTTCTATTTCAACAACTTTGCCGTATTTCCCAACGTTTTTTCCGCCAGTTACTATTGCAAAAACATTTTCTTTAATTTTGATATGCTGGAGAATTTGCCTTTCGGGAAGACTTATTTTAACTGTGTCAAAAGTTTCGTAAACGTCTTCTTGAGGGTTATTTGGATCAGCAACCTTCACCAAAATGTTTGAGCCGTCGTGAAGATTCAGTTGTATATGCCCGTTCTTAACAACTTTCTTGTTTTCTATTCTGCAAAGTTTGAAGCTTGCCTCTTCTTTAGTTATCGGGTGAAGAATTAAACCTTTATGAGAGGGCAATATGCGGAAATCCTTTTTTGAGTCTGGTAAAGAGATTACGTCCATTAGTCCAGCTGGAAAACGGTCGTCCCATCTGATTTTCCCATCCACATGCACTTTTCCTTGCGAGGCTATTATTTTTGCCTCTTTCCTTGTTTTGGCAACTCCGAGGATGTCACGTAAAATTATGGTGAGTGGTAAACAGGTTTCGAGAGGATGCGGCCCGGGAGCTGGTTTTACAACCCAGACGAACTCTTTCCTGTGTATGGGCCATGATCTTGGAGCTGGTTTACGTTTTAAAACGGTTGAGCCTCCTTTCTTACCCAAGCTTAGATTCCTCCGCAGTTTTTCGCTTTTTTGGTTTCGCCCGCGGCTTCTTCTTTTCTTTTTCTTCCACCTTTTTTTCCTCTGGTTTTTCAGCTACCTTTTTAGCTGCCTTCCTCTTTCTTTTCGGTTTCTTTTCCGTAGGCGGCAACTCTTTCACAGCTTCTTCTTCCTCAACGGGTTTTTCTTCTACTTTCGCTATTTCTAAGGGCTTTTCTAAGGCTTCCTCAACTATTCCTTTGGCTTTCTTTCTCGTTTCCAAAATTTCCTTCCGCCATTTATCGTCAAGATTAAGCTTTGTTATCATAACCTTNGAAGGGTGAACCGGAACAAAGATGGTTGTTCCATCAACTTTTTCCCGTGTTAAGCCTTCAACATAAATCCTATATTTTTTCCTGTCGACNCGGGTAACTTTTCCCTCAAANCCTTTGCGGTCGCCTCGCATTACTCTAACGGTGTCCCCGCTTCTCACTGGAAGGCTTCTAGTTCGGTAAGATTTTCTCAGTTCCGGCGAGAGGGGTGCAGCGAAATGTTTGCGGCGTATGTGGTATGGTGCTTGGAAAAGCATTTTCCTTTGTTTCGCGGGTTTTGCTGTTTGGGTTGCTGTTTGCGTCATGTTTTCACCTTGCTAGATTATTATGCTGGCGGCGCTTGCTATTCGCGGCCATCTTTCCGCAGCCTCCTTTGCCACTGGTCCACGGATTTCGGAACCCTTCATTTCCCCATCTGGCGTTATTATTACGGCTGCATTATCTTCGAATTGAATCCAGACGCCGTCAACTCTGTGGAAGGGCATTTTTTGCCTAACCACCACTGCTTGGAAGATTTTTCTCCGCATGTCCGGTGTTCCATGCCTAACTGAAACGGTGATTCGGTCGCCTACCGCTGCTGATGGCACACGCCTCAACCGTCCCTTATAACCCATAACTTGGATTAAGCGTAGTTCTCTGGCTCCGGTGTTGTCGGCGCATTTTAAGATGGAGCCAGCTGGCAAACCCTTAGAGATTTTTGGTCTTTGACCAATTACGCCCTTTGCAACTAAGCCCCTTGCCTTTGCCTTTGCAGCCATCCTACTTCTCCTCCTTTTTCTCAACAACAACGAAGGATACTGTTTTGCTTATGGGGCGGCATTCGGCTATTGTGACGCGGTCTCCTTCCTTTGCCTCTATGCATGGAGGGTTGTGGGAGGGTATTCGGCTGTGACTCCTCTCGTAGCGCATAAACTTTGAAACGTAACGAAGATAGTCATGTCTCACTATTACGGTCTTATCCATTTTCGCACTGACAACAACGCCTTCCAATATGCGTCCTCTTATGGTGAGGTCCCCGTGGAAGGGGCAATTTCTGTCGCTGCAGGCTTTTTTAGGCTTTTTAAAAGTTATGGACATCACCATAACCTCCTGATGCGTTTCTTAAGGCGGTCTTCAGGTCTTCCAACAAGAAGCTTG
>JGI20130J15133_1002359_pt1 | contig 14112 bp, 9 predicted proteins | sample WasSprMetagenome_FD_15133 | JGI IMG/M metagenome (IMG submission 15133) | reverse complement strand
TGTTCTGACCCTGACAAGTTCAGGCAGTTGGGTGTCCGCAACACGAGACCATTGGCTCCTAACCCCACAGTTCCCGATGACACGACTGTCGTGACTTGGTGCGTCCATCACCGATACATGCCCAACACGACGACGCCCAACTATGTCAAGGGTGGGGTTCCAGCAGATTTGGTTCTTTACTGGGACGGACAAGTTCGCATCCAGCAGATGCCAATTTCGCCCGATAAGGCTTGGCGCCGTAAGCCCAACGAACCATGAGGTGAGGACGATGGAACGACAGCGAGTAGCGAATAGCGAATGGCGATTAGAACGACAGCGAATAGCAGGACGACAGCGAATAGCGATTAGCGAATGGCGACTGGACAAACGGCAGCAAGAAGCGAGTAGGAAGTGGCGAATTGTCAGCCGTCAATCACTAGTCGCTAATCGCCAGTCGCCAGTCGCTACCTTTCGCCTCGCCTTCACCCTCACCGAACTTTTGGTCGCTATCGCAATCTTGTCCATTATGTTCACGCTCCTTTTCGTCCCGATGACTCAAGCCTTTGACAATGCCCGTCGTGGTCGCATCATGGCTAACCTGCAAAACGCTGCCGATTTTGCCCTTGAGTGGATGGTTCGGGAATTGACGCAGGCTGTGGACATAATGCCTCAAGAGCGAGTGAACGCTAACGGTCAACCTTTGAACTTGCTTGACGATGACGATAGCCCTAACGATGACGATACACTTTCACGGTTGGACTTTGTTGCCCGCTTCCCTGACGAAGGGAAGGTCACTGTCCCACCCTCCGGTTGGGGCTATCAGGTCATCACTTACTACTTGCGTCGTGCTGACCCGTCCCGACCTTACCAATACATGGACGCTGTTCAGCCTGCCAACCGCCGGCAAATCTTTCGGGCTCAATGGATTCCAGACCTTGCCGGTGCTGATCCGGAACCAACACAGCGGGACAATCAAGGGCGTTGGATAGTTCAAGGGGCATGGTTGCTGGCTGATTTGTCTCAGTTGCCTTCCAACCGCCTAATCTCCCATAACGCTCTGACGCCTGCTGACATGGATGTCGCTGATTTGCGCTTTACTGTTGAAAGGCGTCAGACGCAAGACCCCCGCCTTCGCAAACCCGTTGCCGTCGTCATTGAATTGACCATAAGGCAACCGACTCCGGGCGCTCGCATCAAGGGAGGCAACCCTAACGAAACCGATGTGCCATCACTCTTCGTCCGACGCCGAGTCAAGGTGGTGTTGCAAAATGTTCGGTGAACGACAGCGAATAGCAGGACGGCAGCAATTAGCGATTAGCGAATGGCGAGTAGAACGGCAGCAAGAAGCGAGTAGGAAGTGGCGGATTGTCAGTCGTCAATCACCAGTCGCCAATTGCCAGTTGCCAGTCGCTGCCGCTTCCCCAGTCGCTTCCTTTTTCCAGTCGCCAATCGCCAGTCGCCAGTCGCTCCGTCGTGGTCAAGCCGTTTTGCTGGCGACCCTCATCATGTTTGTTGTCGCTGCTGTTGGGGCAGGTTTCATCTTGTTCGTGCAAAGTTCCATGAACCTTTCGCAACGGGCTCGTCAGGAAGAAGAAGCCTTCTTGTTGGCAAGGGCAGGATTGTTGTTCGCCGATAGACAGTTAACCGAGAAAGGCGCCGATTGGCGTCCTTCGGTCATGGTGGCTTTTGATGATTTTGAGCGCTCAAGAGGCTGGCACCGACCTGATAAGGACAACGACTGGTATGGCAAATATGCAGCGAGGCAGGTCCGTGACCTTCTGGGGACGATACAAGGTGCGGGTGGGGCGTTTTTGCTGAAAGTCAAGTATGTCCCCGAACAGCAAGTCATCAAAATCATCAGCATCGGTCGCCCCGCACCCAATAGCCCAGTCTTTCGTCGCCTCGTCGCCTACAAACCTCTGCCTTCCGATTGGATTTGGGTTACTGCAAAGGGCGACGACCGAGATCCTCTCTTGCAATGGGTGCATGGCTTCTTTTTCGCTCGGTTAGGGCAAGAAATCAATTGGCGATTGACTTCGGGCGCCAATCAATGGGTTTGGCTCAACGCCGAACGAGACCCTTCAATCGCCGTTGTCCCTCCTAACACCGAACCTTACCGGCTCAATTGGCTTAGGTTAAGGACATGGCTTGGACCTTCTCGTTTGCCTGCCAATGATAGAACTCTCGTCTTCACAAGCACCATCCGTGTGAACAGCGATTTGCTTTGGACCGGCATCACGGCGTTACAAGTGACTGACCTTTTCGCTGGGGAAGCACCCCTCGTCGAAGTTGCCCGCCTCATCCAACATGCTCGTGACGACTATGATGGAGACTCAATCTTTGGTGAAGACCCGTTGGACGGTGTTGACAACGATAATGACGGGCGAATTGACGAAGACCCATTGGCATTGGTTCTGGTCTACGAAACCCAAGACACTTTCCATCCCAGCGGCATAAATGCTTTCCTCAACGGTGCAGTCCCTTCCGACTTCGGAACGCCTCCGGGCAATGGATTTGTNCTGTTCCCTATTGGCGGTGTGCCGNGATACATGGACGGTTGGGAGCGACTGGGTGGGACTTTGCTTGTCCGTTGGGTCTTCAACTTCCCGCGCCGAGTCATGCCACGCACTGCCCCTTCTGTTGACCTTAGGTTCTACCTTGCCCAAACCCGAGATGCCGCTCCACCCGCGTCGCATTACGGCTATTACTCGTTGCCTGTTTCGCTCAATGTCCGTCCGCCCAATGACCCCAATGCCTTTGCTCCCTTCTTTACCGTTCGCAACGATTTGGACAACCCGAACCAACCTCTCATCTTCCGAGGCATTTACATTGACAACAACTCGGACAGGCAGTTTGCAACGCCGAGTGATGCGCCCGATGTCGATGGGGATGGAAATCCTGACCCTCAAGCGTTCTTTGATGAGAGTAACGCCTACCGTCCCGAACTGGCTCAAGTTTACGACTGGGCTGTCAAGCCTCCCATGCTTGACCCTAATGCCCCAACTCAACTTCACCCTCGCCGCCAACAACCCGATAGCGGTTGGCTTCAAGACGGGAACATCAACTATGCAACTGAACGCAACGCGGTGGAGTTGTTTGCTTTGAACGGGAGCGTCCCGCCTCAACAAGTGCAATTGCCATTCACATATCGAACTGCTGCCCCCGACTTCTATGTCCCGCCCGGCGTTGAAGTTCGTTTTGATGTTGCACCGACCAATAACCCTCAAGTCGTTTTGCAACGCACTTGGCTCATCCGACACGATGGACAACCATTCCGTGACCCTAATGGCAACTCCCTTTCCAACCGGCTGTGTTTCGTTGATGCAGTTCAACTGGGACAATTTGACGCCGATAACGATGGTCGTTTCGGCGAAGACCCAATCAACGGTCGCGATGACGATGGCGACGGCTTCATTGACGAAGACCCTGCACCTGATGCCGATGGGGACGGTAGGTCAATGGAAGACCCGGTTAACTTCCTTGACGACGATGGCGATGGTTTGGTGGACGAAGACCCGCCTCACACTGCTTTCATCAACGGTCAAGTGCCCCAAATTGTCATCTTCGCTGAAGGCAATGTTCGCGTTAGCGGTCAAGTTGCCGTTGCGGTCAAAATCGTCACCCCTGAAACCATCTATGTGGAAGGACCGCTTCACCCCGTCACCAGCAACGCCACCATTGAGTTATTGGCGAAGCGCAACATTTGCCTCAACTTCGCCGCTGCAAGGACACCTATTCCTTCGCTGGATGGCTTGAACCCGAATTTGGACAGGGCGACTTTATTGCCTCGTTTCAAGGTCTCATCGTTGACAGGTTATGTTAACCCCAATGACCCACAGGCGTTGCAGGGCGCCAATTATCTGCTTCCCAATGCTTTTTCCAGCAACTTGCCTGTTGCCCTGTTTGCCGATTTGCTTGGCGGCAGCGTGAGCGCACTTGCGTTCCCCGAACCTCAAGACAGAGATGGGAACCGGATAGTTGACGCGATGAACGGTAACAACCCGCTCACTGCTCAAGTTGATTTCTCCCTGACCGGCACAAACTTGCCTTTGAGCGATGAGTTGCAACGAAACTTCCAGCAACTCCTTAACGGTGTTTGGACTTTGAGGCTCGTTTTGCTTCACAGAGGCATGGCATCCGTCCAAGACCCTAATTCACCTAACGGTTGGCGAGTTGCCCCCAATCCCTGGACGAACTTGGCGGTGTATGTTTGCTTTGACGAAGACGGTGATGGCAANATTGACCTTCTGGGCGACGCTAACTATGACGGCAACCCNGACGACGATGGCGATGGTCAAGTGGACGAAGATTCGGTCACCAGAGTTTACGGTCCCGGCGAACCGATGAGAACTTTCCCTGTCGCTTCCCGCTGGTATCAAGGTGACGGCAGGCAAGTCACCCTAAATGACCCCACAACAGCGAAAGAGTGGGGCATCATGGACATTCCTATTCCGCCGACCACCAAAGGGTTGCTTGTTGACCGAGACAATGACGGTCAAATCACGGTGCGAGACCTATGGTTGTCGCTACAGCGGCTTCATGTTTTGGTTGTAAGCCCTGTCGCCAACGAAGTCATCCCGCAAGGGCGCACCCCTGTGAGATACGAACTTGCGGGCATTAAGTTGGCACTTTACGACGAAAATGGGTTGCCGAGACCTATTTGGCAGGTCGGCTCGCCCTTCTTCGTATTCGCTCAGACCATCCTTGCCGAAAATGGCACAATTGGGTTCGTCCCGCCACCCTACTTTGACCCGACAGCCCATCCGTCTTGGCAGCAGTTGATTGCCAGCAACCAAAATCAGTGGCGAGACCAGTTCCGCTACTGGCAGCGCTTGTGGTCGTTCTACTACCTGCGCCAGAACAGTGTCCGATGGACACCAATCTTCGACCCTGCCACTCTGCCACCTTCCATTGCTCGGAACTTGCCTGCGCCTTTGTTGCCTCACTCTGTCCCAGTCCTTGCAGGTCAACTCATCATGCGGGTAACGCCTCAGACGATGTTGTGGCGGTTGGCGCAACGAGTTGCTTTTGCGTATCCTGACGCCCTTCAGTTCGCTTGGGAAATTGGGTTGGACAAAGCAGCGTTGCCTTACCTTTTCCACATAGACCCGACCACGAATGCCCTCAGACCTCTGCAACTTGCTGACTTGCAACCGCCGAGCCAGCAACAACCCTACAATCCACCTGTATTCGTTGAAGTTCCGAGGACCATGTTTGCATCAACATTGCTTTGGTCTTGGAGAGCCGCGAACCCTATTGCTCAAGGAGTTCTTAATTTGGGCAATGCTGTTTTGCCGCCGTTCTACAAGACATCGCCCATACCTAACTTGAGGCTCAGTCCCGGTTTCTTCGCCGTCATGCAACAACAAGTCGGCGAAGATTGAAATGAACGCAGGTCGGAAAAATTTGCTGGCGCTGATTTGTCCGAGGTGAAGGAAAATGCGTTGGTGGCTAACAACTCTGACACTGATAATTTCGATAGCGGTGAGCGGAATTCAAGCAAGCGCACAGCCATTGACAGTTTGGTGGCTCTCGTTTGTCGCCAACGGGAACGCTCAAGTGCCCATCAGAATCAATCCAGCAACGGGGCTTGTTGATTCGGTCAACGGTGTCTTCGTTGACAGCCGCTTCCCCTCTCTTTCGGCTGATGGCAGGCAAGTTGTTTTTCAAGTCGGCAATGGCACTACCGCACAAATTTGGCAAGCCGTTTGGGACGCCGCCAACGGGCGCTGGCAAGTCAGCCCCGTTCCAACCCCTCAGACTGATCCACCGCGACCTTTGATTGGCATCCACCCCGTCATCAGTGTCGATGGTAACCACATAGCCTTCGCCTCTGTTCAGGACTATGGCTTCGGCAGCAGCAACAAATGGCAAATCTATGTCCTTGACCGTCTCCAGAACCGCATCGTCCCTATCAGTTTCCTTTGGCAGGATACCAATGGCGATGGGATGAGGGACACTTTCGTGCCCAGCAACGGCAACTGCGTGCCCGTTGCCATTAGCGCTGACGGGCGAATCGTCGTCTTTTTGGCACAATCGCCAAATGCTCTCAACATTGTGGATGCAGACGGCGATGGCACTTCTGATCCCGTGAACAACCCACCTTCAGATTGGCTCATCCTTATTCATGACCGCGATGCGGATGGCAACGGCGTCTATGACGAAGCGGGCATCGGCGCCACCTGCACTTTTGTCGGCAGCATGGACAACAACGGTAATCCCCTCCCAGCCGCTTCTGTTAGCGTCTCCGCAAACGGGCGCATTATCGCTTTCGCCACTCCTGATCCCATCAATCCTGAGCAGTGGCATATCTTTGTCCGCGACTGGCAATCAGGCACAGGCGATTTCGTCCGTGATAGCAGCAACAATCCTGTCCTTGCCTTTGCCCCTGCCCTCAGCGACGACGGGACTTACCTTGCTTATTTGACGCCGCAGCAATTGGATAACGACGGAGATGGTCAGGTGAATGAAGACCCTGTAGATGGCGTGGACAATGATAACGACGGGAAGACAGATGAAGACCCTGTTGACTTCTACCCGCAAACGGCGATGGACCTTGTGGTGCGCCAATTGATTGACCCGGCAACGGGACAGCCACTGGCGCAAATTCGCGAAATTCGGCTCAGCGGATTGCAACTGCCGCCTCAGGTGGGCACAGCCGATGGCTCGGCGGGTTGGGGCTATAGCGACTGGTGGGGCGCCGTCACTATCGCCGTTGACCCAACCAATCCGAATATCGTTTACGCTGCCTTCCATGCTTGGTCAACGGATTTAGTTGACCTGAGTTTGGTTCGCAGCGATTTGGTTGTTGATGGCAATGCCAATACCCCTCGCCTCAAGTTCTACCAAGGCGTTACCAACATCTTCTTGGCTCGGTTTGATTTCACGCCAAACGCTCAAATTCCACTTCGGTTGTGGCGATTGACTGGTTGGTCTAACCAACAACAGCGGGGTTTGCCAGTCTCCCTTCAACCAAACCCAGCAGCGCAACAGTATAGATTGGTCTTGGCGCCAAACTTGATGCCAGCAATTAGTTTCGTCAACCCTGACCCAAATGATCCCAGACTTTGGCGACTTTTCGTCGCCTTCCAAAGCCTCGCACCTTTTGACCAGCAGAATGACACCAACGGTCTATGGGACATTTACCTTGCTAATGTGCTTTTGCCGTGATGGCAGCGAATAGCGAATGGCGAGTAGCGAATAGTAGGGGCGAACGGCAGTTCGCCCTGAAGCGCTATTCGTCAATCGCTACAATAGGAGGTGCACGACGATGCGTGTCATGACGAAATGGGCTTTGCTTATCGGCACGGCTTTGCTCACTCTGTGGGCAATTGGGCAACAACCTGTCTCGTTTTATCAACGCATGCCCGTCATAAGTGATGACGGAAGTGAAGTCCTTTATCAGACTGTCCCAGTTTGGAATAGCGGGTTGCCAACTTTGGATGTCTTCCAAATGTCGCCGCAACAGATGACAACCGCTGGGACGGAAGTGAGGTTAAAAGTTGGTTTGAACGAAATCGTGCTGCCAGAGTGGCGGGATGCGGCAAGACCCCACTTTAGCACAAGTCAGGCGATGCATATCGTCTACATGCGGGGCGGTAATGGGACACCCATGCAGGTCTTTCTTTACGACCGCCAACAAGGGCGGGAGATTTTGATCAGCGGCTTGGGCACCGATCCCGCCAANAGACAACCGGGCAACAACCACAGCGTTTGCCCACGAATTAACANGAACGGGCGCATAATCGCTTTCGCCAGTTTGGACTCTACACTTCACGACCCAAACGGAGATGGCATTTCCGACCCCTTGCCTTCCTATGCTACTCCAACAAGGGACGCTCCGTGGATTATCTATGTCCACGACCGAGATGTTGACGGAAACGGGACTTACGACGAAATTTCTCCTGATCCAACGGTCATAACGGTCGCTACCTATGCTGTTGCGGTTACATCTTTCCCGTATGTGTCCCTCAGCCCCGATACGGGCGGAACCTATATCGCCTATCAGGTCTACGATTCTGCTAACAGGGCTTGGGGGCTTTTCGTTAAGGATTGGCGCAACAACCTTGTGACTGACCCACCTGTTGCTGTTTCGCCTGTCAAATTCTCCATCCCAGCGGTTATGGGCATCACTCAGCCAGTAAACGGTGCATTAGTTGCGTTCACTGCGAATGTTGCTTTCAAGGGGAACGAAGCAGGGGTTTGGAAGGAGGAGAAAGCAGGGGTTTGGTTGGCGGAGATTGACTTTAGCGGCACATCTCCTGTCGTTGGGCGTTTCGTCCCTGTCAGCCTCAACAACGGTGTCAACGGTGCGCCTGTGATAAGTCCCGACGCAACCTTTATTGCCTTTCATACAACCGCCAGCGACATCGTTATTCCCAATGTGAACTTGTTTGACCGCAACGGTGTGGACGACATCTATGTTTTTGACCTGACCAATTTGCAACCTGTCTGGTCAACGCTTCTTGTGAGGAACCTTCCCAATTCGCCTCCGCCACCCATTGGGCTTTTCGACCCTTGCGTTCACCCATCCCTCAGCAGTTTCAACGGGAACAACCTCTACATTGCCTTTGAGCACTGGCTGAAGGATCCAGCCACTGGTCAGCAACAAATCCTCGTGCGAAAAGTTCAGATCATTCCGCCGAGTAACTTCCTGTTCGCTTGGAAGATGGGAAGGGCTCGCCGATATGTGCCATTGAGGTGAATTACCAATCGCCAGTCACTATTCGCCATTCGCTGTCGTTTCGGCTCGGCGGGAGCCTCGCCCTCCCATTTTACTCCGTCCCCCGTCCCCCACCCCTCGTCCCGTTTTGTCATCGCAAGCCCTTCTGTCTCAGCCATCGGTCAATCCATTGGGCTTCCTCGTCGGTCAAAGGTGGCGGTGGTGGCTGACGGTAGTCAATGATGCGGTCATAAGCGCCCCGTTCGTAAACGGAAGCGATAACGGCGTTCAAATCCAAAGGAACATCAGGGTCAGGATGAAGCAAGGGGACGGGAATAGTTGGCAACTTGTCCCAAATCTGAACAGGCCAAACCTCCACGACGGGTCGCTTTTGAACACGGCTCAAAACGATGTAGTAAGCCGCTTTGGGCACAGGTTTTTCCAACGGCATCCTTTCGCCGCTTCGCAAAAGGTCAATCTCAATCAAATGCGTGTTGGAACGCAAAAGAGACCTTCGCTTTTCAAGGTATTCCTCTCTCGCTTCGTGACCTGACCGTTTGTTTGCGGGCGACAGGATTTCAATGGCGGTCACTAAACGCATTGTTCCGACCTCACGAATTTCAACGGAGAAAAGGCGGACAGGTTCTTCCAGCGCAACTAAACTTGTGACAGGTGCGGTGATAGTGGTGACCGCAGCGGCAGTTGGTGTCTCAGCCTGCTCCATCGTTTGGGTCTCGTAAACACCAATGTCAGGACGAATGCCTCGCGTTTCAGCGATCTCCACGAATTCGTAAACCACACGGGGCGATAGTCGGGCAACATAGCGGGCAGGCAGTTTTCGGTTAAGGTCTGACGAAATCACTTCCGCTAAGCGACCGTGAAAGTCCACCCAAATATCGGGCGCTTCCAGATAAGGGTCCATGCCGGGAAAGGGCGATGGCACGAAAATCACCTCCGCAAAAATGTTAGCGCAGGAACGAATTTGTGAGCGGAAATGCAGGGGATTTGAGTTGAAGCGGCGAGAACGCAAATCACGGAGAAAGGAACTTGTGCGATTGATTGTTTCCGACGGATGTTGCGTGGGCTGTCAAATGCTCGCTATCCCAAACGATGCTGTGGACGGGGAAAGTCGTCGCTAAAACCCGAAGGGGCTTGAGAGTTTGAGCGTCCAGAAGCACCACGCCATGCTTGCCTGCAGCGACGGCAAGGCAACCGTCCCGCAACACAAGGTCAAATGCAGGGAAATCGGTCACATGAGCAACGAGTTCAGCCTTGTCACCGTTCAGTTCAAAAACTTTGATCCCTTCATGACCGCAAGCGAGGAAGACCCGTTTGCCCCACCGAACCGCTCCCGCTATTCCGTTGAATGAGGTCGGGGTCAAGTTTTTCATCACCTTGAGTTTCACCTCCGTAGCGAACAGGCAAATAACATGGACGCAGCGGAAGGACAAAAGTTCAAGCCGCAACTTTCGGCAGGATTTTTCTACCACAAAAGGCGGAGGGACTACAATGACGGCGAGTAGTGAGTAGCGAATGGCGAGTGGCGAATAGGGCATGACGAACGACTTTGACCACCCACCCGAGATGGGTGGCTACAAAATCAAAGCAGGGCTGAAGCCTGCTGAATGGGTTGCGCGTTGCGGGTTGAGAGTTTCGGAAACTCGAGGGCTGCTCTCCTGAGCAGCCAAATTTGTCCGAGATTTTCAGTCGTGCGGGAGCACGCCCCTCCAGTCAAAGCCAAAACGGCAGCGGATAGTGAATAGTGATTAGCGAAAAGCGGCAGACGAATGGTTAGCGACTTTGGCTCAATATGCAGCGAACAAGACTACACTCATTCCACCATCAACGGGCAGCGTTATCCCATTGACATAGTTGGTGCAAGTGGCGAGGAAGATGGTTGCCTCCCTCAAATCCTCGTAAACTCCCAAACGATTTGCAGGCGTTGCGTTCAGGAAGCGTTGAAGCCGCTCGGGTTCTCTCTCCAAAATGGCTCGGTTGAGGTCAGTTGGAATCACGCCGGGGGCAATTGCGTTCACGCACAACCCATGTCTTGCCCACTCGCATGCGAGTTGAGCAGTCAGCGCTCTAATTCCGCCCTTGCTTGTCCCGTAAGCAGCCACATACGGGACAGCCCTGAGGCTCGTTTCGCTGGCGATGTTGATTATGTGCCCACGCTTCCTTTGAAGCATCCGCTTGCCGACAATTTGGCAGGCGCGGGCGACGCTGAGAAGGTTGATGTCAAGGATGTCCTCCCAAACCTCACGGGGTATGTCCTCGGCATTGTAGCGCCTCAGGATTCCTTGAGCGTTGACGAGGATGTCAATGGGACCAAACTCGCTCTCAATCCAGTCGCAGCATGCTTCCAATGCAGCGTCGTCTCGGGTGTCAAAGGTCAGTTTGTCTATGTCCACAGGCTTGGGATAAGGTCTGACTTTCGCCAAAGACTTCACCGTCGCTTCAACTTTTTCGCGGGTTCGGGAGTTAGGGAAAACAATTGCCCCTTCTTCAGCGAGAAAGTGAGCCATTGCAGCGCCAATGGAACTGTAGCCATCGCTCGCTGTTCCTCCCAGAACCAAAGCAATTTTCCCGTCCAATTTGCCCATCCTTCGTCCCCTCCTTCGTTCGCTGTTTTTATCGGTAATGCCAAAACTTGAGGCGCTTCTTTAAGTCCCTCAGCGTCAACGGTTGTGACGGGCGCAGCGAAATTTGCCTGCTCATGCCCGGCAACAAGTCAAAAGCATTGTCGCTGAAAATCGCATCGGGGTCACCTTCAACCCAGAACCACAGTCCTTTGACGAAAACATCACTACAGGCGCGCAAGGTGAAGGCTTCGCCGCTCCCTTCAATTTCAACTGCCACATCTGCCTCAGGCAAAAGGATGTGCTTGTATGGTGCGAGGAAGAGGGCATCGTAACTCACAGGTTCGCCCTTGTCGCCTGAAAGGTAAAACTCCGCCGAGACCAAGTGTTTGCATGGGTCAAAGTTTTCGGGTAAAGCAACGGTCATGACTTGACGAGAACTGTTGGGTTCAACCGACAGGGACTCACGATGCTGCCAGATGACATTCCCACAAATGTCCTGAACCTTCACGACAATTTCGCCTTGAATTGGCTCAAGGTAATCGCTGACAACCCAAACGCTTGGCGGGCTCGTTGGAGCGATAGTGACCAAAAGGGGAGAGAAGGCTCGTTTAGCGAAGTAATAGCCCATTTTCGGGCGACCGAAGTAGTCAAGGACGCTCCAACTGACGACTTGCCAACAATCGTTGAGTTGCCAGAACAAAGCACCCGATGTCTTGAACTTCCGCCTCCTCCAATGAGTGATGCCGGTCTTAAGGGCTTCGCCTTGCAACAGTTGAGCGACAAAAACCCACTTAGGGAAATCGCCTGGAACTTTGAAGTGGTTTGCCATGTAACGGTAAATCCGTTGGATGCCGTCAGCCATTTTGTCGTGGTGCTCCATGACCTTGCTGTTCGGGTATCGGTCTTCGGGTGCAGTGAAGGTCTCAATGGTTGCCAAGTTGGGCGGGGCTTGGAAGCCGAACTCGCTAATGAACCGACCGGTGTCTCGAAGATAGGCAGTGTGGTCCTCCCTGAACCAAACATCCCAACTGTGCCTGTCGCCCTCAGCCATTGAGTTAGGGTCAGTGCCACCAAACGGGCTGCTCTGCCAATAGGGGCGCGATGGGTCAAGGCGTTGGCAAACTTCGGGCAAGATTTTCGCATAGAGCGTTTCGCCGTAAAACTTGTCCCGCTGCCCCCAGACCTTCATGTAGTTGAACCAGTCGTTCTCATTGTTGCCACACCACAAGACGATGCACGGGTGATGCCTCAATTGCTTGACAATTGTCTCCGCCTCAAACCTCACCTGCTCGTGAAACCATTCCTCCTCAGGATACTCGGCGCACGCGAACATGAAGTCTTGCCAAACCATTATGCCCAGTTCGTCGCAAGCGTCATAGAAAGTCTCATCCTCGTAAATCCCGCCTCCCCAAACTCTGAGCATGTTCATGTTCGCAGATGCAGCCTTCTGAAGCAAATCGCGGTAGCGTTCTTTCGTGGCTCGGGGCAAAAAGTTGTCGGCTGGAACCCAGTTGGCGCCTTTGCAGAAAACAGGGACACCGTTTATGCGGATAACGAAAGTTTTGCCCTCGTCGTCGGGTTCCTGAACGAGTTCAACTTTCCTCAAACCAACGCGCACGACCTTTTCGTCCACTGTTTCTTCGCCGACTTCAACTCGGCATTGCAGCGTGTAAAGGGGCTGAGCCCCCAAACCGTTGGGGAACCAAAGGTGCGGGTTGGTGACCGTGATGTCGGCATAAGCGATGTTTGCGCCTGTTTGAAGGGTTGTAGGGACGCAAGCGACAAACTGTTGATCTCCGTGTTGCAAGATGAACCTAACCCGCGCCTCCGCCTCCTTAACGGCATTCAGTTCCGCTTCCACCCTGACTTGGGCGAAGGAAAGGTCTTGACTCAAATTGACGACATAAGCCCACAGGTTTCGGATGCAAGCCACATTGTAGGCGCACAGTTCAACCGACCGCCAAATCCCAGTGGTGGGCAATCTCGGTCCCCAGTCCCAACCGAACGAATATTGAGCCTTCCTCAAAAAGGGTCTGGCTCGGTAGAACGATGAGTGGAGTTGACCGAAGCGCTGTTCCCTTTCCTCGGCAACTTTGGTGGGCGAATCAAACTTGACTGCGAGAGTGTTCCTGCCTTCCCGCAGGACACCCTTGACATTAAATCGGTGCGGGATGAACATGTTGTCAGTTTCGCCGATTTTCTCACCGTTGAGCCAAATGGTTGCCACAGTGTCTAAGCCATGAAAGACCAACTCAAGGGCATCGTGGTCTAAAAACTCCCGTGCAACCTCAAACTCGCGCCGATACCACCATTCGCGCTCTTCAACCCAGCGGACAACGAGTTCGTTGAGCCGATAGAATGGGTCTGGCAATTTCCCCGCACGCATCAAGTCCAAGTGAACGACGCCTGGCACTTGGGCAGGGACGGTTCTTTCGGGCGGCAAAGTGAAATCTGGGGCAAACGCTTTTTGTCTTTCGCCTTCGCCTAACTCAAACTCTGTCAACCACCAAACCCCATCCAAACTCAGCCGTTCCATTGGCTTCACTCCTTCCGCCCTCGTTTTACTTGCCGACAAACTTTTGCCTCTGAGATTTTAGCACTCCCTCAAAACCTTTCACGCCCACTTGCCACTCCATTTTGCGTTGCTTTCAGATTGTGTGTGCTCGAAATCGCTTTTCAATGAGCCAAAGGTGAAACATTGAGCGAAACGCTTTGCGGGGTATTTGGTCACCCTTCCCCACCTATGAGTATGTTCGAAAAGTCTTTCTTCATGCGTGGAAAGAAGCAATCAATAAGCCCCTTCCAAGACCAAACACCTCCAAGACCAACCACCTAAACAACAAAAAACCTGACACCATCAAAACCGCCATGTTCCACAAAACCGCTCTC
>JGI20130J15133_1002327_pt1 | contig 14247 bp, 14 predicted proteins | sample WasSprMetagenome_FD_15133 | JGI IMG/M metagenome (IMG submission 15133) | reverse complement strand
TTATGGAAATATTTCTGTGGATTGTGTTCTTTATAGTTCTTACTCTTGTATCACCCCTTTTGGGCAAGTACATGGCAAACGTTTACGAGGGAAACGTAATAAGTAAGTGGTTATCTCCTATTAGATTCCTGGAAAGAGCTATATACAAAGTTCTTCAAGTAGATGAGACCAGCGAAATGAATTGGAAAGAGTATCTTTATGTGTTATTGTTTTTTAATTTTGTGGGATTTTTGGTCCTAGTTGCAACACTTTTGTTTCAGAAATATCTGCCTTTGAATCAATACAATATACAAAACATGAGATGGGATTCAGCTCTTAATGCGGCGGTTAGTTTTGTTACAAACACTAATTGGCAGTCATATTCGGGTGAGACCGCTGCCACGTATTTTTCTCAAATGACAGGATTTGCTCTTCAGAATTTCCTATCTCCAGCTACCGGTATGGTTGTAGCTGTGGTACTTATAAGGGCATTTGTTAGAAAAAATGCTATTTACGTAGGCAACTTCTATGTAGATTTGGTCAGAAGTGTGCTTTACATACTTTTGCCTATTGCCTTTATGGCTTCTATTGTATTAGTATCCCAGGGAGTGATTCAAAATTTATCCTCTTACAAAACTGTCTATTTGCTTAAGCCATTTTTAGAAGGTAAAAATGCTGTAGAAAGCTATGTGCTTCCTATGGGGCCAGTGGCTTCTCAGGAAGCCATAAAATTGCTTGGCACGAACGGCGGAGGATTCTTCAGTGCTAATTCTGCTCATCCTTTCGAAAACCCTACGCTGTTTTCAAATACTTTTGAAGCTTTTCTTATTATTTTGATACCGGCTTCCTTGGTATTCACCTTTGGTTATATGGTAAAAGATAAACGTCAGGGTTGGTTTTTGTATGCTGTAATGCTCTTTGTACTTTTGTCTTTTGTGGGGATTCAATACTATTTTGAAATGACTGGAAATCCTATAATTAAGAGTTTGGGCGTGAAGGGGCCCTACCTTATAGGAAAGGAACTAAGATTCGGAGTAGGAAATAGTGTTCTTTTTTCAAGTATAACGACAGCTATTGCATGTGGGGCTGTTAACTCTATGCACGATTCACTTACACCTATCGGCGGGCTTGTGCCGATGGCTCTTATGTCTCTTGGAGAGATAATATTTGGTGGTGCCGGTTCCGGTTTGTATGGCATGATAGCTATGGTTGTAGTAGCTGTTTTCGTAGCTGGTTTAATGATAGGTAGAACTCCGGAGTATCTAAACAAAAAGATAGAAGCAAAAGAAATGTGGGCATCTGTTATAACTATTGTTACATCAGGAGCCATTGTCCTTATTTTAAGTTCCTTTGCATTTTATACAAAATGGGGTGTATCTTCTATAAAAAATCCAGGTCCGCATGGCCTTAGCGAAATTTTGTACGCTTACATTTCCACCGCAAACAACAACGGAAGTGCTTTCGCAGGATTAGATGCCAGCACCGTTTTTTACAATCTTACTACATCCTTATCTATGCTCTTGGGAAGATTTATCCCCATAGCGGCTATTATGTACATGTCTGGCTCTCTGGCTAGAAAAAAGCACGTAGCCCCAAGCAGTGGCACCTTGCCTACTCATACTTTTGTATTTGGTGTCTGGCTTGTCTTTGTTATTTTGATAGTAGGAGTCCTTACGTTTCTACCAGCCTTTGCTCTAGGTCCTATACTTGAACACATTCTCATGCTGGAGGGCAAGATCCTATGAAAAAGAAAAAAATCAAGGAAATTTCTTTGCTTGATAAAGAGATTCTTAAAGAAGCTGCCTTAAATTCTCTAAGACTCTTGAATCCTTTAGAGTTATACAGAAACCCGGTTATGTTTCTTGTAGAAATAGGAGCCTTTACAACCACACTAGACTTTTTCTACGGACTGGCCATTCACGGCAAAGATACATGGTTTACAGGTAGCATAAGTCTTTGGCTTTGGTTTACAGTGCTTTTTTCAAACTTTGCGGAATCTATAGCAGAATCGAGAGGCAAAGCAAGAGCAAAGTCTCTAAGGGAATCGAAATCAAGTCTTTTTGCCAAACGGTTAAAGTCTAAAGATGATCTAAATTACGAAAGAGTCCAAGCTACGGAACTGAGGAAGGGAGATTTGTTTTTGCTGGAAAAAGATGATATTATTCCTATAGACGGTGAACTAATAGATGGTGTGGTTTTGGTAAATGAGTCTGCCGTTACCGGTGAGTCCATGCCTGTAGTAAGAGAAGCTGGTACTGATAAGTCTTCAGTTGTCGCTGGAACTAAGGTTGTTTCTGGAAGGGGTATAGCTGTGGCCAGCGTAAACCCTGGTGAAACTTTCATAGATAAAATGATATTATTGGTGGAAGGGGCTAAAAGGAGGAAGACCCCTAACGAGATGGCTCTTGATGTATTGATAATATCTTTAACGGTTGTATTTTTAATCGTTGTTTTTAATTTTAGGGCATTATCTTATTATAGTGTAACCGCTTCTCGGAGGGGGGAAGTAATATCCCTGGTGGTGCTTGTATCTCTTTTTGTCTGTCTTGCCCCTACCACTATAGCAGCTCTCCTGCCGGCTATAAGCATAGCTGGAATGGATAGGTTGTTCAAAAGAAATATAACGGCTTTATCTGGAAAGGCTATAGAAGCTGCCGGAGATGTCAATGTGCTTTTGTTGGATAAAACCGGCACCATTACTTACGGAGATAGGCAAGCCTTTAAGCTGGTGCCTGTCAAGGGTGTTGATGAAAAAGAGTTGGCTGAAATAGCCTATTTTGTTTCCCTGGGAGATAATACTGCAGAAGGGAAAAGTATATTATCCTTTGTTAAGGAAAAATACAATATTTCAAGACAAATAGAAGGGAATTACAAAGTTATAGAATTTGATGCGTCAGGCAGGATGAGCGGAACTGACATAGGAGGCAATATCTACAGAAAAGGTGCGCTTGATGCTATAGTAAAACATATAAAGTCTCTAGGCGGTTCTATTCCTGAGGACTTAGAATCCATAGTTTCTAGCATAGCTAAAGAAGGTGGTACGCCACTTATAGTGTCTAAAAACGACAAAATATACGGAGTAGTGTATTTAAAAGACACTATTAAACCTGGCATAAAGGAGAAGTTCAAAGAGCTGAGGGCTGCAGGGATAAAGACTGTTATGATAACGGGGGATAATTCACTTACTGCCGCTACCATAGCTGCTGAAGCTGGAGTTGATGACTTTTTAGCTCAGGCAAGACCGGAAGATAAACTAGCCTTAATAAAAAAATATCAAGAAGAAGGTTATATGGTAGCGATGACAGGTGATGGTACCAACGATGCTCCGGCTCTAGCCCAGGCTGATGTTGCTGTGGCTATGAATTCAGGTACTCAAGCTGCAAAAGATGCAGCCAATATAATAGATCTTGATAATGATCCATCGAAACTCATAGTTGTAGTGGAAATAGGGAAAGAAATACTTATAACCAGAGGAGCTATAACCACCTTCAGTATAGCAAATGATATTGCAAAATACTTTGTTATTATTCCCGCTGCCGTTAGCGATATTTACCCGCAGTTGAATGTTTTAAACTTCCTGCATCTTTCGGACCCTTATATAGCCATATTATCTGCAGTCATATATAATGCCGTCATTATACCTATGCTTATACCCTTAGCTCTGAAAGGAGTAAAATACAGACCTATGGATGCGAAAAGTCTGTTGGTGAGAAACCTTGTTATATATGGAGTGGGCGGTGTTATATTTCCTTTTGTAGGTATTTTGTTGATATACTGGATTTGTATGTTTTTAAGAGAGGTAATATGAATGCCAAGCATGTAAGAAATGTAATTGCATTGTTTGCTATGTTTTGGGTTTTGCTCGGGATTGTTTATCCCTCGTCTGTTACAGTTTTGGCCAATTTGCTATTTCCCTTCCAGGCAAAGGGCAGTCTTTATGAATTAGACGGCAGGGTGGTAGCTTCTGAACTAATATGCCAGCCGGTCAGCGATCCCGCTTTGTTTTGGTTTAGACCATCTGCTACTTCTAATTTTCCCTGTAATCCTCTTGATTCCGGAGGGTCTAACATAGGACCTACCAATAAAAAACTGGTGGAAGACATAAGATCTAGAATAGAGTTATTGAAATCTTACGGAATAAGTGGTCCCTATCCATCTGATATGGTGATGGATTCTGGCAGTGGTTTGGAGCCTTATATATCTCTTCAAAACGCTCTATTGCAAGCTCAAAGAGTTTCGAAGTATTCAGGCATACCTTATGAGGAAATCGTAGAGCTTATAAACAGGTTAAAAGAAGGTGGGTTATTTGCCGAAGAAGAGAGAATAAATGTAATTAAGCTAAATATGGAGCTTTTGAGATGGATGAGGAAAGACCACTTCCAGAAAGTCTATTAGAAGTGGCAGAGGGTCGAAGCAAAGAGCGCGGTAAATTGACCATTTATTTAGGGGCTATGCCCGGCGTTGGTAAAACTTACGCTATGCTGATTGACGCCAGGATAAAAAAGCAAGCCGGAGTGGATATAAGGATAGGTTATATTGAGACCCATGGTAGGCAAGAAACTGAAGAACTCTTAGAAGGTTTAGATATAATAGAACCGCTTATTGTAGATTACAATGGTATAAAACTTAAAGAGTTCAATTTAGATGAAGTTTTAAGGCTTAAACCAAAGATATGCGTGGTGGATGAGCTTCCACATTCTAATCCTCCTGGATTTAGAAATAAAAAGCGCTATCAGGATATAGAAGAATTGTTGAATGCAGGAATAGATGTATGGACAGCCATGAATATACAGCATATTGAGAGTTTATTTAATATAGTTTATCAGATAACTGGCGTTAAGGTAAGAGAAACCGTTCCAGATGAATTTGTTAAGAATGCAGATGAGATAAAACTTATTGATATTCCTCCAGAAGAGCTTATACAGAGGCTAAAAGAAGGCAAAGTTTATGTGCCTGATTTAGCACAGGAAGCCATTAGAAAATACTTTAGACCTGGAAATATAATGGCTCTTAGAGAGCTATCCATGAGAATAGCTGCAGATAAGCTGCACAAAAAGCTTGTTTATTACATGAGAGAGCATGCCATAGCTGGTCCATGGGCTGTCAAAGAACACATAGTAGTAGGAGTGTACGCTAGTCCTTTTGCCGAGCACATAGTAAGAGCCGCTTATAGAGTGGCTTCTGAAATAGATGCGGATTGGACAGCCATATACGTTGAAACAGAAAAACATGCCTTTCTCTCACAAAAAGAACTTGACTGGTTAACTAAGTCCCTTGAATTAGCTAAGAGTTTAGGTGCTGAAGTCGTTTGGTTAAAGGATGAGGATGTGTCTAATGCTATTGTAAGGTATATAAAAAGCCATAACATAAACAAAGTTATAATAGGAAAACCAGGAAAATTCAATATCTTTAAATCCACAATACTCAAGAAAATAGCTCAAAACACTCAATGTGTTGACATATACATACTGAACCCTCCAGTACCCCAGTCAGAAATCAGTTTCATAAAAAGCAAAGAGAAGAAAATTTTGTCTTTTAAATCTTTACCCAGGCTTGCAAACTTATTGATAGGTCTTTTGTGCATAGTTCTAGTTACAATTATCGGGCTTAAATTTGGGAAATCTTTAAATCAGCTCAACTTAGTTCTTCTGTTTTTACTGGCCCTTAGCATAAACGCCTTTTTGTTAGATCAATATACTACGCTTTTTGTGACTGTCCTGAGCATACTTATTTTCAACTATTTTTTCGTTCCACCATATTATAGCTTCGGTGTTTCTGATATAAGTTACTCTTTGTCTTATGTGGTTCTTGCCTTGCTGATATTTGTATTTAATGCGGTATCCGTTAGGCTTAGAAATAGCTTAAAGATTCTTGAAAGTAGTGAAAAGAAAAGCAACACACTTTTTGAGCTAAGCAAAAAGCTTCTAAGAGCAAGATCTAAGGAAGAAATTAATTCTATAACCATAAAGTACATAAAGCTTTTTGTTGAGGAAGTGGCTATCTTCCTAAGAAGTAATGACCATATTACATTGGAAGCAGTTACTAGAAGCCTAGAAATAAACGAAAAAGTAAAAGGTATAGCTTATTGGTGTTTACAAAATAAAAAACCTGCCGGTTTCTCTACTCAAACGTTTTCAGAAGAACCTTATCTTTATCTGCCGCTAATTTACAAGGAAGAAATATACGGTGTGATGATATTAGATATGTCTAAAGCGAGTGCTAAAGATTATGAGACGCTATCATTGCTCGAAACAATATCTGACCTTTATATAGCTAGCATGGTAAAACATCTCTAGCCAAAGTGATTTATACTGCCGTGCATGTGCTCAGTAATGCCGTTTTCTATTTTTTAGCGGGAGTTCCCCGCCCATCTTTCGCACCATCCCGCGTTTAGCAGGATTTGAGCAAGGCTAGGGAAGTCCCGCTTGGGTGAAACTGTTGATTGGATTAAGACCAGAAGAAGATATAAGGAGCATAAGTTTTGAGTTGGCTAATTACTTCAGATATGAATACCGAAGTAGATCAGGATGTATTTTAACGAAACATAAAGGAAAATCAGGCCGAATAATGCTTTAAGAACATTCGGCTTGAATTTGGCCACTAGTTTTGCTCCGAAAATGGCTCCGACCAGTGCTCCTATGCCTAATGTGATTGCTGCAGGAATATTAACAACGCCCTGATATATTTTGAATATAGCTCCCACTAGGGCAATCCAAATAAAAGTTGCCATTGAAGTACCAATTGCTAATTTGACAGGAGCACTTAAAAGATAGATGAATGAAGGCACAAGAGCATAACCACCGCCTAAACCAATAATTCCGGTCCTTCTCAATAAAATCATAGGCAAAATCCCACGTTACCTCCTCCCACTTTCCTTCACCTCTTTTCCCTCTCCTGATGAGAGGCTTCTTAAGCCTCTTCGGATGTTCCACGTACTGTTTCATCGCAAGTACTCGAGCACACAGCCTTCCCTGGTTCCAAGGGTGTTCAGGATCTCCTTCGATCTTTTCAAGCTTGCCATCTTTTACATAAGCCAAAACACCACAACCTCCGTGGCATCCAGGGCCAGCGGACCAACTTGTCGTTCTTACGACCTCAATCCCCTTTTTTTCCATAATTTTCTCCCCCTGTATATACTATAAGGACCTTACAGCTTTCCTCAAGGGAGTTCCCAAAAGAGCAAAAGCTCGTTTCTCCTTCAATACGATCGAATTCTTCCTCATGAAGAAGAGCGGAAAGCTTTCCCTCCGGCCCGATTAGTAATATGGAGGATATAGCCGGAAATCGTTTGCCTTGTCAACAAAAAACTCTGGAACTCTGGTACGCCGATGTGGTAACCTGAACGGGCGTTTATCGAGGAAGATGAAAGTTTTTGACCGTTTTAACATCTCGTCTATCTCCTATTTGCTTCTTTTTTGGACATTCTGGTTTCTCACTTTTACAGTGCGAACAATTTTAGCACCTATAGCGCCCTTACTTGAGGATGAGTTTGGGGTATCCCATACGGCCTGTGGGGCGCTATTTGCGTTTATATCTGCAGGGAATGGGGTAGCACTTTTTCTTATGGGTATATTTTCCAATGCAATAGGACACAAGAGATCGATCGTTCTTTCTTTCACTTCGAACGGCCTTTTTCTAATACTTCTTTCTCAGAATACCGTTTTTTTCCTCTTTTATCCCCTCCTTTTCGTCTTGGGATTCACAGCAGGAACATATCTTCCTTCATCATTGGCACTAATTACCAAAGTTTACAGTGAGAAACTTTGGGGAAAGGTAATCCCGATCCACGATTCCGCAGCATCTGCAAGCATATTTCTTGCACCGTTTATCGCTTATTATCTTCTAAAGTACACATCTTGGCGCGGCGTCTTTTTGATCGTTGGTCTTTCATTCGTGGTCATCACTCTCATTTTTTATCAAATAACGAGGGATGTGGAAGAAATAAGGGTTGAAAGGGGAGACACTAAGAGGATTTTTTTTGAGATCGTAAAAAACAGGACTCTATGGATCATAAGTCTCGTCCTCGTTTTCTCTGCTGGCGGTAATATGGGCCTCTACTACATACTTCCCCTTTACCTCTCAAAAGAGCTTTTACTCGATATTTCTTTTACTCAGAAGGTGCTCGGTTTCTCGAGGTTAGGTGCCTTTATTTTCGTATTTTTTATAGGCTTCGTTCTTGACTTCTTAGAGCTCAGGAAATTCCTTTTCTTACTTCTTTTTACATCCGGCATTCTCACCTTCTTTATCCCCTTTTCGGAAAAAGACCACATGGTTTACGTTCTTTTCTCTCAGGCAACGATAATCTCTGCTATGTTTCCACTCTCTTTTGTACTGAGCTCCAGGATCATCCCCCTCGAGAAAAGGGCATTCGCAATGGGCTTTATTGTTTCTATTGCCTCTGCGGTTGGGATAGGACTCATTCCTTACATCCTTGGGATTTTCGGGGATAATTTGAGTTTTGCCCTCGGAATAAAGATACTTGGCATTTTAGTCACTGTAACGAGCTTTGTAGTTTTAAAGATTAAAGAATAACTTAGCCCCTTAGTGGTTTCCTGACAAAAAGACGAATCCCTGAAAATAAATAATCGAGGCCTGAGAGCAAAGCAAAAAGCCCCGTTAAGTAAAAGAAATAGAACTGGTAGCGTCCCCTGTCTGACCAGAGGACATAAAAAATGGTGATAACCTCAAGGGCTGTGCATATCTTTCCGAGAAGCCTTGGTCTCGGTACGCTCTGATAGGAGAGGTTATAGAGAATAAGAAAACCGAGAAGCACAAAAAAATCTCTGAAAACAACGATGAGAGTTACCCATCGGGGAATGATGTTTTTGTATGCTAATACGAGGTATGATGAGACTAACATAAATTTATCTGCTAAGGGGTCTAAGAATGCTCCAAGATCCGACTTCGATTTAAATGTTCTGGCGATAAGACCATCGAGAAGATCGCTTAGGCCCTGGAAAACAAAGATAAAGAGAGCTAAGTTAAATCTCTCCTTGATTACAAAGGAGAGAAAGAGGAAGGTGGTGAGGAGCCTGAAAATGGACAATACATTGGGTATAGTCATTCTCTGTAAAGATTCTTAAAAGTTGCGTACTTGTCGATGAAAGCGAGCCTAACTGTGTCTGTTGGCCCATTTCTTTGTTTACCTATTATTATCTCTGCTACACCCTTATTAGATTCCTTATCCTTGTGATAAACCTCGTCCCTGTATATGAATAGAATTAGATCAGCATCCTGCTCTATAGCTCCAGATTCACGTAAATCCGCAAGCCGCGGCCTTTTGTCCTCCCTCTGCTCAACCATCCTGTTGAGCTGGGATATTGCAATTACGGGGATTTTCAACTCTTTTGCAAGTGCCTTCAAGAACCTCGAAATTTCAGATATTTCCTGCTCCCTTCTTTCCGCATTGCTCCTGCCTTTTATCAACTGGAGGTAATCTATGATCAAAAGGCCCACACCATGCTCCCTACTTAGTCTCCGCGCCCTAGCTCTCAGTTCCAAAATGCTCATGGAAGGAGAATCATCGATAAAGATCTTAGCTTCCGAAAGTCTTCCTGCTGCCTGGAAGATTCTTTGNAGTTCAGAGCTCGAGAANGTACCCGTTCTTAATCTCGTATGATCAACTTCCGCTTCTGAACTTAGCATTCTTGTAACGAGCTGCTCCTTTGACATCTCCATTGAGAAGATCCCAACGGGAACAGGCGAATCCTTTAACATTGAGACATACTGAGCGATGTTCATACAGAATGCGGTCTTACCCATGCTCGGTCTTCCCGCAACAACTATGAGGTCGCATGGTTGTAAGCCGCTTGTCAATCTGTCAAGTTCTATGAAACCTGTTGGTATGCCAGTAACAGCCTGCTTCTGTTCGTATAGCTTCCATATCGTCTTCACGTTCTCTTTTACCACGTCCTTAATATGATAGAAGGAGGGCTTAAACTTTTTCTCAGAAACCTGGAATATCATTTTTTCAGCGTCATCCACGTAATCTTCCACATCCAGGTCAACCTCGTGGCTTTTTTCGATAATTTCATTCGCCACGTTTATGAGCTCTCTTAATATGGCCTTCTCTCTAACTATCTTTGCGTATTGGATGATGTTTGCAGCGCTTGGCATCATATCCACAAGGGAGCTCAGGTAAGTAACCCCTCCTACCTCTTCAAGGAGACCCCTATCCTTTGCGAGAGAGGTCAAAGTTATAATATCTATTGCCTCGCTCTTTTCGTAAAGCTCGATCATCAACTCATAAATCTTTCTGTGGGACTCCCTGTAAAAATCTTCTGGGGAAAGGATATCTATGACTTTGTTTATAGATTCCGAATCTATGAGTATACCACCAAGTACTGATTGCTCTGCCTCAATGTTCTGAGGAGGTACGCGGAAGTCCGGTTTTACCTTTTTATTCCTTCTTGCTCGACTGAGCTCCATTTAATCTTTTTTTTGGACCATGATCTTGGCCTGTGCTTTTATTCCCTGCCCTAAATCTATCTCAACGATGTGCATACCTTCGCTCTTGATCGGTTCCTCTATTTTAATGCTTCTTTTGTCTATAGAAACTTTCAGAGCGTTTTTTATAGCATCAGATATATCTTTCTGGGTGACCGATCCAAAGAGCTTACCGTCTTTTCCTATCCTTTTATAGACTGATATCTGGTTTTCCTCAATCAACTTTTTTATCTCCTCCGATCTTCTATGGAGTCTCTCTTTTTTCTTTTCTTTCTCTTTTATGAGGTGTTCCAATCTTTTTAGGTTTGCCTCCGTGGCGGGAACAGCGAGCCCTTTGGGAATAAGATAATTTCTGCCATACCCGTCTCTTATGTTTACCACATCACCCTTTTTTCCGATTCCTTGAAGATTTTCCGTAAGGATGACCCTCATGTTCTCCCCCTAACGTGAAAGAGTCGTAAAAGGAAGGAGGGCGATGATCCTCGCCACCTTGATCGCGTTTCTTAACTTTCTCTGGTGGTAGGCACACGTTCCTGTCATCCTTCTTGGCATTATCTTTCCTCTCTCTGTGATGAATTGCTTAAGGAGCTTAGGATTCTTGTAATCGATCTGGAGTCCTGGATCCTCACAGAATCGACAAACCTTTTTTCTCACATAGATCCTTTTTTTCTGTATTTCCTGGTTTTTTGCCTTGTTTATCATCTATTCCTCCATGAATTCTATTTTTTTTGCCTTTATCCTCAAAGTACCTCCATTTTTTCTTTCGGATTTTACAAGGATACCCAGGACCATAATCTTTTTTCCCTTCAGATTCTCTTCCCTTATCTTCCTTTCATTATCGAGATACATTATCTCCACCGTATTGAAATCTTCAACTTCTACGGGGATGAGGGCAATCTTCTCGCCCTTCGGAGTAAAAAAAACCCTCGTATTTTCCCTGACCTTTCCAGTTAAAATGATTCTGTTCAAGAATACTCACCTTCAAGCTCGTCGAAGATCACATGCTCAGGAGTTACCTTGGGGCCTTCTTCTTTGTCGTCGACCTTTATGAATAGGTGACGGAGCAAGTTGTCTTGCGTCTTGTAAAATCTGTCAAGCTGAGGTATTGCTTCCTTTTCTGCATCAAAGAGAATATAGTAATAGTGTCCCCTATCCATCTTCTTTATCGAATATGCGAGTCTCCTTACGGTCCAGTCGTCAAACCTTACGATCTTTGCACCTGTCCTCTCTATGTTTGCCCTTATCCTTTTAAGCAGTTCTTCCTTCTCCTCCTTCGGAGAGTCAGGATTTAAGATTATGATGTTCTCGTACCTTGGCACTTTTACTCTCCTTTCATCCTGTCTATAATTGTGCTTTTCAAAACTTTCACCCTTACCTTGTCTGATATCTCAAGGGTCACGTAATTATCTGTTATCCCTGATATTTTACCACATAAACCGCCAGCTGTAACCACTTCATCACCTTTTTTCAGACTTTCGAGAAACATCCTGTGCTGTTTCTGCCTTTTCTGCTGGGGTCTTATAAGAAGAAAATAGAATATGAGTCCCAGTAAGATTAAAGGGAGAAGACTCACCCATTGTTGCTGTGCACCCTGAGCTTCTTGGGCTTTATTCCCCATCGCATAAGCTATTTCCATCATCTTTTTCTCCTCCTTTCCATGATTTCATGAATTCCTCATAAAACTTTTCGTACACCCCGTCTCTTATGGCGTCCCTTATTTTCTCTATAAGTCTCGAATAAAAATACAAATTGTGGATCGTATTAAGGTAAAAACTCGTCAGTTCGTGAGATATGAGGAGGTGTCTTAAGTAAGCCCTCGAATGGGTTTTACATGTTAGACAGCCACATTCCTCATCTATTGGTCTTTCATCTCTTTTATACTTCGCATTTTTTATGTTGATCCGACCTTTCCAGGTAAAAAGATTTCCGTTTCTTGCGAGCCTCGTTGGTATTACACAGTCGAACATATCGATACCTCTTTTAACCCCTTCAACTATATCCTCTGGGAATCCAAGCCCCATAAGATATCTCGGTTTTTCTTGTGGCAAATACTCTATTACAGTATCGACCATCCTCCACATAAGCGATTTTGGTTCCCCAACACTCAACCCCCCTATAGCGTAGCCATCAAAGCCAATATTTATTAAATCACGGGTGGATCTCAAACGCAATACCTCGTAAAACCCACCCTGAATTATGCCAAAAAGGAGACTCCTACTTTTCCTTTCTACACTTTTGCACCTTTTTGCCCAGCTCGTCGTAAGCTCTAAGGACTTCTCAGTTTTTTCGTAGGAAGAAGGGTAGGGAATGCACTCATCGAGACACATTATTATATCTGCACCCAGATTATCCTGAATCTCTATTACCTTCTCGGGTGTGAGAAAATGTTTTGATCCGTCTATATGAGACTGGAATAATACCCCCTCCTCCTCAACAGTTCTTAAGCCACCGAGGCTAAAAATCTGATAGCCTCCGCTGTCCGTTAGGAAGGGGCCTTCCCAACCTGTGAACTTATGTATCCCCCCTAAGTCCCTTATCAGCTCATCACCGGGTTTTAAATACAGATGATAGGCATTTGCGAGGATCATCTCGATACCTATCTCTTTTAGGTCTCTATGGATCATCGCCTTTACGACCCCATGCGTACCAACTGGCATAAATACAGGAGTTTTTACATCACCATGGGCAGTTCTTATCATTCCTAACCTCGCTCCCTTATCAACCTTTATGATCTCAATTGTCCTCATAGTATCAACATTGCATCGCCGTAACTGAAGAACCTATACCCATTTTTAATTGCTTCTCTATAACATCTAAGAATGTTTTCCTTTCCAGCGAAAGCAGAGACGAGAACAAGGGGGGTTGATTTGGGAAGATGGAAATTCGTTATTAGAGCATCGATTGCAGAAAACTTATAACCAGGGTAGATGAAGAGTTCTGTGTAACCGGTTAATCTTTTTTCTTTCTCAGAGAAGATCGTCTCCAGCGTCCTAACAGTGCTCGTTCCGCAGGCGATTATTCTTCTTTTTTCTTTTTTTGCGCGATATAACCTTTCAAAAACTTCTCGATCCACGGAAAATTGCTCTCTGTGCATTTTATGCTCTTCTATTTTTTCCGTTTTTATAGGAGCAAAAGTTCCAAGACCCACATGAAGGGTGATAAAAAGAATTTCTACCCCTTTTGCTTCAAGCTCCTCAAGCAGGGACTCAGTGAAATGAAGACCAGCTGTAGGAGCTGCTACTGAACCCTCTACCTTTGCGTAAACTGTCTGATATCTTTCGAAATCTAAGTCTTCAACTTCCCTTTTTATATAAGGAGGAAGGGGCGGTTTTCCGTAAGAGAGTAACTTTTGGAAATCCCTTTCACCATGAGGTAGAATAAGGAGCCACTGTCCATTCTGTTTACTGAGAGAAACCCTGACATCACCGATTTCAACATGGAGAGCCGTTTTTTTTCCTGCATTTCTAACGAGTGAAAGAAAGGTACGCTCATCCTTTCTTTCAAGGAGTAGTATCTCGATTTTCCCTCCCGTCAGTTTTTTTCCCTCCATTCTCGCCGGAATCACCTTTGTATTGTTTAGAACGAGAACATCCCCTCTAAGAAGATAATGGCCTATGTTTCTGAAATAGTCGTGATGGATCGTACCTTCCCCTCTATTGAAGACGAGAAGACGGGAATCTGTTCTTTCTTTCTCTGGATACTGCGCGATAAGATGCGAAGGTAAATCGTAACTAAAATCTTCAAGATTCATCTTAAATGGCTATTTTTTATAGCAGATTGCTTATACTTACGCAAATCAAATTCTTTCACTTACAGAAAAAA
>JGI20130J15133_1002319_pt1 | contig 14289 bp, 9 predicted proteins | sample WasSprMetagenome_FD_15133 | JGI IMG/M metagenome (IMG submission 15133) | reverse complement strand
TAGAATAGATAAGGGCATTGTTAATACTTCACCTTCACATAATGATATTTTCCGCTATATTTACTCCTGTTGGAGTAGTATGCCACCAAATGTCCGGTTTCTTTGGGGATGGCAACAGTAAGACAGTATAGAGTGAAAATGTAAGCTATGTTTAATAAGGAAAAACTATATGGCTGTAAAGTTTTTGGATAAAACTAATGATCTTTATGGAGAAGATATAACCATAGTGAGGAAGCGAGAAAATTTGAATATAATTGGAGGTTAAAAATGCACCAAACCTCTCTCGATAAAATAAAAGCATTTGTGGAAGAGTATCTTGAGGGATTTGAGGATACTGAGCTTATAATAATTGATGTGAGGGCTAAATCATATCTTAATAATCCAACCTACAGGCTCTTTTTTAATAAACCAAAATGGAAATATCTGGGACTTGATTTAGAAGCTGGTGATAATGTTGATATAGTAGTTTCAGACCCTTATAATTGGAAAGAAGTGCCCAGTGATTTTGCTGATGTGATAGTTTCTGGACAAGCTTTTGAACATATTGAATTCCCATGGCTTACCATAAAGGAAATATTTAGGGTTCTTAAGCCTGGTGGTATATGCTGTATAATAGCTCCATCTTCGGGAGCCGAACATAAGTGCCCCTATGACTGCTGGAGGTTTTACCCAGACGGAATGAAGGCTCTTGGCAAGTGGGCTGGTTTTAAGGTGGTTGAGATATTTACAGATTGGGGACTTGGGGAATGGCAAGATACTTTTGCAGTGTTTCAGAAGCCTTTCTCAAATAATGCCCCCTTTCCTGATTTTAGTAACAAGAAAGTGGCCGAAAGGGTTTATCTTGAGGCTATAAAAACTTCTCCACACAATCTACAGTATTATGCAAATGCGATTAATATTCTCAAAAGTAGTGGAAGGTTAGATGAAGCTTTAAGATACGCAACTTCTGCAGTAAGCACTTTTCCACAGGAGGTGGAGATCAAACAAAAATTGGCGGAACTTTACCTTGAAAAACGCTTGATTTCCTCTGCCGTAAAGCGTGCGGCCTTTCTTTTAAGAAGGGGACTTATAAATGATGAGAACATAAGAATAGTTAATAATGCCTTGAAATCTGCAGATAGGACAGGGAGTGATATTATTTTAAGCCAAATTCCAAAAGATGTAGAAACCCTTACGCAATTAGCTTATCTTTCTGAAAGTACAAACTCTTATCATCTGATGCAGGTATGTTATGGAAAATTAATGAAGGAATTACCAGAAAACATGTTTTTCAAAGCCATGTTTGGGCTTTCCCATAAAGCATTAGGAGATGAAGAAACTTTCAGAAAAATCTTTAAGGAACTTCTTGAATATCAATTGCGAAATAACATTCTTAATAGAACCACAATAATCCAACGTCTAATAAATAGGTTTGGATATAAAAACTACCTTGAAATAGGTGTGGAAAGAGGTATAAACTTCTTTCAAATAGAGGCGGAATTCAAAATTGCTGTAGACCCTGCTTTTATTATACCGGGAGGATACCAAGATACGGAAAAAGAAAAATTTCATCAAATGACAAGTGATGAATTCTTTGCCAATCCTCCAAAAGAAATCCTAGAGAAAGGTTTGGATATAGTTTTTGTAGATGGACTTCATACTTACGAGCAAAGCTTAAGGGATGTTGAGAATGCTCTAAGGTACTTAAGCAACAATGGAATTATTGTAATACACGACTGCTTATCAAATTCGCCTGTCAACGCTATGCCTACTCATGAGGAGGCTAAACAGCATCCAAATTTCGAAGGCAATTGGACGGGTGAGGTTTATAAAACAATAATTCATCTAAGAGCATTAAGGGATGACCTTTTTATAGCAGTCGTTAATGTAGATTGGGGTGTTGGTATAGTTAAAAAGGGTAACCCAGAGGGAATGGTATCTATTAAGGTTGATGACATTAGGAGAATGAGCTATGACGACTTCGCAAAGGATAAGGAAAAATTGCTTAACCTTAAACCAGAAGATTGGTTTTATGAATTTATAGAAACAAAATATAGTTTTTGAATTACCCAGGGATTTTTATACTAAAGGGTGCCTGGGAACAAAAAGCGTAATTTGTCCCTGTTACCCGTTAGTTGATCAGAGCTGGAAGAGTTAGAGAAGGCTTGAGATATTGATGTTCTTGAAATAATCAATTATAGCATGGAGGCAACAAAAATGAAGACAGGGAATTCTAGACTGGTCCACATAATAATTCCAGTATATAATAAGGTTGAATTTACGATTAAGTGTGTAAAATCAATCCTGGCAAATACCAAATATGTGTCATACGAAATAATTATAGTGAACAACGCTTCCACTGATAATACAGAAATTCTTTTTAAGAACTTCATCCATCCAAATATAAAGTATATAAGATCTCCAATTAATCTAGGATTTGTTGGTGGTTGCAATTTAGGCGCTATGTACGCGTCTGGTGATTATTTGGTATTCCTAAATAATGACACGGAAGTTCGGAAAGGCTGGCTGAAAGCTCTCTTAGATACTTTTGAGAATAACGATGACTGCGGAGCTGTTGGATGTAAACTAGTTTATCCCGATGGTAAACTCCAGGAAGCAGGGGGTATTATATTTTCAGATGGAAGTGGTTGGAATTATGGAAGGGGAATGGATCCAAATGATCCGAAATTCAACTTTGTAAGAGAAGTGGATTATTGTTCTGGAGCTGCTTTAATGGTAAGAAAAGACTTATGGGATCAAATAGGCGGCTTCGATGATAGATTTGCTCCAGCTTATTATGAAGATACTGACTTATGTTTTGAGATAAGACGGAGAGGATATAAGGTTTACTATCAACCCAAGAGTGTTGTCNTTCATCATGAAGGAGTGACGGCAGGTACAGATATTACATCCGGTTTTAAGAGATATCAACTTATAAACCGAGAGAAATTTTGTGAAAAGTGGAAAGAAGAATTAAAGAAACAGCCGAACCATCCACGTAATCTAAAAGATTTGATGAGAGCCTCAGAAAGATGTAAAGGATTATGGATTTTGGTTGCCGATTATACTTTTCCTATGTATGATAGGGCTTCTGGTTCTTTGCGCCTCTTTAACATTCTTAAGTTATTAAAAAACATGGATTTCCATGTAACTTTTCTAGCTCTAAATAATATTATGGAGAAAAAATACCGACCAATTCTCCATGACCTGGGTATCGAGACAGTGACTTTGCAGAACTTTGCTTTGGCAAAATCTTGGCGTAAGGCTTTCTTTGAATTTCTTTCAGAAAGGGCCTTTGATTACGCTCTGGTAGAATTTTGGCACCTAGGAGCACAAATTGCTCCATTTTTAAAAGCTTATTCCAGACTCACGAAAATTATTATAGATACAGTGGATGTACATTTTGTGCGTGAAATTAGAGAGGCTGAAATCATGAAGAATGAAAATATCATGAGAAAAGCTTTAGAAAATAAACGAAAGGAGATTTTAACATATAAGAAAATGGCGGATAGAATATGGGTTGTGACTGAAGAAGATGGAAAAGTATTGAATNAGTATGTTNCTAAAATTCCCATAGATATTGTTCCTANTNTTCACACTCCAGTTAATCTTGAAAAGAAATTTGATATGACTTCAGATTTGCTGTTTGTTGGAAATTTTAGTCATCCGCCTAATAGAGATGCCGTTATGTTTTTATGTAGAGAAATTTTCCCTGAAATCAAAAAAGTGATAAAAAATATAAAGCTTTATATCGTAGGAAATAATCCTCAGCAAGATATAAAAGCTTTATCATCGGAAGATATTGTGGTAACAGGTTATGTTGAGGATTTAACTCCATATCTATTAAAGGCTCGGATCTCCGTTGCACCTCTGAGATACGGAGCTGGTATGAAGGGTAAAATTGGAGAAGCTCTTTCATTTGGACTTCCTGTTGTTACAACACCAATAGGAGCAGAAGGTATGAACATAGTTCACGGAGTGCATGCCTTAATAGCGGAAACTAAAGATGAATTTGTGGATTATGTCATAAGACTTTATTCAGACAGAGCATTATGGGAGAATCTATCAATAAACGGTAAAAAGCTTATTGAAAATAGGTATTCACCAGCTGTAGTGAGAGATATTTTGCAGAAGGTTTTTTATGGTCAGTAGTGCTTGTGATGAGATACTTTACGCCACAATAAGTATAGACTTGAGATATTCGTAGGCAATAAAGTTTCAAGGTAATTACAGGTCAGAAAAAGTGGTTGATTTTCTTTTGCCTATCCCGGGACTTAATTTTACAATTGACTTAATTCCTCAAATATACTAGAGGAACTACCGAAACAAACTCGGAGCCAAGAAGGCGCCAAGGCAAGGAAGAGAAGTTTCCTTGTTTTGGCGCCTTTTTGTTTTGTCTTAGACCAAAGCATGAACAAAGAAAAGGAGGAGGTAAAGATGAAATCGGTTGGCTTCGTTGTAACGCTTCTTTGTCTTGGTTTGATGGCTTCTTTGTCACTTGCTTACGAGAATGAACAGGTCATGGAAGAGGTCGTCGTTACGGCCACTCGAACCGAAAAGACGATCGAGTCTTCCCCGGCTTCCACCGCCGTTGTTACAAAGGAGGAAATCGAGCTTCGGGATGTCAAAACCATTGACCAAGCTGTAAACGATATATCTGGCGTGATGGCTCGAAGAGGCAAAGGGCTTATGGATACTATGTCATCCGTCACACTCCGAGGCCTTCCTGGATACCAGAGAACTCTCATACTTATGGATGGCATACCTTTGAACAACTCCTACACAGGTGGAGTCAAGGTCGGCGGTTTCTATCCGGAAGATCTTGAACGGGTTGAGGTGGTAAAGGGTCCCTTCTCGAGCCTTTACGGCGGTTATGCTATGGGAGGTGTTGTAAACTTCATTACAAAAATGCCCGAGAAACGGGAAGTAACCCTCAAAGCTGGTTACGGCTCCGGCTTCGACCGAGGTCAGGCCATGGATGATCTCACAAGACTTTATTTTTCCTACGGAGATAAAATAGGCGAAAACCTGAGCTTTCTTGTAAGCTACGGTCGCCAGCATACCGAAGGTTATCCTTCCGATTTAAACGTTGTGACCAAAGCCCCACCATCTAACATTACCGGCTGGGAAGAAACCAAAGACCGCTATGGAAAGACAGCATACCTCGTCGGCGACAAGGGAGATAACACCTGGTGGGATGACGGTATAACCATAAAAACCCAGTACACTTTTTCAAAGGACACCAAGCTCGGCTTGACCTTCATGAGAAACCGCTATGAATACGACTACGACGAACCCCACACATACCTTAGAGATGCCTCCGGAAAGCCCGTTTATTCTTATCCCGGCTTGTCAGAATACACCTTCTTGCCCGGTGGAGGCGGACGAACTCAAAATACCTACGGTGTTAACTTTGAAACTATCCTCCTGGAAAATCTCGCCACCAAACTCAATCTTGCATACCTCGATACCGAAAAGGACTGGTATATCCAGACCCAACCCGGAGCCACATGGTCTAAGGGAGGTCCGGGTTATATAAGCTCCACTCCTCAGGAAGCCTTTAACGGAGATCTTCAATTCACCATGCCCATTGGCCAGGTTTTATTAAGCGATATGCCCTCCTTTTTAAGCGGTCAGATCCTTACCTTCGGTGGCTCCTTCAGGTGGGGAAGCTCCAATACAAAAGAAAAAGCCCTGAGCGACTGGCGAGACGATGATTCCGTAGCGAACCTCCAGTACAATTCTAAAGGTAAAACCAGATTGTGGGCGCTTTTTGCTCAGGATGAAATTCCTATCATGAAAAACCTCACTGCTTATATCGGGCTTAGATATGACTGGTGGGAGAGTTACGACGGCTATGTTGTGGACATGGACACAAAGACATGGACACCTAAACCGGGGTATCCAAAGGAATATGATTCTCGCTCGGATTCATATTTAAGCCCCAAGTTGGCTCTCGTTTATAAACCCTTTGAATCAACAACTCTTCGAAGTTCCGTAGGTGAAGCATTTAGAGCCCCTACGCCATACGAGCTTTACCGCACCTGGACATCATCAGCGTCAGGGATAACCTACGCCGGGAATCCGAATCTCAAGCCCGAGACCACTCTTTCCTGGGATATCGGCATTGAGCAAAAGCTCTGGGAGGGTGCTAAAGTTTCCGCCACTTACTTTGAAAATTACATGGAGGATTTAATCTCCAGAAAGACCGTAAGTTCAACCTATCAGGAGCTTGTAAACATCGGAAAAGCCGAATCTCGCGGTGTGGAGTTTGAACTTGAACAGAGGCTGAATAAGTGGCTTAAACTCTACGGGAATTTTACCTACACCGATTCCGAAGTTACAAAAAATCCGGCAAAACCTTCTGTGGAAGGAAAACGCATCATCGGTGTTCCGCTCTGGATGGGCAACATTGGAGCTCAGTTTGAAAAGTCTCCCTTCAGAGCATCCATAGTGGGAAGATATATGGGTAAGTGGTATAACGACGACACCAACGCCGATAAACACAGTGGAGTCTATGGATCCTACGATCCTTACTGGGTGGTGGATTTGAAGCTTTCCTATGATATTACCAAATGGTCCACGATCTCCTTCGTTATCGACAATCTCTTCGATGAGGATTACTACTGTTACTACAAAGCTCCCGGTAGATCCTGGTTTGCCGAAGTGTCGGTGAAATTTTAGAAGTGGGAGGGAGGCTGGGATGTTCTAAAAATCGCCAGCACTGTCATACCGAGCGTCAGCGAGGCATCTCTTCCAAGAGATCCCTCGTTTCACTCGGGATGACAGGCCTCCTGCCTGTCACTTCGTTCGGGACGGCGTCTCATGAGGAGACACCTTGCTATCGCTCGGGGTGACAAAAAGGAGGGCTCGGAGTGACAGTCTTTTTTACTTGTCATGCCGAGCGAATGCGAGGCATCCCATAAGAAAGCCCCTCAATTCGTCGTCTAATATTTTCGAACCCCCCAGAGGGAGGATGCGCCCAATGAGACGATTCGCTATACTTATAGCTCTATGCCTTTTCTGTGTGATCGTCTGCTTCACGGTAAGTTTTCTCTCGGGAGCATCCTCCATAACTGTTACCGATAAACTCGGTAGAACTGTTACTGTCAATGTCCCAGTCAGGCGAGCCGTTGTGGTGATTACCTACGAACTGATACCGGCTCTTGGGATATGGGATCAAGTAGCTGGGGTGTCCCGATGGGCTGAAGAAGAATGCGATCTTTACAGAACCCTTGTGAGGACAAAACCGGAACTTAAAAAGCCCCATGTAGGCGTTGGAACCGATGTGAATATCGAATCTGTGCTGGCACTCAACCCCGATCTAGTCATAACCTGGGCTTACAATCCCAAGGCTGTTAAGTTCATGGAAGAAAAGGGATTAAACGTAATTACCGTTTATCCCGATAGTCTTCCGGAGCTTTATGAAGTGATTCGGCTTCATGGAAAGCTCTTCGGTAAGGAGAATCGAGCGGAAGAAGTGATCGGCGAAATGGAAAGGATCTTCGATCTGGTAAGAAGGCGAGTGGAAAAGATCCCTGCGGAAAAAAGGCAAAGGGTGATTCACCTGAGTGGTAAGCCCACAACGGTTTCAGGTGCTGTGGGAGTTACGAATGATCTCATAACCATGATAGGCGGCATCAACCTGGGACAAGAAATAAGAGATCGTTATGGTGATGTCTCTGTGGAAAGAATCGTTCAGTGGAACCCAGATGTTATCTTCATATGGGCAAATGCCGGCTACTCGCCTCAGTGGCTAATCGAAAATTCCCAGTGGAGACATATCAAAGCCATAAGGGAAGGGCATGTTTATAAGCTTCCTAAATGGTCAACTTGGTCGCCTCGAGTTGCTCCCGTAGCCTTATGGATGGCAATAAAACTTTATCCGCAGGAGTTTAGCGATATTTCATTCGATCAAGTAGCTGACGAATTTTACCGCAAGGTGTTTGGTATTTCCTTTAAGGATGTCCAATAAGTAAAGCACAAGGCCGTATGCTCCTGCAAATTAAGGGCTACGGAACGGTATATACTCCCATATTTTCTAAGACCTTCCGAAAAATCTTGTCATTTCCTGCATTCTACCTTACATCTCAAAGCGACGTGAAAGGCTCGAAACAAATTGCTTAAGGGAGGAATCCATCATGAAGCAAAAAACTATTTGGCTGTGGCAGTCTCTATTTCTCTGCGTGTTTTTCAACGGACTTCTGGGAGTCGCCATCTTCGTTCCTTTCAAAAAGGAACTTTCAGTTGTTAGCCAATATGTAACGCCACTTATTTCGCAGTTTAAATCGGCGGAATCCTTGCCTCCGGAGTTTAGTCAGGTGCTCACCCAGGTTAAAGATCTAATAGGTATCGCAGATCAATACGGAACGGCTCTCATCTGGGGATCTGTAGCAGTGGTGACTATTGCTCTCTGGCTTGCCCTTCTTCTGACGGGACGACGGCGTATCGAAAAAGCCGCTGAAGAAACAAAGAAAGCAATTACCGCCGTTCCATCACCTGTTTCCCTCAAAAAAGATGTTCCCCCGCCGGAACCTCAGAAAAAAACCGCTGAAGAAAACCTCACCGCCGCCTTTCAGGTCTTGTCCATCTTTCAGCGAGAAGGCCGCTTTATTGATTTCCTCAAGGAAGATTTGTCCCTATACGATGACGCTCAAATCGGAGCCGCTGTAAGAAATCTTCAAGAAAGCTGGAAGAAAGCCTTTCAGGAACATTTCACCGTTGAGCCTATTTTTAGGGAACCAGAAGGGTCTCCTGTAACGATTTCAGCCGGTTTTGATGCCAGCAAAATAAAACTTACGGGAGACGTAATTGGAGATCCTCCTTTTGAAGGCATTGTGGTACATCGGGGCTGGAAGCTTGTAAAAGTTGATCTTCCCATGTTTACCGGTTCCCACAAGCAAGAATGGGTCATTACGCCAGCGGAAGTGGAGGTTCAGAAGCGGGAATCTTCAGGCACATAGCATGTTCTGGAACAGGGAGGGATTTTTTCGATGAATGAAGCGCGTTACGTCGTTGGGATTGACCTTGGAACTACTCATTGCGTGGTTGCTTATGCGCCGATAACAAAAGATCTAAAGCCGGATATCCGGGTTTTTAATATTCCGCAGATTATAGCTCCCCACGAAGTTAAGGCTCTTCCTCTGCTGCCGTCCTTTCTGTTTCTTCCGGGACCTCACGATGTTCCCTCAGGAAGTTTACGACTGCCCTGGGACACCTCCGATGTTGAACCAGAATATGTCGTGGGAGAATTTGCAAGGCAGCGTGGAGCTGAATTACCTCATAGGTTGATCTCATCTGCCAAGTCCTGGCTTTGCCATTCGGGAGTTGATCGCACTCAACCCATACTTCCCTGGGGAAGTCCTAAGGATGTCAAAAAACTTTCGCCCGTGGATGCTCTGTCCCGACTACTCACTCATATCCGTAACGCCTGGAATTACGAAATTGCAAAGTATGATCCTCAACTATTTCTTGAACACCAGGATATTCTCATCACCGTGCCAGCTTCCTTCGATGCGGTAGCTCGTGAACTGACAGTCCGAGCGGCACAGATGGCAGGCTTTGAGCATTTTACTCTTCTTGAAGAGCCTCAGTCGGCTTTCTACGGCTGGATCTACGATCATGAAGAAAGCTGGCGTGAGCTTGTTAAAGTAGGAGATCTTATCCTTGTTTGCGACGTGGGGGGAGGCACCACAGACTTCAGCTTGATTGAGGTTTCCGAAGAGGACGGCTCCCTTGTTCTGAAGCGCATAGCCGTGGGAGAGCATCTTCTTCTCGGCGGGGATAACATGGATCTCGCTCTTGCCTATCTCCTTCGGCAGAGGCTATCCTCCCGGCTCGATGAATGGCAGTTTCGTATGCTCTGGTATCAATGCCGAATTGCTAAGGAGAAACTGCTATCCCGCCGTGAAGCTCAGTCAGAACCTGTGGTGATCCTGGGTCGTGGCACTTCTCTCATTGGCGGCACTCTAAGAACTGAACTCACCATAAACGACATCCATCAGGTTCTCCTCGAAGGCTTTTTCCCCCTTTGTTCCCTCGATGACGTCCCTCAGAAAAAAACCAAAATGGGTGTTCGAGAAATGGGGCTTCCCTATGAAGATGATCCCGCTATTACGAAACACATGGCCTACTTCATTAAACGGCAGATGAAGGGAGGCGACGTTTTTCCAACGGCGGTGCTCTTTAACGGTGGAGTCATGAAGGCTGAGCTGTTCAGGCGGAGAGTCATTGAAGTGATAGAATCCTGGGGAAGGGAAGGAGCAGTCAGGGATCTGATAGGCGGAATGTCTTACCTGACCGATTCAGACTCTGCTGGCAAAACCACGGAACTGGATCTTGCTGTTGCTCGAGGTGCCGCCTATTACGGTTTTGTCCGCAGAGGTAGAGGCGTAAGAATCCGCGCAGGAGCTTCTCGAACCTACTATATCGGCATAGAAAGCTCCATGCCGTCGGTTCCCGGTATCCCCACTCCGGTTAAGGCTCTCTGTGTTGTGCCCTTTGGGATGGAGGAAGGGACATCGGTTGAGCTTAAGGATCAGGAGTTCGGACTGGTCGTCGGACAGCCCGCTGTTTTTTCTCTTATGGCTTCGACAGTTCGCCAGGATGATGAAGCCGGAGCGATTGTAGAGGACTGGGAAGGAGCTATCCAGCCTGTCGCAACCATGGAAACTCTGCTTCCTCCGTCCGAAGAACCTCAATCTGAGAAAGATACTGAAGGAACCATTATCCCCGTGTGGCTTCAGAGTAGCATGACCGAAGTGGGAACTCTTGAACTTCACTGCGTAGATGCGTTAAATCCTCAGCGTAGGTGGAAATTGACTTTTAACCTCAAGGAGAGAGAATCGAACTAGCTCATGACCATGCTCAGAAATGTTGCCCATGATTATCGTTACATCATCGGAATAGACCTCGGGACGACCAACTCAGCCGTAGCTTATGTGGACCTTACGGCGGAGATAGAATCTCCCGAATCGGCTATACGAATCTTTGAAATTCCGCAGTATGTGGCTCTGGGCGAAGTGGCAAAACGCCCTGTGCTACCGTCTTTTCTTTATCTTCCCGGGAAATACGATCTTCCTCGAGAACAACTTCCAGGGCTTCCCTGGGATAGTGAGCAAACAGCAGACATCGGTATTGTGGGAGAGTTTGCTAGACAGCAGGGAGCTACCGTTCCTCATAGGCTTGTCGCTTCTGCCAAATCCTGGCTGTGTCATGCTAAAGTGGACCGCAAAGCGAAGATTCTTCCCTGGGGGACGAAGGAAGCCGAAGACCTCAAGAAGGTTTCTCCCGTGGAAGCAAGCGCACGCTATCTTGAACACATCCGTAACGCCTGGAACTTCATCATGGCTCGAGGCTCCCGTGAACTGGCTTTTGAGGAACAACTTATAGTTCTTACCGTGCCGGCGTCTTTTGATGAAGTTGCTCGGGAACTCACAGTCGAAGCTGCGCGGCTGGCAGGCATTCCTAAGCTGGTTCTTATCGAAGAGCCTCTTGCGGCATTTTACGGATGGCTTTCTAATCATTCCCGTGAATGGCAGGAAATAATACGCCCCGGGCAGATAGTTCTTATCTGTGATGTGGGAGGCGGGACGACCGATTTGACAATTGTGGCTCTAAAGGAATCCCTAACTTCCAGTTCATCTTCCACAACAATAGAGGAGAGCGGTGAAGGACTCAAGTTTGATCGTCTCGCCGTAGGGGATCATTTGCTCCTTGGCGGCGATAACATGGACATAGCCATTGCACGGCAGGCTGAAGAAAAACTTACCGGAAAGATCGGCTCCCTTGACCCGCGAAGATGGCATCAGCTCTGTTATCAAGCTCGAAAAATCAAGGAAGAAATCCTGAATGACCCATCCATCTCGGAAGTAAAATTTACCGTTCTTGGAACCGGTTCTCGCCTCATCGGGGATACGCTTTCTGCTTCTATGGAAGCCGAGCGTTTGCGGAAACTCATTCTGGATGGTTTTTTCCCCTTTGTGTCGATAGATGAAAAACCCATAGCGTCTCAGCGATCCGGCATTGTGGAGTGGGGACTTCCTTACGAACAGGATCCTGCCATAACAAGGCATATCGCCTGGTTTTGGAAGCGTTTTGAAAAATTTACGGCACGGGAAACCGGCCGAGAACATCCTCGCCCCGATTTTGTGCTTTTTAACGGCGGTGCTCTGACTCCGGTTCAACTCAGGTCGAGAATTCTCGATGTTGTTGAGAACTGGTTTGGCGAGCGCCCCAGGGAGCTTATCGGACCAAGGCTTGATCTTGCCGTGGCGGTTGGAGCCGCTTATTACGGTCTGGTAAGGCTCGGAGCAGGGGTGAGGGTTGGAGCCGGTAGCCCAAGGTCCTACTACATTGTGGTGGGGAAAAAGGATGTGCCGCAGGAGGAAGGGGAAGGTCAGCGGCGGGAATACGAAGCGCTGTGTATTGTGCCGAGAGGAATGGANGAAGGGTTTGAATATAAAATCGAAGGGCAGAATTTTGAANTAATATCCAACCAGCCGGTTTCCTTTCAGTTGCTTGCTTCCACAACGAGAGTTGAAGATAGGCTCGGGGAAATTGTAACCCTTTCGGATGAAGACGCCGTCCTGCTCCCGCCTATTTACACCGTCTTGAGGTTTGGAAAGGGAGAGGAAGGTCGGACGATTCCTGTAAGTCTTGGCGTTCGATTGACGGAAGTGGGGACTCTGGAGATGTGGTGTCAGTCTCTTAAAACGACCCATAAGTGGCAACTTCAGTTCGATGTGAGAGAGACATCCGAGAGCGAGCGAGAGGCGGGGGTGCGGGAAGGCCGGGTGGTAGAAGAAACGGTTGATTATGACCGCATAGAGCTAGCTCTAGCACTTATCCCCGAGGTTTTTGAACACAGAAAGATGGAGCCGTCGGAGTTGGTAAAAGCCATGGTGGAAGTTCTGGCAATGCCTAGAGAAAGATGGCCTATCGGAGTTGTTAGAAAAATTGCCGACGTGCTCCTTGAACATGAAAAGGGAAGGGCGATTTCTCTTCATCATGAGGCTCGGTGGTTTAATCTGCTTGGTTTCTGTCTTCGCCCGGGTTTTGGTGATGTGCTGGATGAGTGGCGAATGAAGCGTGTCTGGAAGCTATTTCCGCAGGATCTTGTGTTTTCACGCAATGTTCAGTGTCGTCTTGAATGGTGGATATTCTGGCGGAGAGTGTCCGGAGGCCTTACAGCTGGGCAGCAGTGGCATATCTATCAGCAGGTTTCTGCTCTGGTGCAAGACGGTGGAGGAAGCGGCAAGAAAAAGAAGTCCAGAACTTTTTCTCCTCAAGAATCCATAGAGTTGTGGATGACGCTTGCGAGCTTTGAGCATCTTCCCGTTGATGTAAAAGTTAAACTCGGCAGGGTGTTTCTCGATAAAATTCTCAAAGGTGGGCGCCCGTCTCCGAAGGAATTGTGGGTAGTGGGAAGGATAGGCGCAAGGGCTCTTATCTACGGACCCGCCGACAAAGTTGTGCCTCCCGAGGAGGTTGTTGGCTGGGTGGAGGAACTTCTCAAAAAGAGCTTTCCGGTTGATGATGCTTTTGGATATACTTTACTGAGTCTTGTGCGGGAGACGGGGGATCGGGCAAGAGATGTGCCCGCTGAGGTGCGAGAACGCACCTATGAGGTGGTTCGGAAAGTGTTATCCGAACAGAAAGTGCGATCTTTTGTTGAGAGAGCAGGATCATGCTGGGGAAGACAGGCTCAAGAATGGGCTTTTGGAGAAACATTGCCACCAGGGATTGTTATCAGGGATAGGAATTGCGAGTAAAAATAGGAGGATTTGAACGATGTGCGAAGCGAATGCTTATCTCTTAAAAGGCGATAAGGAAGAACTTATTATGGAGGCTGTTGATACCATTGAGAATGAAAATGGCGTGCTGAAGATGAGGAGTATATTTGGCGATCAGAAGATGGTTCGAGGCACCATACGGCGTATGGCACTTGTTGATCACAAGATCATCATTGAAGAGAAATAATCACGCCACAGAGACTGTGTCGCAATGCGATGTTACGTAGGGGTGTCTCGCCTGCGACGGGAGGCGCCCCCTACGATCTTAGATAATGATCCTGTGAACGTGATTATAACCCAGTTTGCTAGAAACAACGCGTGTCATCCTATCGGCAATTTTAGTTGTGTTGGCTGATGGTTCAGGATGCCTTGAGAGTCATCACTTTATGGGATTCGCCCATGCCCTGGGGGAGCATGAGGGTTTTGAATTGAGCCATTGAAGCTGGGTTTTCTTGATATAGTTTTTCGAGCAGTTCTTCATCAACAAGGGATAGCAAATAACGCTGTTGAGTCTTAA
>JGI20130J15133_1002300_pt1 | contig 14375 bp, 16 predicted proteins | sample WasSprMetagenome_FD_15133 | JGI IMG/M metagenome (IMG submission 15133) | reverse complement strand
AGAATGGTGGGAGAGGAGAAAAAGGAAACCAAACGTTTAACAGAGGTTTCTCATCCGTGGGGTGCCCTTTTCTTTTTCATCAAGCCTGTAAGATACGTTCAAAGCAGCCTATTAGACTCAACGGCAATCTCAACATACACAACAATCGACAGAATCGTTAAAGACCTAAAATTCAAGGGAAAAAGCTACTACATACCACCCTATCCAAAGGAAGTTTATCTCCCGGAGTATCTGAAAGGTCTAAAGGAAACTGTAGTTTTCATTTCCGCTGACACGGGCGGTATGCCCTCAATGGAGGAACTCGCAAAAAGCAAATTCTTCCTCGAAAATCCAAACGGGATATGCGTAGCCCCGCCTGGCTTGGGACTGCTAACACGATTCGAAAAAGAATTGAGAAAGGACTTCGCAAAGCTTCAACTGAACGAATTATGCGAAAGCCTCCCACCCATAATTGTTGAAGGCCTTCAGCTTGCGAAAGAGATGGAAATGAAGGTGGATGCGGATCAGGTTTACGTGAAAATGCTTGACTCCACATATAAAAGCCTCTACATAACGGAAGAAAATCTAAAGAGCATACATTCTTTAGGGTGCCCAATTGCAAGCGCTATAGCTTGTGCAATCGCCAAAGTAACAGGAAAAATGGTTACGATCGAGAAAGATAATGTATCACCAGACGGTCAAACAATTGAAGTTTGGTATCACTTCATAGAGGGCTAAAACATGAATTTTCCGATGTCCATGTCAGATATAAGCCTGTGGCTGGCTGCTATGGCAATTATTCTACTAATAACTTCCGAACTAATATCTTCAGCAGCAGAGTATTCGCGTAACATTGTAATTGAAAAAAACCGTCTTAGACTGGTGGCGTTAGCTTTGGGAATAGGGTTTATGGCCACGGTGGTCATGCGTGTGTTTCAACCTTTCTGAATCACGCTGGAAAGCTGAGAAATCTTGCCATTAAAGAAAAAGAGCGCTATTGTTCTGTTCCTGTTATAACTATGTTGAATGAGAAGCTTGTAATTCCGCTGATGCTTCGGGACACATTTAGGGTTAGAGCTGCACAGATAACATCGCCGGGGCTTAATACTTGGCCTGTGCAGTTCCAATTTAGTGTGATGTAGTTTGTGGCGGTTGCAGGAGACCACTGTTCTGTTGTCATGCTTAATGTGACGGCTAAGGTGCCGTTGTTGTATACGTAAATTGTCTTTGTTGCGTTTTCTCCAGGGGCTATGTTTCCCCAATCTATGGCTGTGACGGGGCTTGTGCGGTTACTATACCAATAAACGCTTACTCCAACAGCCCTAACAGTTGCAGTATTATTAAAAGTGTATGACGCCATGAGTGCGCCTAAAGCACTTGCTATAACGCCTACGGCGGCTATTGCTAACAAAGCCCCTAAACTGAGTCTTTGCATGGCCATTTTTCTCACCGCTTAATGGCAAATCGTGCGTCTTAATAAACATTATTGTAGACCTTATCAACACAAATACAGAACATAAAACTCCATGCGCACTCCGACTCTCCATGAATCATCCGCCAAAACAATACGGAAATAAGCGGAGTAGAAAAGAAAACAGAGGAAAGCAAAAACTAAACCCAACAAAATCGGATAAAATAAGCGTACGCCAACGTCATTAGCGAAATCTGTTTAAAACCCTTTTAATAGTGTTGGCAGCCATTCTGTCCGGCCAAAGTCTGGCGGCTGCTCAACACTCAAATAATACTATAAACTTATTAATTCAGCAAGCGTCATTAAGCGAAAAAGGAGGAAAACAAATCGTTCGCAGTTGGACATTTTGCCCTCGGATACATTCTCAGCAAGCTAACTGCGAAATTTACGAAAACAAAATTAAATATTCCACTAGTTTTTACGCTTTCCGTCATTCCAGACATTGACATACTGATTACGCCTTTGGAACATCGTGGACCCACCCACTCAATTATTGTGGCGACTATAATTTTTATGCCATTATTTGCAATATGGAGTAAAAACGCTCTTCCATATTTTGTGGCTTACATCCAACATTCATTAATTGGCGATTTTATTGCAGGCGGCAGGACACAGCTTTTTTGGCCGCTGACATCACAACTTTATGGTATTGAAATCAGCATTAAAAGCTTAACAAACATAGCCTTGGAATGGATTTTATTCCTAGCTGCGGCAATCGTTCTTATAAGGAGCAGAGACTTACAGTTTTTACTTCAACCTAACAATTCCAATCTACTTCTCTTCATACCGACATGCACGGTGCTTTTACCCACTTTTTTGGCATTTCCAATGGAAGTCCCAATAGCATTAGTGCCACCACACATTCTGTTTCTAACGCTTTTCTCGATGTCGCTTTTAATAGACATCAAAAAATTTTTGATGCACTTTTAGTTGGTTGGGACACTGGCAAAAGGCTATGAACCCGAAAGAAATCGTGATTTGCCTTTCGATGCCTTCTAGTATGGTAAGTTTCATATCCTCACTATATGTTATGTATAATTGATGGTGATGTCTTATGCCTAAAATTCTTGTTCTCTACTATAGCCGTACTGGAAACACAGAGAAGATGGCTCAAGCTGTGGCTGAAGGCGCCAAAACAGTCAGCGGTGTTGATGTGGAGCTGAATTATCATGTTGAGCCTGAATCGTTAAGAGGCTTTGGTGCAATAGTTATAGGGACTCCAACATACCATCATGAGATGCCCCTTGACATGAAAATGCTTTTTGAGGAAGCCGCCGTTAAAGGCGTGGACTTAAAGGGCAAGCTTGGCGCTGCCTTCGGCTCTTATGGCTGGAGCGGAGAAGCCCCAAAGCTTGTAATTGAGATTATGAAAAACAAGTTTGGCATGGAAGTGCCTGAACCTCCGCTGCTAATTAGGTATGCGCCAGACACGGCTGGACTAGAGAAGTGCAGGGAGTTTGGAAGGAAGATTTCCGAAAGACTTATGCAACCTTCTAGCCACGTTTAAGGGTGGAGGCAAAAGTTTGAGTTCAGATAAGAAATTGGTTGATTTTCTTAGAAAGCAAATTGTTGTCGAAAATGAAATTGTTGATTCTTTAAATAATGGCTTAGTGGACGTAAAGAATCCACCTGTGAAAGGTGTTTTGAAGGGGATATCCCTTGACTCTGTGAAACACGCGGAGCTTTACGCTGCTGCAATCACTCTGCTAACAGGTGTTTCTCAAGCTCTAACGCAGGAGAATTTGGATAAGCAAAGGAAGCTTGTGGAAAAACACATAGAAATGGAAGCGGAATTGATTAAAAAGTTGGATAAGGTGATTCCAACAATCGAAAATGACAAGGTTAAGCTTCTCTTAAACGCCATTCTGGCAGACGAGAAAAGACATCACGAACTGCTGAAAGTGGTCCTAAACATCATTGTCCGGGGCGAAACTATAACTGAAGAAGACTGGTGGGAGCTTCTTTGGAAAAATGTTCCGTTCCACGGAGCCCCCGGAGGTTAAATCAAAGCTCTAGGTTGTTAGAGGTTTTCGAGTAAAAGCTTTAAACAAGAAAGAGGTAGAACCTTTCTTAAACATTTTCGGAGGATAAAGTTTGTCTTCAACAGATGAAAGCCGTGTTCTTGACATACTCGAAAAGGTGAGCAAAAGCGTTGTGAACATAAGCACTGTGAGGCTTGTTCAAACAATTTTTTATCAAGCAGTTCCTGTTGAGGGAATGGGTTCTGGCATAATCATTGATGCTGAGGGTCACATATTAACAAATAGCCATGTGGTGCGGGGAGCGGAGAAAATTGCTGTCACGTTATGGAATGGCGAAGTTTTAGATGGAAAAATAATTGGTGTTTGCGCTTTGCATGACACGGCTGTTGTAAAAGTTGATGGAAAAGACCTTCCAGCAGCAGAACTCGGCGACTCAGACAAGCTAAGAGTTGGGCAAAGAGTATACGCCATAGGAAATCCTTTCGGACTGGCTGGAGGGCCCACGGTCACTTCCGGAGTGATAAGCGCCACTAACAGAACAATAGAATCTCCTAGAGGTCTTCTGGAAAACCTTGTGCAAACTGACGCGGCTATAAATCCGGGAAACAGCGGCGGCCCCCTAGTAGACTTGGATGGTAAGGTTGTCGCTTTAAACACGGCTATAATTCCATTTGCTCACGGGATAGGCTTTGCGATACCTATAAACTTGGCGAAGAACTGCACGAACGAGATAATAACAAAGAAGATTTCCGCTAGGCCTTGGCTTGGAATAATAGGGCTAACCATAACGGAGGAGTTGTCTCGCTACTATGGATTGCCAGTTAAAAGAGGAGTCATGGTCACAAAAATTGCTGAGGGAAGCCCAGCAGAAGATGCAGGAATAGTTGCTGGCGACATAATTTTTGGAATGGACGATGTTACAATTTACAGCATCGAAGACCTTGTTAAGGAGATTCATAAAAGGCAAATTGGAGATAAGGTGAAAATTTTCATCCTTCGACATGGCAGAGAACACCTCTTTGAAGTAACATTGAGCAAGATGCCCTAGCAGAAGAGGCAGAGCTTTGAAAATTCTGGAAAAGAACCTAAAGAAGGGNTTCGTTAAGGTTATCCCNGAAACTTTTGACGACCTCTGGCATTTATACAATATCATCTACAAGGACGACGAGGTTTACGCCTATACAACACGAGAATTAAAACCAAACGAGAAATATACAAGACCCGGAAGAGAAGAAAGAGTTTCAGTCTTTCTCGGAGTTAGAGTTGAAAAGGTTTCATGGGACAAAATTCTCGGCAAGTTGAGAGTTCACGGAACCATCTGCGAAGCCCCAGAAATAGTTCCGAAAGGAGCACATCACACTATTAACATAGCTCTAAACACGCCCGCCACAATTGTGAAAAAGGAATGGGCTAAACATCATATTGAGCGGTTGGAGGAGGCAAGCAAGACATCCGAAAAACCAATAATAATAGTTGCCATAGACGACGAGGGCTACACTATAGCAACAACAGCTCAGTACGGTGTCGACGTGAAAGTGGAAGAAAGCATAAGGCTTCCAGGGAAACTTGAAACTGAAAAGCGAAACTCTGCGGTGAAAGAGTTCTTCAAAAGGGCACTGCAAAGCTTACGACAAATCTGGGCTGCAACACATTATCCAATAGTGATTATAGGTGTGGGCTTTGTGAAAAACGACTTCGCAAAGTTTGTTGAAAACGAGGCTGGAGACATTGCCGAATCCGTTGTGGACGTGAAGAGCGTCAACAACAGCGGCGTAGCCGGAATTCACGAGGCGCTACGCTCGGGCGTGCTTTTGAAAACCGCCAAAAAACTTCGAGTCGTCGAAGAAACAGAGACTATAGAAGAGATTTTGAAAAGGCTTGGCAAGGGTGAACCAACCATAACTTACGGGTTTGAAGATGTCAAGGAGGCTGTGGAATTGGGCGCTGTCGAAAAGCTTGTTTTGGCTGACACAATGTTACGTGAGGCTTCAGACGAAAAGCGGCTCCTTATTGAAAATTTGATGAAGAAAGTTGAGGGAAAGGGTGGAAAAATAATTGTTGTCAGCACAGAACACGAAGCTGGCGCGAAACTTGTCTCTTTAGGCGGAATAGCCGCCCTCCTACGATTTTCACCGCGCTAGTTTTGGCTTAAACGTTTCTTAATCGTCTTCGAACAGCAGGGTTTTGGTCGGCAAGTTTCTTTAACGCTAACTCAAAGGTTTCTTCTTCCAAAAGTTCCTTCTCTATAAAAACACCTGTTCTTCCAACCTCATCCCTTCTTAAAAGGGCATGAACACGGTCCAAGACTGTTTCAACAGATATTCCGAGAAGCTTTGCCACATGTTCTTCACGTCCAACAATTGTGCTTTCTCTATGTCCCTTTTCCGTCGGTTCAATCAATAGTAACCGTTTGTCCACCCCGCAAACCCTAACGCCATTCTTCAAATCCTCTAACGTGGCTTCACCGCCAAACCTATAAAATTCCATTTCCACTTTGCGCATTTTCATCAGCGGAAAGGAAACTCTAGTGTTTTCATCTATCTCTATATATGCTTTCATGGCGTAGGTTGGTGTAGCTTGCACAATCAATCTTCTGGTGACTGGTATTCCAGCCTTTTCTAGGGCTGCCTCCACAGTGAAAGAAGAAATTTGATGAGGAATGAAAATGTCTATGTCGCTTTTGGCATTGACGTCGCCTCTGGCTATGCTTCCGTGGACAACACCGTCAATGTGGGATTTCTCTAATGCTTCCATCACCCATCTTGCCTTATCCCTAAACCTTCTAAGCAAAGCCCAACGCCCAGCGTCATAAACAACCTCTCTAAAATCCATTCGCCGCGAGGGTTTATCTGCCATCGCCTTGCCTCTTCCAAAACTATTGCATTCGGTTTATTTTAGCAATTCGCGCATGAATAATCTTTTAAATTAAGAAGGCTGATTAGAAAACAGGTGATTCGAAATTGGGCATTTCGAAATGGCCAATAAGCTGCATAGCAGGAGTCGCTGTCATCGTCCTTTATTGCGCCTTTACTTTCACATCATGGGCTTTGTATCCGACGCCTTACAGTCCAGTTGATAATTGGCTGAGCGATCTGGGAAACTCTACTTACAATCCTTCAGGTGCCATACTCTATAATTTAGGTTGCGTTCTTACTGGAATTGCGCTCTTTCCATTCTTTGGTGGTCTTTACAAGTGGTATACAAGTGATAAAGGGAGAAGGATTTTGCTGATGATTACGCAGGCGATAGGTTTGTTTGCAGCCTTTTCACTAATTATGATTGGTGTCTTTTCAGAAGATTCTGGCGAACTGCATATCTTGTGGTCTTCAATTTTCTTCCTACTTAATCTGCTGGTGCTTATCCTAATAGGAGTCTCATTGTTTACCCATCCTAACTACATGAAACCCATCGCCTATTACGGCTTCATCGTAGCAGCCATAAATCTGCTCTTCATACTCGCCTATAACATTCCATTATTCGAATGGTTCACCGTTTTCACTGCTTTGGGATATGTCGGATTACTGGTTTACAACATGCTCAAAAAATTCAAAGCATAAAATACGCCAATGAATCGCTGCAACACCAGAGATATACGCAAGTCATGCTTTCTATCTTATCAAACAAGCAAAGCGCAAACAATGTGAATTTACATGCAAAATAATGCCGCTATCTGCGATGTTTGCAAGCGACAAGCAGCCTTTTTCTTTAGACCGTACTCTGGAGAAAGACTCTGCAGAAAATGTTTCACCGAATCCATCGAAGAGAAAGTTAGGGCAACCATAGCAAAATACAAAATGTTTAATTTTGACGATAAAATAGCCGTGGCTGTTTCTGGCGGAAAAGACAGTATCAGCCTACTACATGTTTTAGCCAAAATAGAACGGGATTACCCGAAAGCATCCTTAGTCGCGATTACAGTTGACGAGGGAATCAAGGGTTACAGGGATGAAGCCCTCAAAATAGCAGCTGAAAACTGCAAAAAACTCGGCGTAGAACACTATGTGACATCCTTCAAGGAACTTTATGGCTACACGCTCGACGAGATTGTGAAGCGTTTGAAAAAGAAGAAAGGCGAGGAGTTGACGCCGTGCGCATATTGCGGCGTAATGCGAAGGAAAGCGTTGAACATGACTGCCAGAAAACTCGGGGCTGACAAACTTGCAACAGCCCACACCCTCGACGACGAAGCACAAACATTTCTCCTCAACATTTTTCACGGCGACATAATGCGCATAGCAAGAGAAAAGCCAGTAACAGACGAAGCCCACCCAAAGCTCGTGCAGAAAGTGAAGCCCTTCTGCGAAATTCCAGAGAAGGAAACAGCCCTATACGCCTACATCAAAAAAATAAAATTTCAAAATATGCCTTGTCCATATGCTTCAGAAGCATTAAGAAACGACATCCGCATGATGCTTAACCGCATAGAAGAAAAACATACTGGAATAAAATTTACAATTTTCAAGTCGGCTGAAAAGATGAGACCAGCCATTGAAAAGATTGCCAAGCTGGAGAAGTTTAGGGAATGTGGCGAATGCGGGGAGCCCGCTGCTGAACCAATATGTAAGAGTTGCCAAATGCTTAAACAGATCATGTGAAGCACCGATATTCTAATAAGCGAGAAGGGTTGACGACACTCTTATGGATGTTTTAACCGCCATTTTGGCTTCGGTAATAACAGTGAGCCTAATCGCCTTCATAGGAATAATTTTCATCGGCTTAGATGAACGCGCTTTAAAGCGTGTGTTGATGTCTTTGGTTGGCTTTTCATCTGGGACCCTCCTTGGCGGAGCTTTTCTCCATTTGCTTCCAGAAGCCATAGAGGAGGATGCAACACAGATGACCACGTTCTATTACGTCATCCTTGGCATCGTCATTTTCTTCGCTCTGGAGAAGTTCTTTTACTGGCGCCACTGCCACGAGGAAGAATGCCCAGTTCACGCGTTCGTCTATCTAAATCTGATAGGTGACGGAATCCACAATTTTATTGACGGCATGATAATCGCGGCTACTTACCTAATCGCCTTCGAAAGCGGCAACTACGCCATAGGCTTTGCCACAACGCTCGCCGTGATATTTCACGAAATACCACAGGAAATAGGAGATTTTGGAGTGCTCATTTACGGAGGCTTGAGTAAAAAGAAAGCCTTAACCTACAACTTTGTTTCAGCCTTAACAGCAGTCTTTGGCGCAGTAGCCACCTATTATTTGGCGTACATGCAAAGCATAGAAACTCTTCTTGTTCCTTTTGCGGCTGGAGGATTTATCTACATCGCCGCAACAGACCTCATGCCTGAACTACATAAACGTGTTCACGCCGGGGAGTCAATTGTTCAGCTTTTGACAATCGTGATGGGCATAGGGTTAATGGCATACCTCAAGATAGCTTTAGGCGCTTAAGACCTTGTTCTTTCGCTCTTTTTCTCTTTAGCTCTTGCAGAATTGCAGATGCTTTTTGAGCGTTTTCGGCTGAAGCCACCTTTTTAGCCTTTTCCACAATGACCTTTGAGCCGCAGTACGGGCATATTCTAGTTTTATGTTCTGCCTTCGCCAGTAGAAACCCGCCGCATTTGCTACAAGCAACTATCACGACCGGCTTCGTGTTTTCTGCCTCCGAAAGCCTTTTCCACACTCAACTAAATAACGTTTAACACGGATGAGAATAAATGAACAGTGAAGAGAAAACCGAAAGAAGCTCCACATCCGAACTTTTGGAGCAAGCGATACGTTACTTTAAGAAGGCAGGCTACAAAATAGAGCATGAAGCAGTTGCGCTGGAGGGTTTTTGCGGAGTTTCAAGAAAGTTCGACTTGATAGTTCAGAAGGGACGCGCGTCTCATGGGGTTTGGGTCAGGGACTGGAAGAGGACAATAGGCATTAACGTTGTTATAAACCTTGACAAGGCTTCTGAAGATGTTGGCTTAGCAAACCCAATTATTATAGGCGAGAAGTTCAGCGACCACGCGAAGTCCTATGCAAACCGCAGAAAAATCATACTGTTGACGAAGCAGCAGATACTTGCAAGTTTAAGATAAAACCCTAAATTTTCAAGTACTCACTCAGCAAGCTCTCAGCTTCTAAAAACCCAAGCCAATCCACAACGCCAATGCGGCATTTTCGTTGTCCACGCAAAATTTCCAGAATTTCGTTGACCACTTCATCCACACTTTTTCCGGAAACATCTAATTCGCAAATTCCACGTCTCCCATAAACTCTCAAAGCCTCAACTAGGCATACATCCAAAATCTCAGAAGCCAAATTTTCCCATAATTTGCGCCCAGAAAAACCGCAACTTTCCATAAGCTTCCGCAACTCAACCGGGTTACGCCTTAAAACAAAAACGTTTGTCACAAGTTTTTTAGGAGCTACAGCAGCAGCGTAATGCCCATCTATCACGATATCTTTTCCGTTTTGGTTTTCAATGATTTCGCGGAGTTTCCTTCTCATTCGAGCTTCATCAACAATAATCGAGTCTCGCTCTTCATCCTTGCCTAAAACCAAATTCTCCTTTAGGGCTAAATCCGTCAAATTCACATAACAAGCCCCCAACTTCGAAGCGAACAAACGTGCGACGGAAGTTTTTCCAACACAAGGAGAACCAGTAATCAAAATGACACGCCTAGACATGAAAGCACCCACCAACCACTCATAAGCAAAGCTGCAAATAAAGCTTCCAAAACTCTTATTGCTTGCCCCTCACAAATGTTATTTTGGGCTGGCGAGTTGGCGTGTGGCTTTCGAGCCTCACAAGAGGCTTGAGGAAACTCCGCCCACGCGTAGAACTGCAACGCCCGCAAGGGCGTANGGCGAGAGCCTTGGCAACGGAACAGAAACGGAACNTCCATCCAGCAAGTGCCAATGAGGCATGCTAAGTTGTCGAGAATGCTGGATGCGAAACGGTGAAACGGCCGCCCTGCAGGTGGAAAGGGCAAACAGACGCCTGTGAGGAATCTACCTAAGGCGTGGGTAGCCCGATTAGCCAAATGCCACATTGAACAAAAGGCGGGTTACAGCCAACACGCCAGCTTTTACTTGCGTTTGAGTGTTCATTTCTGTTCTGCGTTGCAGTATGGGCACTGTTCAGAAGCAATCGGAATGTCCTTGCCACAATTAACACATTTCTTGAGAAAACTTCTTCGTGTCTCTTGTCCTCTGGTTATACGAAGTAGGAATCGGTTCAGTTTAGGCATAACTTTCCTATCAAAACCAGGCTTCAAAGCTTTCACTGGCACGTAGCCATAAACAGTGGCGAAGATTCCGCATAGGAGAATAGCTGCCATATTCTGCAGTGTAGAATCCACTGTAAAATCATCCACAATTATTCTAGTAGTTGGTTCAAAAGTGAAGTTAATAGCACTTCCATAATCGTCACCGTTAAGCCACAAACTAACCCACAACTCGATCTTATACCAATCAACCCTAAATCTATGTCCGCTGTATGCAAAGTAATTACCCCAGCCCCAGAACTCTAAACTGCTAAGACCTACCAAAATCCTTGAACTATTAACAAATGTAACAGGCACAGATCTAATTTCTCTGAAGGTTCCAGGTGCAGCGGTAAATTCGAAGGCTGCATACAGGGTTCCGTTCAAGTTCACAGGCTCATCGGTAGAAATTATAAATAAGCTACCAGGACCAGCGTTAGCAAAAGCAGCCACGTACCCAACTGCGTAATTAGCCGAATATATCTGTTCAGGGGGATAACTGCTCCCCATATAAGTGCCAGGTCCGGTAAATCTGGTGGCAATTATCGAAAAACTCTTCGGTTCCCAATAATGAGTCTGTAAAACGCCTCCTCTGGGCAAGGTGGCAAGCGAATAAGCAGCAACCAACATGAATGCTATGCAAAAGAGAGCAACGATGTTTACGAAGATCTTGCGCCTTCGCGCATGAGCCTCAGAAGCCGCCTGAAACAACAAAACCGCTCCAAAGAATAGAAAGATAAAAGATGAAAACATGAAGAAAAGAAAAAATTGATTATCAATAGCTATGAGCTGAAAATACAAAAAAACGCCAAGCATCACTAATGAAAGCAAAGCACGATAACTGAATGCGACATGAAATGGAATCTTTATCGGGCCTTCTTCCACATCATGCATCATCGAAACCGCCGCTTCGCCGAAGGAAGATAGGGTATACCGTCCATCATCATTTTTAATAATTAAATGCCTAAGACTTTCCAAATGATAGGTTAAATGGCTGCTCTCAATACGTAGCTCCTCTTGTAATTCTGAAAAACTGCATGAGCCCTTAGTCAGCATCCTAAGAATGCGACGTCTAATCGGATGCTTCAAAGAAGAAAAAATAACTGAGTAGGTGTCCTCTTCGAAATCAGACATAACTCATCATGAAATACCTAAGTGAAAAGAGATTAAACTCTTTCCGTAAAAAACTTTTTACTCATAAAAAAGTAAAGGTTTCTTTACTAAAACCAGCCACTTCAAATTTCGATTTTACTTGTTTGCACCGATTATTCTAAGGATAATGGCGTCTATTCAAGCAATAATGATACTGGTCCAGCTTTCCAGGCTTCTATGGCAGCTTTCAGTTCCGGATGCTGTTCAGCATACTGGTCTATCGGCATTCTGTTCATCGTTGCTTCAATCGCCTGTCTAAAGGCTTTTGCCCCTGCTCTTGGCCCCATGGGATGAGCGTGGATTGCTCCGCCTGCGCCTATGGCGATGTTTGTTCCTAAATCGCTTATTAGTTGTGGTACATGTATTTGGGTTATGCCTCCGGAGGGCATTGGCAATGTGGGCTTAATGTTATGCATTGGAAAGAGCATGCTTCTTCCAACTTTGAGGTATTTTTCCTTGAGGAAGAAAGGTTGTTTACCATAGGGAGCTGGATAAACAAGTATGTCGGCTCCAGCCAGCCTTGGAAGTTTGCCGAGAATTAGATGGGAGGACATGCCGGATTCAGCATCTTCGTAGACCGCTCCGGCGAAGTCCATATGCCCAAGAATAGGAATCTTGATGCTTGGGTCCTCAGCTAATGCCTTTAAGACACCTATGCCTGTTACAAGATGGTTTACCATTATCGCGTTGGCCCCCAACTTTATGACTTTTTCAGCGAACTCGAAAATTTTTGGGGCGTCTGCAGTAACGTTGATTGTATACATCTTTTTTTCGCCGGTTTCTTGAGCTGCTTTATCAACAACCTCCATGTATTTCACGATTCTATCCTCAACCGTGTTAAACGGCGCGTTTGCCAATAATTCATCGTCCTTAACAAAGTCGGCTCCGCCAACTAGTGCTTCGTACGCAAGTTTTGCTCCCACTTCGGGTGGGTATCCTGTGCATGGTTTAATCATGTTGTTGAGGATGGGTCTACGTGGAATTTTCAAGTATTCTTTTATCCCTTGAACACCGAATTTTGGTCCTTTAAACATTTCAAGATAACTTTTTGGAAATTTCACGTCTACAAGTTTTAATCTTCCAGCCATAGATATGTTTCCAATTATTGTTGTGAGCAGCATTGAGATTTCATTCATAAAGTTCTCGTAAGGATAGGCTATCTGGACCACGTAGCGTCTCAGCTTCACATCTGCTGGGACTTCATATTCAAAATCTGGGACTTCGCTGATGGCTATGACCTTGGCTATATGCTTTTTCCTAAGTTCCACAGTTTCGCCAGGGACCCTAATCCATGTTCCAGTGCTCTGTTCAACTGCTACTGCCATTGCAATCTTGTCAATAGGCCAGTCGCGTGGAACCGCCGCATAATAGGTGGCTACAACATATTTGTCATCTTCAACGCCTTCTGGAAGAGCTAATGGAAGGGCTTCAACATCTTCTTCCGACATAATTCATCACCCTCAGTTCTGGAACGGATAGTATAACAGAGTTAAGCGGAAATAATAAATGTATGCATTGCAGTGTCCCATTTCTAAACAATCTGGATGTTTTCTCAGATGTCATTAGCAAGTCTAACTAGTCACTTTCTATGTTCAGTCTTCGATACATCTTTTTATTGTTCTTGTAGATGCTTTTGAATTCTCTGAAAATTCTCTCATAGACTGGAACGTTTTTTGGGTTGGGCTCATAAACCTTGTCTATTTTAACAAGTTTTTCAGCTTCTTCAAAGCTTCCTAAATAGCCTAAAGCAACCATTGCAATTATGGCTGCGCCTCTTGCACCAGCCTCTTTTGGATCATGAACCAGCTTGATACGTCTGCCTAGGGCGTCGGCGAATATTTGGCACCATGCATCTAACATGGCGCCTCCGCCTATGATGTTTATACTTTCAGCTTTTTCAGATAATTTTTCCATGTAACCCAAAGCCCACTTCAAGTTTAGAGCAACTCCTTCCAACACAGCCCGAATCATATGTTCACGCGAATGCTCTAAGCTTAAGTTGTAGAAACCTCCCCTCACTGTTGGATCATCAATAGGTGCTCTTTCCCCGAAGAGCCATGGGGTAAAAATTAGGCCCTTTGCACCAGGCTCAACTTTTGCCGCTGTCTCATTAATTATCCCGTAGATGTCTTCGCGGTCTTCTGGGAATAGGGTGTTCTTCAACCAGTCTAGGCATGCTCCAGCTGTTTCTTGCTCTGCTACGCATAGGTACATTTCTGGGTTTGCGCTGCAGATGCTGCCTATGTAATGAAATAAATCCTTCTTTCTTTCTGAAAGATGGCAGCCGAGCCAACTGCTTGTTCCGATGTAAGCGTGTAGTTTTTTCTCTTTGATGGCGCCTGAACCCGTGGCTGCTGAGGCTACGTCTCCAGCTCCAACTATTACCGGTATACCTTCGCATAAATCCATTTCAGATGCTGCTTTCGACGTTAACTTTCCGGCAACATCCGTAGACTTCATTATTTCCGGAAGCTTAGACTTCGTTATTCCATACTTTTTAAGTATGGAATCCGACCAGGTGAACCTTCCCTTTCTTGTATCCATCATCCACCATACGTTTGCGCAGTCTCTGCTTGTTACGAAGTTTCC
>JGI20130J15133_1002299_pt1 | contig 14376 bp, 11 predicted proteins | sample WasSprMetagenome_FD_15133 | JGI IMG/M metagenome (IMG submission 15133) | reverse complement strand
TCAATATTTTGCATCTTTCTAAAATTTTCTAATAATTGACATTTACCCGGAGTATTATCTACGATAATCAACCTGTCTACTTGATTTACCAAACTATTAACGCATTTTTCTAAAATTTCAACGTTAGGTTTATATGTTACTACAACTGCATATGTCTTGCTCATAATCTATTTACTCCTGTTTTCCAAGACTTCGAATCTTGTTGGTTTCATTTATAAATATTTCTACTACTTTACTACATAGTTTTGATTATTTTTTAAAAGAAAGTATCACGCTTAAAGTATAAATTATGATAAAAACGATTAATTCCGAAATATATTCAAATAATCCATAACTAAAATCTGTTGGTAAACTAAGAGCAGGAGATAGAATTAATACAAATATTATTAATGATTCTAAATTTAATTTCAATAATTTAATAAACTTATTTCTTAAAAATCCAACTAAAGCTCCTATGAAAAAAGAAAATATTATAGAACCCCAATATCCGAAAGAAACATAACCTAATATATTATGTCTTGCATTTGGACCAACATATAAATCTGTATGATATACAATTTCCATGAGCTGCATACCTAAACTTTTAACGGGATCTAAATCCAACATATTAACCAATTTATACGGCAAAACCAGTGTTAAGAAATTTCCTTCTATCGTTTCTATAAAGTTATTTACATAGGCCATCATATAAACATCACCATTCATTATAACACGCCAAGCTATTGTAAAAAAGGGATTTTCGTGTTTTACAAACCATAAAACAACTAAAGTTGTAAAAACCGCCAGTATAAAAAATTTTACCGATATTCTATTAAATTTTTTCATGATTTGAGGATAACCCATTTTGATAGATAAAAAATAAGTCACATAAAATAAATTAAACACAATACCTAGAAAAGTGGCTTTAGAGCCGCTTAATATAGAAAAAACTATGAATAAAAAAATCATTACATAATCATATAGCCTATATCTAAGTTTTATGACTAATTTATAACCCAATAAAGATAATACAACTATTTCTGTCGTTATAGAAATTGATAATATAAAACCATAACCATCAGTGGTTGCTTCCAATCTTGATGTCATAAACAATGGAATACCTTTAAATATATATATCACCAAGTGACTTAGTGTATATAAAACAGCTGATATAAAATACAATAATTTTATCCTTTTAGTAATTCTAAGACTCCAAAAATTGTTAACGGCGTGTATCTTTTTTAAATTAATTGGCTTAAAACAAAAAAAGCCAAGTATAAAAGATGCTTCGGTTAATAAAAACTGATATAGATAATACTGAGGGATATCTCCCGATAAAAATAGAATAAATACAACGCTATTTCCAGCAGAAGAAAGGAGAATATAAAAAAACAATGGATCAAATATTGAATAAATATTTTTCCTGAAAATTAAAAGATAAATAATTATCGTAACAAAAACAATGCATAAATTAAACCAAAAATTATCAATAAATAGGAGATAAAAAACTTCGTAACTCATCTGATGTTAAATATAGATCTTAATTTTATTTTTAAATATTGGTAACTACAATACGAGAACGATAAAATCCCCCAAAAAATACCAAAGTTTCTAAAAGATATTGAGCTCATTTCTAAAACTTTTAATTGCTTGCTAACTCCACCTGGCATGGCGTATGCAATAAAATAATCAGAATAAATAAACCTAACTTTTAATTTATAAAGTCTCAAATTAAAATCATAATCAGCATAAATTGGATATTTAATATTAAAAGGAGGCACTCTATGAATCTTCTTTGGTACCAATAACCCTTGATGATGTAGTGTATTACCTAATTTTAATCTCCATCCATACTTTGACTTAAATACTGAGTTAGCTAATTCAACCTTTCCATATATAACATAATCACTATAGACTGCTAGTTCTTTTGTTAAGGGAAAAGATTTAACCATATCACCTGCGCCTAAAAATAATATTCTTGAATCATCATTCGCTAAACTCCACCCCTTATTCATAGCATCGTATATTCCTTTATCTGGCTCGCTTACCCAATAATCTATATAATCTTCATACTTTTTTATTATATCAATAGTTCCATCTGTTGAGCCACCATCTATTATTATGTATTCTACGTTTGGGTAAGTTTGGTTTATTACGCTTTTTATTGTATCTTCTAAATACTTTGCTCCATTATATACTACAGTGATTACTGTTATTAATGGTAAAAATGTAGTAGGTGAGAGGTTGGAAGTGTATTGGTTTATTTTTTCTTGAAGCTTATCTGGTGCTGGGATTGCTGGATTTCCGTCAAGGTCGCAGATATACCAAATTCCATCATTTTCAGATGCATTATTTTTATTCTCTCCAAAATCTCTTTTTACTTTCTTATAGCTAAATTTAAATAGCCCTCTTGTTCTAAGCCCGCCTTCTGCAATTCTATTTGAGTTTGGGGGTAAAAATAACATCGTTTTAAATTTATCTTCTGGGTTAGGTATAAATTTAGAATCTTTTATTTTTAGCTCTGGAATGTTTATTTTATATTTAAACTCTTCTTTAATTTTGCCAGAGGAGTCTAAATAATTGTCTGGTATGAGTTTATATTTTAAAAAATTTTTATCCATTTTAACCCTCCATAATCTTACAACAAGAAAATCAGTTATAATCTGTTCTCCAATACTTCTTCATAAAGCTCTATATATCTTTTCGCAATTATCCTACTATCAAACTCTCTTAAAACTTTTCCTCTCGCATTCTTACATAATTCATTATAATTCGGAGTATTTAGAACCCATTCAATACCATTTCTTAAAATCGTCTGTATCAAATGGTTTTGCTAGATAACCATTCTTTAAATGCTCTACCATATCACTAATACCGACAGCGTTAAAAGCCAAGGCGGGGAGTCCCACAATGCTAAACTCTCCATTATTGTATTAGCTAATTTCTCTTGTAAACTTGGAAACATCATTACATCCACAACATTATATATAACATTATTATATTATATTGTTTTCATATTCATAGTCATAGCAGTTTCCACCAATATTGTTCATTTTTCAATAATCAAAACTTTTTGATTTAATGCATTGGCTATTTTTCAGCTATCACACCTTCATAAATTCCTGCTCCTATTATAATGTAGTTAAACAAGTTTACAGCCCTAATATTTTTACATCTTTACTTTGCAAAAATAAAAACATTGATGTTGTAACAAATATTTCTGAAAGCACAACAGAAATAGATAAGCCTACATCCTGAAACATTGGAACTAAGACAAAAGCTAATGATATATTTATAACACTTGCAAAAATAAGAATATTTGAAAATGCTTTTTTGTAATTTAACGTTAGCATAGTTTGAATACCAAATACATTAGCTAACCCAATAATAAATGGCAAGAATGCCAAAATTTTTAAAATAATTATAGATTTTATGTATTGGTCGCCTAAAATAGTTTTTACAATTAAATCAGCAAATATGAATATAATTAAAGATAAAACAAAACTAAACCCACCTATTAAAAGTGTAATTTTTCTAATAAACTTTAAACCAACTTCTTTTGATTCATTTATTAGCTTACTTACATAAGGGTATATTGTTTGTGAGATAGGACCCAAAAGCCCCTGTGCTGCTCTTATAATTTTCTCTGCCGCAGAGTAATATCCAACTATGGTATTATTTGTAAATAATCCCAAAATAAAAACATTACCTGTTGTGTATAAACTTATAGCTACTGTAGATATAAAAATGTACCAACTTTCTTTTAAATAATGTTTTATGTTTGCAAAACTTGGCATTTTAAATCCTAGCTTAAAATTCCTAAATACAACCCAAATAGCTAAGAGTCCAGCTATTATTGCTCCTGAGGAGTTTAAAAGCGGCACATATAGATAATCTGATGCACGTCTTACAAACACAAATATAGCAACAGTAAATATAACTTTTGCAAGAATGTTTAAAAATGTTATATACTTCATTTTCTCCATACCTTGGAAAAACCATACTGGAAACAGAACATGTCCCACAACCATTCCGAATGTTAAGTAATAAACTATCCAATCTTGTCTAAACTTTTCAAAAGAAAATATTATAACAGACATTAAAATTAAAGATATTATCATTAAAGCAAGTTTAATTATCATAACAGAGCTGAATATTTCAGAAACCTTTTCTTTATTTTCTCTATTTATAGATATATCTCTTGTAGCTGAAAGATTAAAACCATAATCAGTTAGTATCATAAAATACCCAATAAAAGCTTGCGAAAAAGCAATAAGTCCATATTTTTCAGGTCCCAGTACTCTAACAAGATAAGGTAGTGTAATCAAAGGTAATATATAATTAGCAATCTGAAGTACTGATAAAGATAAAAAATTTTCAATCAGCCTTCTTCTTGTATCGGATTTAAAAAGCTTTTCTTTGTAATTTTTTATATTCATGGATTTTATCTTATATACTTTTCACATTTAACTTTTGTACCTCTTACTTCCTTGTTTTTCACTTTCTAATTTTCTTGTATATTCCTCATAAGTCTTTAAAATTCCCTCTTCCAGGCTTGTTTTTGCCTTCCAGCCAAGCTGATTTATTTTACTAACATCTAAAAGCTTTCTTGGAGTTCCATCTGGCTTGGTCAAGTCATGCGTTATCTCACCTTTAAATCCTACAATATCCTTAATCAAGATAGCAAGGTCCTTAATCGTAATATCCTTTCCGGTTCCAACGTTTACAAAGTAGTCACTACACAACTTAGCCATATCTGGAGCATCTATATTTTCCATCAAGTACACACAAGCATCAGCAAGGTCATCAACATATAAAAACTCACGATAAACTTCACCAGACCCCCAAATGGTTAGTGAAACCTTAGAGGCAAGAGATACTATACCAAGTTTGGATAAAACTTTTAGTATACTATCATTATCATTAAAATCAATCTCCTTGTCTAAACCAAAGCCTATTGGATATTTTCTAAAATCTTTTTTTATTCCTTCAATTTCTCCTTGTTCTAATAACTTAGCTAAATGAAATTTCCTTATTAATGCCGGCAGCACATGAGATGTTTCAAGGTTAAAATTATCATTTGGACCGTACAAATTTGTAGGCATTACAGATATGAAGTTAGTCCCATACTGCTGATTGTAATATCTAACAAGTTTTATAGCAGAAATTTTGGCAATTGCATAAGCTTCATTGGTTGGTTCTAAACTTCCTGTTAGCAAATACTCTTCTTTCATAGGTTGTGGAGCATATTTTGGATAAATACATGAAGAGCCTAAATTTAAAAGCTTTTTTACTCTGTATTTATATGCTGAATGGATAACATTTAAAGCTATCGCTAAATTATCATAAATAAATTCAGCTGGGTAGGTGTTGTTTGCTAATATTCCACCAACTTTTGCGGCAGCAAGAAATACATAGTCTGGTTTTTCTTTTTCAAAAAATCTCTCAACCTCTTCCTGTCTTCTTAAATCAACCTCTGATTTATCCTTAGTTATTATATTTGTATAGCCTTTTTCTCTTAATTTTCTAACGATAGCAGAGCCAACTAATCCCTTATGTCCAGCTACAAATATTTTTGCTTCTTTTTCCATATAAAATGTCCTCAATTTTTAAATATAATTACTATCTTTCACGTAATTTTTCATAGAAAGAGTATTCATGATTAGTCCAACCATAACCAAGCTCTTTGGAAATTTTTATCCCTTCTCCTTTTGGCCTTATTCCATTTTGGAGAAGGTCATAGTCTACCATTATTTTGACTAAATGCTCAAATTTTACTACCGGCTCCCAGCCTAGTTTTAGCTTAGCTTTTGTTATATCTGCCTGCAAAAATTCAACTTCTGTTGGTCTAAAGTACCTTGGGTCTATTTCAACCACAATATCTCCCGGTTTAACATGGTCAGTAAGATTTGATTCAATAGATTTAACAATACCTTTTTCTTCTATACCTTCCCCTCTCCATTCAAGCTCTATCCCTGCATAACTAAATGCAAAATTTACAAATTCTTTAACTGTATGACTTTCTCCCGTTCCAACTACATAATCATCTGGATCGTCTTGTTGAAGCATTAACCACATCATTTTTACGTATTCAGGAGCATAACCCCAGTCTCTTTTTGCATAAAGGTTCCCAAGATAAAGAATTTTTTGCTTACCGGCTATAATGTTAGCCAAAGCTCTTGTTATCTTTCTGGTAACGAATGTTTCTCCTCTTCTTGGGCTTTCATGGTTAAACAAAATACCATTACAAGCAAAAAGATTATAAGCTTCTCTATAATTCACTGTCATCCAGTATGCATAAACTTTTGCAGCAGCATAAGGACTTCTTGGATAAAAAATTGTGTTTTCGTTTTGAGGAGGAGGGGCAGCTCCAAACATCTCTGAGGAAGAAGCTTGATAAAATTTTGCCTTTACTCCACTTCTTCGAATGGCTTCAAGAAGTCTTGTTGTTCCAAGTGCTGTAATATCTCCTGTGTACTCAGGCATATCAAATGACACTTTAACGTGAGATTGAGCTCCAAGATGGTAAATTTCATCTGGTTTTATTTTCCAAATTATTTCAGTAAGGACTCCAGGGTCAGAAAGGTCGCCATAATGTAAAAACAATCTTGCACTTGGGTCATGAGGGTCAACATAGATATGGTCTATTCTTTGTGTGTTAAAGGTTGAACTTCTTCTAATAATACCATGAATTTCATAACCTTTTGACAATAAAAATTCAGCTAAATAAGACCCATCTTGTCCGGTTATGCCAGTAATAAGAGCAATTTTTTTCATACTAAATATATCCTCCATAATATTGTTATATAAAATCATTTAGTACTTTTCTATAGAGATATATTTTATCAACGTCAAAGTCAAAGCTTGCAACGTCTATTTTCTTAACATTTTAAAGATTAGCACTTATCCTTCTACTTCTAATAGCTTCTCTAACAAGTGCAACAAATATGCCTAAGAATATTCCTGTTATAAATCCTATTAATGTATAAAGTAATGGTTTTGGTCTAACTGGTTTTGAAGATGCTTGAATATCAGTTGCTAAAGTCACAAACTTTGGATCTTGCAACCATTTTTGAATTTGCTCTTTTTCTGTTAATAAATCAACCATCTTAGAAGGATCATAGATTATGTTGTTCCTTGAATTAACATCTGAGATAACTTGATTTATATAATTTAGTCTGATTGTATATTTTTGCTTTAGATCTTCTGCTTTTTGCGGAAATAATCTTTCATTGATTATCTCTATAACTTTTTCAAGATTTTCTTTGGCTAATTCTGGAGATGCACCCTCTGCTTCTATTTTAGCCAAATTTTGAGAGTTTCTTACAGGAGAAACTTTAACTTTTTTTAGCATATCTTTTAAAGTATCATCTTTATAAGTTTTAATACCTTCCTGAATTTCTGAGATATCAATAATTTTTGAACCTTGAATCATTGGGACTTCAACCATAGCTTCTGCTTTATAAGCCTTTGGCATAAATATTGAAACTAAAACAGCCAATGCAGTAGTTAATGCAGTAATTCCAAGTATTATCCATCTTTGTTCATAGAGCTTTTGAAACAGTTCAAATAAATCAATCTCGTCATTGCATGCATTGTTTTGCTCCATTTAAAACCTCTCAAAGTATTTTTCAAACTAATTATTTTATCATAAGCATGTTGTCATATCAAAAATTGTATTAAGCCACACCAGTTTGGGAAAATTCCAATTTGTTAAAATTCATAATATCACAGAAGTATTTTAAAAGTNATTCTTTGTTTAAACTATGGTAAGGTCTTTCTGTGTTATACCATAGCATATNTTGCAACATCTTTTCATTAAATTCATGAATATCTTCTAATTCATAATCTTCATAGTACATGATAAATTCATCCTGTAATATCCTGTTCATTCTCTCTACATATGCCTGTCCTTTCTGTAATGTCAAAAACATTGGTAAAATCAGAAGAAACTTCTAAAAAATGGAGTGTTAGAAAAGATAGCGTCCGTGAAGATTTGAAAATTCCATTCTCCAAATTCATATTGGCTGTAAGACTATTTGGCTTACAGTGTATATACAAATTTGTCTCAAAAGATGACCAGATTTTATAAGGATAGGTAGAAATGGATGAAAGTTATTTTGGAGGAAAAAGGAAAGGCAGTAGAGGAGCAAAGAAATTCCTGTGTTTGGAATTCTTAGTCTTGTGATGTATGGATTTAAGCATGAGAGAATAGATAAAAGTGTAAAGTTTGCAAATTGTAAAGTGTATATCAATAGAATAGAAGGATTTTAGATTTATGCAAAGGATAAGCTGCTAAAATTTCATGGTGTAAGTAAGGACAATTTCATCTACTATCTAAAAGAGCTTAAATTTTGGTATAACTTTAGAGGTAATATTGACGATAGTTTATATAAATGTATGGGTGGAATGAATTGATAAATCGCCCAAACTTTTTTAGAAGAGTCTTCTTTAATTTTCTCTCCGACATGATTAACAACAGAGACTGTTCCAAAGTTTTTGCAAGTTTACCTATTTGTCATCTTGATGATTTTAGCCCGAAGGATCTCCTCTTTCGATTTTTTGAAAAGACGCTATTGAGTCGTTCTTTGTTATTCAAGGCCGAAGGATCTCATGTTTTAATGCGTTTTAAAAGGAAAGAAACAAAAACAAAAAGATTCTTCAGCGGCTACAGAACGACTGTGTGGATTTTTACAAGCAGTCTTGATTACTAACGAAATATTTATTTTCCAACCTCTTTCTCTACCAAACTACAAAACTTTTGATAATCTTCTTTTGTATCAATGCCGATGGTATCCTTAAAAGCTTTGGCAAGCTTTATTTTGTAACCGTTGTATAAAAATCTCAGCTGTTCTAACTTTTCTACTTCTTCTATTGGTGCAGGTTCAAGATTGTATGAAAAATCTATCAATGCTTTTTTATGATACCCATAAATGCCTAAGTGTTTTTTTGGAGTAAGCGTTTTCAACATCTGATTAAAATCTAAATCCCTATAAAATGGAATTGGACTTCTTGAAAAGTAGATGGCAAAATCATCTTTATCAGAAATAACTTTAACTATGTTTGGATTTAAATAATCATCTTCTTTTTCTATTGGATAATACAGTGTAGCAACAGGGGAATCTTTTAACAGGTCAAAAAGCTTGACAATATCTCCTGGCTCAATTAGCGGCTCATCTCCTTGAACGTTGACTATATAATCCAAATCTTTATCTTTTACTGCGTAAGCTATCCTGTCTGAACCACTTTTTAAGTCTGATGGTGTAAGAATAATTTCAATTGGATAATCTCTCAAAATTTCTACAAATTCTTGACTATCGCAGGCAACTATTACAGGAAAGTCTGCTTTAAGACAGTTTTCAACTGTCCATGCAATTACAGGCTTTCCATTTACTGGCAAAAGTAGCTTATCTTTTAATCTTGTAGAACCTTTCCTTGCCGGAATAACAATAGCTTTTTTCATTTTCTACCATCTAAAACAGACAGTTTAAACTTTATGTAAAGCTCTTTTTGAAAATCTGTTAAAAATCCAATGGTTAAGCCTTGGTTTGTAATATCAACACCTTTTTCCGATTGGCTGATTGTGTTGATTGGATAGGTAAATATATCACAATCCTTTACAGACTCTATGACGATGGTTTTATTTGTAAACTCATCAAATATAGAAAATTTATTGCTTTTTCCATGATAGGTCGGCTGTCTAAATCTATCTTCTAAATTGGCAAAATGGAAGTTAAATTCTAATAGGTATTTTAAAGGATTTTCGTATTTTGTTGTAAGGTTTACAATATACTCTATAGTACTACCTTTGATAAAGTATTTTTTAACAAGAGTTGAATCATATTTTTTGTCTAAGTAAATACCACCTTCTCGTTTAAAAATGATTTCCTCATTTGCGTATTCAATATTAAACGGCTGGTTTGCAAAGTCCGAAAATTCCCTAAAGTTACATCTATAAAAACCGTCTAAATTAAAGCTTTCATCTGTGATATGGTCTATAAATGAGTTTTTATTGTACCAATCGTAAATAAGCAAATCTTTCGCTTTTTCCGGGTCTATCGTCGTTTGCATCTCATGAATTGTTGAGATTCCCTCTTCGTCATGATTGCTTGATTGATTTGTTTGAAGCAGCTTATAATGGTATCCTTCTTTTCTTCTTGTTAAAGTGTTTTGAAAGTTAAACTCTTTATCTTTAATTGAAAGCTCTGTTAGTTGGCCTGCTTCTTTGCTATCAAAAATCAATATTAAATTGTCTGTATGAACTTTTACCTCTTCGTATCCATCGTAATTAATATCTTTAACTTCAACCTTTTTATGTTTTTTTGTTATTTTTTCAATCTCTTTTTCTGCCTTTATGATAAATCTGTAAGCGTTGTTTCTTAGGTTTGGAAGATAGAGACCGCCGAAAATTCCATGCCATAGAACATCATTACATTGAGATTTTAAAAGATTGTCTAAAAAAGCTTGATTTTTCTTATAATCTCTGTAAGAGATTGACAAGTCTAAAAATCTTTTATGTATCCTGTTTGATTCTGGATACTTTACTAAAAAGTTGTGCCAGATGTTGCCTTTTACAAACTTTTCAAACTCTTGACTCATGTCGTTTTTTTCTAAAAATTCTTTCAATTTTTCAAACTTTTCAAAATCTTCTGCAAATAGACTCCATTCTCCCATTTCATGGTATGAAGTGATAGGAAGATAGGCTATTCCAAGTGGTTTTTGNTTTTCNGAATATTCTTGGTAGTGGGTAAATTCTACGTTCTTTGAATTTGAAATTTCGCTTAAAAAGTTTTCTAACCAACCTTGCTGATAAACCCACTGGTAAGTTTTTGGCCAAATTCCAAACTTTTCTCCATCGTCAAAAATTATTCCTGCTGGATTTTCAGTGTTTGGCAAAGTATGCAGATATTCTTTTATTTTATCAACTGTTTTAAACGGAATTAAGTATCTAAGATTTTTATCTATTGGAAAAAGCTTTACCTTGTAGCCGTTTGACTCTGTAATGTAATATCCATANAGATTTTCTTTTTTGAATCCTGCTGANAAGAAATGATAATCGTCTACAATTACATATTCAATTCCAAGATTTACAATATCCGGTATGATGCTACTGTCCCAAACCCTTTCTGTAAGCCATAATCCTTTTGGTGTTTGGTCAAAGTTTTCTTTGATAAATTTATTCAACTTCTCAATTTGATATTTTCTATCATCTGATGGAATGGCTGCAAGGATTGGCTCGTAGTATCCACCACTAAAAAATTCTACCTGACCGTTAAGTGCTAAATCTTGAAGAAGTTTGAACGTTTCTTTACTATAATTCTTTATATATTCTAAAAGCCATCCTGAGTAGTGAGCTGCAAACTTAAATTTTGGATATTTTTTAGCTATTTTTAAAAAAGGTTTATAAGCCTTTTCTATAGCTTCATCGATTACTTCATAAAAGTTTTCAACCGGTTGATGACAGTGTATTCCAAATAGTAATTTAACCATCTTACACCATCCAATCATAATCAAAATTTTCTGATATGTCTAAAATAATTATACTGTAAACGGGCAGCTTCTGTAAAAGCCGAGAATCTTTCAAGATTTCTATATAAAACTCAAACTTTTTCTCGTTTAAAAGATTTAAAGGTATTTTAATTTCAATAATTTTTTCGCTTACAGCTTCAACGCCGTTTTCATCTGTGTATTTTTGATTTGAAATCGGCACGGAGAATGAAATTTCTTTATCTGTGATGAAATTTAGTCTTAATATATTGTTTTTTATCTGATTAACACTGGCATCAAATCTGAGATAAAAGTTTTCTTTATCATAGCCATAGTAAAGTTTATCTATTAAAATCTCTGTATTCATGGATGATAAATCAAAGGTTAGGTCTATCTCTCCTGAAAACAACCATTCAAAATAGTTTGTAATCTTTCCGTCAATTGTTGGTGTGATATAGTTTTTCGGTTTTTTTATAATAGGCTGTTTGAATGTTTGTTTTATCGGTTTACTTAGCTTGGCTGGTGGCTTTTTGCCAAGAGCATCATAAACTTTCATTAGATTAGACCTAAATAAAAGGTCAAATTTGTCTGCGTAGATGGTAAAATGGTCGTCTCCATACCACCAAAACCAATCACTTCCCTCTGCTATGTAGATATATTCTATTGCCTTTTTATATAAATCATTTTCTTTTTCTGATTCTAAAAAGTTTCTTGCTTCTGATAGATACTCCCACGCCGTGTTTTTCTCCGGATGTCCTATCCATGTTGTAAAATTTCCGTATATCCAACTGCCGGCTTTTATTGATTCTAAGTTTTCAATTTCTACATTTTTCTCTAAGACTTCTGAAAATGTAATACATTCTATCCACTTTTGGTGGGAAATTTCAAAGTACAATCTATCGAAGAAATCTTTACCATTGTTTTTATAAAACTCCCAAGCATTTTCTCCATCAAGAATCACGCTTACAACTTGACAGTGCTGAGAAGAATTATAGATTGACCTTAAATGGGATATAAAATCATCCACCGCATTTTTTTCGTTCATGTTTTGATATCTAAATCCTATGCTATCACTCAAGTATTTATCTCTAAAAAAAATGTAAATATCTTTATACTTGTAAATTTTGTACTTATCTCTTTTTCCTGCCACGTTGTAAAGAATATCTTCATCTGTTGCTGTCCATTTTATTTTATGCTCTATGAATAAATCTAATGTTTGATTTGATAAAGAACCCTCGGCCGGCCAAAGTCCATTTGGTTTTTTATCGAAAATGCTTTGATACTCATCTAAAGCTGATTTAACGTGATAGACTGCATCTTCTTTAAAGTTTGCTGTGATCTTAGGTAGAGAGATATCAGGCTTAGATTCTCTGGCTGATTCTATGTTTAAAAGTAAAGGTAAGATTGGATGGTAGTACGGCGTTGTGGTAATCTCGATCTTTCCTTCCCTTTCAAGTTTTTTGTAATATGGAATGATTTCTTTTAAAAAGTTTAATAAAACATTTATGAGTTTTTCTTTTTCTGCTTGAGTAAAATCTTTTCCTTTTTCAAAAAGAGTTTTTATATAATGATTGTTTTCTCTAAGATAATTACCCGTCCAAGACAGTAAAAAGAGAACTTGCAAATCTAAAAAGTCTTGATTAGTTAAATTTTGAATAGTCATATACTTTTGATAAATCTGAAAGTATCTTGGAATTGGCTTTATCATAGTGGTAAGATTTGCACTAAATAGTATTTTTAGAAGATAGTCTTTTTCAGTAGCAGAAATTTTATCTACTTCTTTCTTCAATAAGTTTAAGAATTTACAGCTTGAAGGGTTTTCCGAATATATTTGAAGTTGTTTCATTAAAGAAGGAACTAAGTTAAAGGTTGCTTTTATTTTTTTGTATCTTGAAACAAGCCATGGCATTTCGTAGTAATCTTTTATCGCATGTAGAAACACCCAAGGCATTTCAAATTCTTGGGTAAATGGGTCTATATACCAAGGTTGGTGCATATGCCATAAAAAACAGAGGTATAGTTTTTTCATTTGATATTTTCTAACTCCTCAATGCTTTTAGCTAAAGCTACTTTTGTGAAAATTTTGTCTAACTCTTCTATCTCGTTACACTGTTTTATAATCTTTTCTAAGCCCTCCGGAACAGTCCCAAACTTAAGCTGAGTTAATTTTATTAAATACTCCATTTTAGCTTCTAATTTGCCTTCCAATTTTCCTTCCAATTTTCCTTCCATTTTTCCTTTTATCCAACCTTCCATTTTCCATTTTTCTGTTAAAGTCATCATTTTTTCATCACCTCCGGCTACTTCTTTTAAAACTTCTTCTACTTTTTCAATATCCTTTTTTACTAATACAATGTAGTCAAAAGCTAAATACAGACAATCTGATTTATATTCGATCATTAACTTAAAAATCGGTTTAAAGTTTTGGATGTCTTCAAAGATATGTTTCATAACAAGCAATGCTGAAATTGTGCATACATCTTGATATAGTCTGTTTTTCAAATCTTCATCTGATATTTGATTTAAATCTATAAGCAGATAGTTTAACTTCAAGCTGTATTTTTCTAAATTTTTACTGCTTAAAACAGGCAGAGTTGTAGGTATGTTCCATTTTCTTTCTCCGTGATAAAAGACTATGTTAATGATAGGTGGATAATATTGTTTTTCTTTTGTCGTTTCTTGCCATATTACTGCGTTGTAGTGTAGTAGTTGAGATGGTAAGTCATAATCTATGTAAGATTTATGCTCAAAAATCAGTCTTATAAATGCTTCTTGGTCTTTAACTTTACATGTGAATAACAAATCAAGCAAAAACTTTTTAGATTTTTTAGAAAATTTTTCTGAGTTTACTATGTTAAGGTGCTGTACTTCTTCTGCTAAATCTGGAGCAAATATATCTAAAACAGTTCA
>JGI20130J15133_1002297_pt1 | contig 14387 bp, 26 predicted proteins | sample WasSprMetagenome_FD_15133 | JGI IMG/M metagenome (IMG submission 15133) | reverse complement strand
TGAACCGCCTGGGTCTCACCACTATGACCCGCCGCCCCCCGGGTTGCCCTAAGCCCCGCACACGCTCCGCTGAGCGGAATCATAGCCTCCCGGCTCGGTACGGAGCTCGGGCCAGCCGCCGCCTCATCCGTTCCGTCAGGCACCGGCGCCCTGCTGACGGCGGGCCTAGTGGTGGCCCGATGAGCGTTAGGGTGACGGTAAATCCACCAAGCCTTCTGGATGTAGACGCTGGCCGCATAAAACGCCTCGTCCAGTGTCGGTTTCGGTATCCCGTACCACCTCCACCAAGGGAGGGAGTTGCCGTTCCTCTCAATGCCACGGTTGCTGAGAATGAGGCCCATCAGGACGTCCCTCCTCAGCTCCCAAGGCCTCTCGAAGTCCCTCCTAGGCCTGGTGTCCGAGAGGAACCGCACGCAGACCCTGACGACGCCGGCACGGACGGTCATGGTCTCGGAACCGGCCTCTGCACGCATTCCAGGCAGAGGGGCCTCCCGACGGTGGCTACGAAGTTCTTTATCCTCGCGTACATCTCCCCCTTATTAATCCTTCTACCGCAGCGGTCGCATACGTAGTCCTTGTTCGCCCTTCTGACCTCTACCTGCATGCTCTCAGCCTCAGCTCACGCTCGCCCAGCTTCGTTATCCAGAAGTACCTAGGCTCGAGGCTGTCCCTCTCAATCCAGCCCTTCCCTTCCAAGCGATCCAGCACTACTTCCAACGTACGCAGGTTAATCCCGTCCCCCATCGCCTTCAGTAGCCTCTTCGGGTTCCAGAAGTGCCTTGTGGAAATTACCCCAAGTGCTTTCACCTCAAGTTCATGCCACTTGCTGATTGCTTGGAGAATCCTGTCGAGCCCGATCCTGGCCACGAGCTTCGGCCCTGGGAAGCACCTGCCAGAGGCGAGCTTCCTCGAGTAGTAGTGGCTTATCCCGATTTCCCTCTCGAGAAAGCTGGGCGGGACGCCCTGCCTGAGCGCCTCGCGGATGAGCTCGACGAAAGCTAACCTCGCCTCGACGGATGTGTCCTTTGGGGAAAAAGTATTTAAATTTACACTTTTTAAGTAGTTTGAGGCCAACCCGAGGGGGTTGGTTTTTCTCTCCATTATACACTGAGCGAAATGCTTTTAAGGCTTATGCTGTAACTATTTAGATAGTTATGCCACTGATCGAGAAAAGGAAGCTGGGTATCGGGGGGCCCAACTCATACCAAGTAACGGTTCCAAAAGGTTGGGTGAAGTTCTTCAAGCTGAAGCCTGGGGAGGAAGTCGAATTGGTCGTGGATACACCAGTGGTTGTTTTCCCCCCCAACCTCGGAAGGAAGGAGAAGATTGAAGCACTGCAGAAAATCTGCAAGCTCATAGAACTCCTACCGGAGCCCCCAGAAACGACAGGCGAGAGAATGGGAGGAGGAGAGCCAAGATGCTAGTGTGTGAAAACTGTGGATGGTTCCGGATACGAAGAAGGTAAATTTGCTGAGTCATATTTATTAAGAGAATGAGAGGTTCCGATGGCTGGGAACCCGGAGGAGTTCCAGAACCTGAACTTCGACCAAGTCAAGGAGCTGGACGAGGCGTCCTGGCGCCTGTGGACCTACCTGCAGTTCAGGAACCTGGACAAGAAGATGGGATGGATCATCAAGATTCTGCTGGCACTGGTCGCGGCCGTCTTCGGCCTCAAGCTCGTCTGAATTTCACTACACCTGGGCCGTAGTCAGGGGAGGAAGGTGTGCGTTCACCGGGGCTGCTATCGTTTTAAAAGCGTGGGAACAGTGTGGGATGGAGGAGTGGGTCACCGAGCTGGAGTACAGAACTAAGATCGAGAGGGCGGGGGGGAGGCTGAGGTTCACCATAGAGCTGAGGTCCCCTTGGGTTAAGCTTTATGAGAAGATATATAGCCTGATTTTCCTCGGTAAAAGCCTCGGCTGGGGAGGGGTCGAGTACGCCTGAGGGAAACCTGTCCGAGGAGGAGGTGCGGAAGGGGATAGAGGAGGCGAGGTCCTCCCCCGAGAGGGCGAGGGGGTGGATAAGGGAGTTCCTCTCGGGGCTGGCACCGGAGGACCTCGAGAAGGCCGCCAGGGAGAACTACAACCCGATAAAGGACCTGGTGGAGAGGTTCCACCTCGCCAGCCCCGCCGTCAGGATGGGGGCGGTCGTCCTGCTCAAGTCGAACTGGAGGGAGCTGGAGGAGTACCTGACGAACGTCCCAAAGCTGATACAGCTCTTCCTCGAGAACAGGCCCGAGCTGAAGGGAGTCCTAGAGAGGCCGGAGGTCAGGAGGTACCTGAACCTGACCTGCGCCTACTGCTACTTCTGGCTGTCCGACTACGTGGACCCGCCGAACGTGGACGTCGAGTGCCCAAGGTGCCACGAACTCCTGCCCCTGGACCCGGTGCAGGTCCCGGTGGTCTACGAGCTCAGGGAGGAGAAGGGGGCCATCTCCCTGGTCGGACGGAGGCTGATGTGCCCGAAGTGCGGGGGGTGGATGAGGGTTGCCGAGGAGGGCTAGGCTGGGCGGTCTGGTGGAGAGGCACTTCAAGGACCTGAGGAGGGAGAGGAGGATTAAGAGGCTGTGGTACGTGTCCTTCTGCCTGCCCTGCGTCGTGCTCATGCTCGCCGGCACGCTCATGAACAACGACTTCGTGAAGTGGATCGGCTCCATCTCCTTCGGTGGTGCCCTGGCGTCGATAATAGGTACGGAGATAACCCTCTACCAAATAGAGAACCTGGGCTTCGGCTCGGCCATGATAAAGGGCTTCCTGGAGACCCCCCTGGGGGGGAAGTTCATGGAGATGGTGGAGAAGGTGGACGTGCTGCTCTCCAAGGTGGACGAGAGGGAGGTGAAGAGGACGATGGCCGAAATCAGGAGGGTGGTGAGGACCTTCAGGGAGTGGTGGGAGAGGGAGGGGAGCCAGCTCCTCTCCGAGGCGGGGAAGTTCCTCTCCAGGCGGATAGAGAGGAGGGAGATAAAGGCGGAGGTGGTAGGTTCTGATGGGCTGGCTGGAGGCAATCCTTGCGGGGGCGGGTGCGTTCTTCGGGACGCTCCAGGCCCATCACGAGTACCTGAGGAGGAGGGTGCTCAGGGCGGTTGAGGAGAGGGCCCCCGAGCAGAGGAGGATACCGGTCTCGGTGGTGATTCCGGCCCTGGAGGAGGAGAAGTACCTGCCGGGATGCCTGAGGAGCCTGCTCAACGGGACGGTGGTCCCGGACGAAATCATAGTGGTGGACTCGGGGAGCAGGGACGGTACGGTGGAGATAGCAGAGAGCTTCGGCTGCCGTGTGCTGTACTCCCCAAAGGGGGAGTTCCTCTGGGGGAGGGAGGGCTCGGAGGACGAGCCCCACATCTGGACGACGGGGGTCGCGGAGGCCAGGAACAGGGGAGGGGCGGAGGCGAGGAATGACGTGCTGCTCTTCACGGACGCCGACACGATCTTCGAGTGGCACGCCGTGGAGAGGCTGTACCAGGTGCTCATGAGGGGGGCGGCGGTCACCCACCCCATGCAGGTGCTGGCGGACCGGCCGGAGCTCGGCTGGTGGTGGCACGTTCAGAACCTCGGGATGGACCTGAGGGTGCCCTCTAGGACGCAGATGGTGAGGAGGGAGGACTTCCTCAGGGTGGGGGGCTTCAGGTACATCTTCCACGAGGACAACGACTTCGCCAGGAGGGTGGCGGGGCTGAGGCGGGGCGGGATGCGGTTCGTCCCGGACGCCGTGATAGGGACCTCGGGGAGGAGGATTACCTTCTTCGGGTGGAGCTGGGAGAGGCACACCCAGAGGTGATTTTAAGGGATTTAACCTATTAATTGATGCCTCCGGTAGAGCTCTGGAGCAGGATTCCCCCGGCCAACTCGGTCGGTACGGCCCAGCTGGTGGACGGTGCCGTCACGACGGAGAAGATAGCCGACGGGGCGGTGACGCCCGCCAAGGCCGTCCCATCGCTCAAGTCGGAGCACATCCTGGGGGACGACACGGAGGTATCCACCACCAGCACCGCCTACGAGGAAATCAAGAAGTTCAACTTCTACAAGGACACCACGGTTGAGAGCATGAACTGGAAGACGCTCGAGGTGGTGGCCGAGGCCAGGGTGGACACCACCGGCCAGACGGCCACGGTCGGGCTCTTCGTTGACGCGGAGACATCCCCCCGCCTCGAGCTGAGCTACACGGACACGACCTACGCCACCTCGAGGGGGACGGCTGACATCTCCAACCTCGCCACCGGCTTGCACACAATCTCCATCAGGCTGAAGACCACGGGAGGGACGGCGTACCAGAGGCACCTCGAAATCAAGGCGGTCAAGACATAGTGATAGACCTATGGTACAGGGCTGGGATCAGGAAGGTTGCCGAGCTTAGGGTGCCGTCGGATTCGACGCTGGTGACCTTTGATGGGCTGAACATCCTAGAGCACAGGTTCTACCTCATCATCTTTTCGGTCAAGAACACCTCCTCGAGCAGCTCGGACTACTACCTCTTCGTGAACGGGGACCTGAATAAGGCGAACTACTACTGCCAGACCCTTGTTTCGAGCGGAATCGAGATTAGTGCCAATAGGTATAACCTCCCCCTGGTGGCCTACCTCTCCTCGCTCTCCAACGCCCTATGCGAGATAATCCTGGGACTCGACCCCGACTACCACCCAAGGTACCACGTCAGGTGCACGAGGTACGTCTCGAATGTCGCTAACGTCCTCTACTCGGGCTCCTACTACGCCCCGGTCTCGAATGTAACGAGGCTGGATTTCCAGTCATCGGCGACAAACGCCATCGGCAGAGGGTCAAGGATTATTATTTTCGGGGCGATGGTGTGATGGAGGAGGAGGCGACCCAGGTGGTGGTGGACGCGCAGACGGGCGAGCTGAAGATACAGAAAATTCCCTTCACTCCCTCTCCAGCAGAGGAGTCTGATGCAAAATAAAGCAAAATAGGAGTATCTGATGGGGCGGTCGAGGGGCGCTGCGGTTCTGGCGGGAGCCTTGGCGGGCGCTTTCTCGGTGATAGCCCTCGCCGGGAGGGTCAGGGCCCATGCCCCCACAGGATACCTCTTCCCGATAAGGGTGAGCCTGGAGGGCGGGGATGAGGGGAAGGAGGAGGTTCTGGACTTCGTCAACCGCCCGCCCTTCGTCCCCCTCGTCTCGCTCACCCTGTACAACGACGGGCCGGACGAGGTGTACCCGGGCGTGAACTACTCCCAGAGGATTTCCCCCATGGTGAGGGGGGAGAACCTGAACGTGGACTTCGGTTCCCCGACGATCGAGAGGCTCCACCTCCTGGTCTCCCCCTACAAGTCGGCGACGGTGAGGGGCTTCGGCCTGTACTTCGGCGGAAGCCCGCCCGAGTTCACGGAGAGGTACGAGGTGGTGAGGGACGCCCTGGGGAGGGTCACTAGCGTGAGGCTGATTTCCGGCACGGGCGAGGCGAAGAGCCTTATTACCCTGGTCAGGAGGAGTTGATGGAGGCCTGGAAGAGGGCGCTCGTGGCCGGGGTGGGGACGGCGGCCCTGACCGCGTACCTTCTGTGGGTGTACTCGAAGGTTGCCGGGGTCGAGATTTCTAGGCAGCTCTACCCGGTCTACGTCATCCCAGTGTCTGTGGCTGCGGCGGTGGTGGCGGCGGTCAGGTGACTCAAATGCTCCTCTACGTCTACCCGATTCGACAGTACGTGACCTTCACGTACATAGCCAGGTCTCACATCGACCAGATGGTCAGGAGGGGGATCCTCGTCTTCGGCAGGGACTGGGGGGACTTCTGGGAGGCTGGGTCCGGCGGGTTCCGGAAGGTCATCCTCCACCCGCTCTGGTACCCCTTCATAGGCGTGTCGGGGGAGAGGGCGGAGGTCGGGCGGGCGTTCCTGGACAGGCTTTCGCGGGAGAGCAGGCTGGCGGCCTTCGAAGTGGTGGAGAGCGACGGGCTGGGCGAGACGGCCGTGGAGATAGCGAACAGGATGGAGTTCCTGTGCGTCCCCTCTACCTGGTCGGCCAGGATGGCGGTGAGGGCGGGGGTGAGGGTGCCCGTCTACGTCGTCCCCCACGGCGTCCCCAGGTGCTTCAGCGGGCCCCCGAGGGAGCCCAGGCACCCAGGGATTGCGGGGCTGAGGAGGATGAAGGCGGAGAAGGGGCTCAGGCTCGTGTTCTTCAACATGTTTCACTCAAGCTACAGGAAGGGGGCGGATTTGGTGAAGAAAATCATGGAGAGGGTCCAGGCCAGGCACCCGGAGGTCAAGCTGCTGATCAAGAGGCACCCAGGCCTAGAGGACCCCTACCTGGGGGAGCTCAGGAAGGTCGGCCACGTCGAGTTCGCCGAGTGGCTCCCACCGGAGGACCTGAGGGACCTCTACGACTCCTGCGACGCCTGCCTCGTGATGAGCAGGGGCGGGGGCTTCGAGCTCGTCGCCGTGGAGGCGGGCTGTCGGGGCGTGCCGACGCTGGTGCCCGAGGACGGCTGCTTCCTGGACTACTGCCACCTGCTGGTCCCGGTGAGGGTCTCGGGGCACCCCCCCTCACTGCCGGGGAACCCGATACACACGGGGGCGGGCTGGGAGGCGGACGTTGATGACGCGACGGAGAAGCTCCTGGACGTGATAGAGAACCCGGGGCGGTGGAGGGAGAGGATGGCGAGGAACGCCGAGGCGCTCAGGCGGGCCTTCACCTGGGAGAGGGCGGGGGAGATAATAAGGCACATACTGAGGAGGCACGGGTGGATTTAAGGGGCCCAATGTAGTCTTCTGATGGAGAGTGAGAGGCTCTACACGGCCCTGAAGTACGGGGTCGTGGGTGGGCTGGTGGCGGCGGGCGTGATGCTTGGAATCAGGAGCGTGCTGGCCAGACCAGCCCCGCCAACCTACCCGACAGCCCCAATCAGGCTGCTGGTGAGGTGATGGTCAGCCGGAGGAGGCTCGCCCTGATTGCCGGGTCCTCCGCAGCGGCGGTCGCAGGCATAGCGCTGGCAAGGAGGGTCCTCGCCGCCGCACCAGCCGGCCAGGAGTACGTCCTGGTTGGCAACCACAGCTACAGCCTCTCCCTGGGCCCGCTCAACTCGGTCGGGTTGGTGGTGGAGCGGGAGTACGACCCCCCGACGGGCTTCGAGTGGGTTCGCCTGGTGAGCTCGAGGCCCATCTCGGAGGTCAAGGACGCCTGGTTCAGATGCTCCGCCTACTGGAGGGAGGGGGCGGTGGCTAGGATTGCCGGTTGCCGCCTGGCGTCCGACCTCATAAACCGGCTGTCGGGGCGGTTTGGGAACTTCCTGGGGCGGGATCACTCCTGGAGGATGGAGTCCATGTGCTACCTCTGGAACTGCTACCTCTTCCCCCTCGTCTCGGGAGGCCAGGTGGGGACCCAGGGGCAGAACCTCTGCGATATAAGCCTGGACTACCCCCTGCCCCCGACCGACTGGATAGATCTCGAGACGGAGCTGGCCTTCTCTACGGCCGGGACGACCGGGACGGTGAGGCTGTTGCTCAGCGTCTATGACTCCACCTCCCTGGACTTCCACTTCTCGCAGGACAACGTGACCGATACCTACCAGACGTACTATTTTGTCACACCGAGGTTCGGGCCTCTCTCCCCGAGGAGGTTCGTGCTTTCCGACGAGGGCTCGAGCTCCTACCCGTACATGGTCAGGAACGCCGTCCTGAGGCTGCACATGGTGCTCGGGCCGGAGTTCCTACAGTGGCTGCTGGACCTCATCCGCCAGGTGCTGGCCGCCATACTCGGATCGGTGCCTCCGCAGGTGCAGGTCCAGGTGGACACCAACCCGGGGGTCTTCCTTGGGCAAGCCTTTTAAGGGATAGGTAGAGTGTTCTGATGGAGACCTGGCAGAAGGCCCTTCTGGTCGGGCTCGGGACGGCTGGGCTTGGGGCGGCGTTCATCTACGTCTATCCCAGGGCAACTGGGATGCAGCCGATGCCGCCTGCGATTTACCCGGTGTTCCTGATTCCCCCCGTGATCTCGTCGGTCATCTCGGTAATCAGCAGATGACGTGGGAGAGGATTGCCCTGAAGGCGGTGGCCGTCCTGGTGGCGGGCGAGCTCTGCCTGAGCCTGTACTGCCGGGCCGTGGGCCTGCAGGTGCCCATCCAAATCAACCCGCTCCTCGTGGTGCCTCCGGTGCTTGGGCTGGTTCTCGTCGAATCGATTAGATAGGACTTTAAATCGGCGGGTAAATATAAAATCAACGACGTTTCCTGATGGAGGAGAGACGGGAAGGCAAGGTGAGGGTCGTCTTTTTTCGGAGGAGGCTCCAGGTACGAGAGGCTTAAGAGGGGCCTAGCGGCCTTCTCCGGCCTCGGCCTTGCCCTCGCGCTCGCCGGACGCGTCAGGGCCGCACCGCCGCTGGTCTACGTCTACCTCCCGGCCCCCAAGGTGAGCCTCCCCCCGCCCGAGTCCTTCCCCATCCAGACGGCGGACTGGGTCTGGGAGAACTGCCTCAGGCCGGTGTTCGGGACGGACTGGGACGGGCTTCTGGCCCTGGTGGACGAGTGGTACAGGCTGCCGACGGACGACGTTGTTAGGGCCTTCCTGGACGCGGACGGGACGGACAGGCTCCCCTGGCAAAGTGTGGTCTCCGACTGTGACGACTTCGCCCAGGCCCTGCACGGCACGTTGGAGTGCACCTGCTGGGGTTACGGTTTCTGCTTCGGGCAGATCTACTGGTGGTCGAACCTCAACCAGGCGGGACACGCCCAGAACCTCTACGTGAACGACAGGGGAGAGGTCAGGATAGTGGAGCCGCAGACGGACGGGGTCATGTCGTGGTCGGACATCCTATCGAGGTACCCGGACGCCAAGCCCTTCCTCATCCTGCTGTAAAGGCTTTTAAGGGGGGAGGATAGGTATTCGATGGATGCGAGAACCGTGGGGATCCTGTGCGGAGGCCTCGTGGCAGGGGGACTGGTGAACCGCTACCTGGTGAGGAGGTACGTGCCGGAGAGGTACATAGGCCCCGTCTCCCTGAAGCTCCTCACCACGGGGATACTCGGTGCCGGCGTCGGGCTGGGCGGGTACGTGCTCCTACCCGAGAAGTCCAACGTCTTCGCTGGCGGACTCGGTGCAGGGGCCGTCCTCGAGGAGGCCTTCCACAGGGTGACCGGCAGATAGGCTTATTTTAAGGCTCGGGCAATTATCTGATGCCCGAGGTCAAGCCTAGGGACGTTGCCGTTCTCCTAGGGGCGGTAGCCGGGCTGGCCGCAGGTTACAAGCTCTACGAGTCGGCCCCGTTCCTGGCCGGCTTCCTCTGCTTCCCGGCGGCCATGTACGGCGTCCCCCTGGTGGTGGAGACGGCAAACTCCCTGAGGAGGGCGGTCAGGGGCTGATGCAGGTCAGGAGCCTCGCCCCGCTGGCAGGGCTCGCGGGGCTGGGGGTGGGATACCTGCTCTTCAAGAGGATAATAGAGCCCAGGTACAAGACGGAGACGCTGTTCGGGGTCCCCAAGAGAACCGTAGTCTCCTGCATCGCAGGCGGGGTGGTCATGTACGTCGGGTCCGGGATGGAGGGCGTCCCGATGTACGCCACGGTGGGAATCGGAGGGGGGATACTCCTCGGCGAGGCTTTAAGTTGGGGAGGGGGAGCTTGAGATGGTGTGGATCGACCAGCTGAGGGAGAAGGTCGGCCAGAGCGTCACGGGGCTGGACGTCTCCTTCTACATGGACTGGTACTTGTGGCTCTCCAACGTGGCCGGGCTGGCGGGCTGCGACTTGGGGAACGCCCCGGCCTACTACCAGGACGCCGTGACGAAGGCCGGGCAGGGTGACCTCGACGGGGCCTACGCCTCGGCGCGCTACGCCGTCAAGATAGCCAGGGACATGCTCATGACCGAGGACAATCTGAACAAGCTCCTCTCGGCCTACGACTCAAGGAGGGCGGACATAGTGGCGATGATTCAGGCCGCCAAGGCGGAGGGGATTGACGTCTCGGCCTTCGAGCAGTACCTGTCCCTGGCGGAGACCTTCGTCAGGGCGGGGGGGAGGGAGCTCTGCGTGGCGGTCTATCTGGCCGAGAGCATCAGGACGGACCTCACCAACTACGTCACGAGGTGGAGGCAGGGGGCGCTGAACCTGGCACCTCCCCACGGCATATACGACATACCCGAGGACGCGACGGACATCCTCGTGATGGACCAGGTGGCCTGCGAGTCCCTGGGCCATGTGGGGTTCGTCTGGACGCAGAGCGAGGCCTTCAAGTCCGACGTCGCGAGGATAATCAAGGACTACGACCCGTCCTCGGAGGTGCTCTCGATTGTCGTCGCCCCCCCGAAGGTGATTGTATACATCAAGTCGCCCTTCGCCTGGAAAGCGTTGCTGCCCCTCGTGAAGATAGCCCTCGTGGGCATCTTCGCCTGCCTGGCCGTCAGGTGGGTCGGGGACTACATCGTGAAGCCCTGGGCGAGGGCGGTGGAGAAGCAGGCGGAGACGCAGAGGACCATAGCCGAGCTCCAGCACGACACGGTGAACAACGTGGTGAACAACCCGAACCTGAGCGACCAGACAAAGAAGGAGATAATCGAGGCGGTGACGGAGGGGTACTCCAAGATTGCGGAGGCCGCGGCGGCTCCCGCCATCTCCCTGTCCGACATCATCAAGCTGGGTATCGGGGTCCTTGTCTTGGGTGTCGTGCTCTGGGGCCTATCCCAGCTTCCTCCTAGGAAGAAATAAGGAAAGGAGGACTTTCTGATGGGGAGGGAGGCGGCCAGGAGGCTGGGAACGGTTGCGATTGGCGGAGTGGGCGCCTGGCTCCTGTACCGGTACACCACGGAGAGGGTCCTCAAGGGGACGGTAAGCGTCGAGGTGGTGGACTACCTCTCCGGGAGCCCGATAGAGGGGGCGGAGGTCACGGCGGATGGCGTGTCGGGTACGACGGACAAGGAGGGGAAGGTCTCGCTGAGGGTAGGGACGGGCTGGAGGACGGTGAAGGCGTCCAAGCCGGGGTACCTCGATTCCTCCAAGCGCGTCTATGTCGAGCCCCTGAAGATCCTGCCCGTGAAGATAGAGCTCGGGCCGGACCTCCCCGCGCCCTCTCAGTCCGGCACCGTGAACGTGAGGATTTCGGCGACCGCCGACCAGCTCTGGGGGAACGACTCCTACTCCGAGGCGTACGCGCTCAGCCCCGCCGTCCTCAAGGCCTACACCCTCTGGCACAGCCCCTGGGGCTACCTCCTCATGGAGCTCTACAGACCCTGGGTGGAGGAGGGGAAGTGCGTCCCCGGTGCCCCGACCCCCCACTGGCCCGTGGTTCCCCCGACCCTCAGGAGGTACGTGAGGTCCAGGCTCCCCCTGGAGAACCTCACCGTGAGGCTCTACAACCCCGCCTGGGAGAAGAGGGGGGCCACCCTCGCGGACGGGACCGTCGTCTTCTACAACGTCCCGAAGGGCGAGTACGTGCTCTCCGTGGACTTCGACCAGAACAGGGACCTCCCCTACTGGCTCGGGGGGACGAGGGCGCCCGGGCAGCGGATAGTGGTGGACGAGGACCACACGGAGTTCCGGATCCACCTCGACCAGGCGGAGCTCTTCCCAAGGAGGACGGCGTCCCTCTACTTCGAGCCAGGGACGGCGGACTACTTCATCAGGCTCGTTGAGCAGCCGGTCCCGGGCGGGGTGAACTGGGTCCTGGTGAGGCACAGGGACCCGAGCCTAATCTACCCGCTGCCGGGGGCGGAGATATTCCTGGACGTCTGGGAGGCGGACAAGCCGGACGTGACCAGCGTCGAGAGCCCGGACGTGAAGTTCAGGTACAAGGTCCACATAGTGAAGGCGGTTGAGAAGAGGGTCGAGGGGGTGACGGTATGGAGGGCGGTCTGCTCCTGCGGCTGGGAGTCGGCGGACATCGACCTGAAGCAGAACATCATCCCGGAGGCGCTCTGTCACTACATCTCGACGGGGATGCCCTCCGGGACGGCCTTCATGGTGTACCCGATAGACGTCTGCCTCGCCCCCGGCGGAGAGGCCCTCCCCTCCCACGTCCTGGGGATGCTGGTCCTGAAGGGGGTCGGGAGGTACCTGTACGTGAAGTTCTCCAGGCCGGCTACCAACCACTGGTCCCTCCTCAGGGCGGAGATAGCCGTGCCGGCGAAGATAGGCGGCTCGGTCGTCCTGCTGGCCCCCCCGAGGGGCTACCACCCGTTCACCGAGCGGACGGCGGGGGGTGCGAAGATATGGATCGCCTGCCCGGAGTGCGGGTTCAGGACCTCGGAGAAGCTGGCAGAGCCGCTTGACCTGACCAACTCCCTGGAGGCAAAGAAGGCGGCCTGGGACGAGTTCCTGTCGGCGGACCACCTGTCCGAGCACCCAGGTGAGGAGTTCGAGGGGCCTGAGGCCAGGCTGAGGCAGGTCCTGCTCTGGGGGTACGGCTACCTGGGGCTCAGGCCGGGCTTCGGGCTCGTGGCCAGCTCGTGCCTGACCAGCCCGGTTCAGGCCCTCGCCTGCTCCCCCTCAATCTCCGCCTCCTCCGGCCTCGTCCCGGGGACGCTCTCCCAGTCATACTCCCCATCGATCTCCGCCTCCTCGGGCCTGACCTGCGCGACGGTAGCGGAGTCCTACTCCCCATCGATCTCCGCCTCCTCGGGCCTGACCTGCGCGACGGTAGCGGAGTCCTACTCCCCATCGATCTCCGCCTCCTCGAGCCTCTCCTCGGCGTGAGCCACCCACCCCTGAAGGGTGTGGATTTCCCGCTCGCAGTCTTAAATATGCGGCGTCCCAGTCTCTGATGGAGCTGGTTGTGAGGCCCAGGCTCTGCCTCGAGGTGCTTGTGGACGGGAGGAGGAGGCACGTCTCGGCGGGGGACCTGATGACGAAGTGGTTCAGGAGGTGGCTTGGCTACCTCGTCTTCCTGACGCCCCTGGACCTGACGGACACAAGCGGGAGCTCCTTCACCCCCTCTGTGGCGAGCCCGGCCGGGAATACGGCCTTCTGGGACATACAGGCGGGGAAGGACGGGACCTCCCCTACCGAGAGCGACTACAAGATTCTGAGCCCCGCCTCCTACACCCTAGACAGCTACTCCGTCATAGACATATCCGAGACGGCCTCGGGGATAACCTTCGGGCTCTCGAAGAGAATCAAGATGAACGAGACGACCACGCTGAGGGAGTTCGGGCTGGTGGGAGGGCACGGCGTGTCCGGGGGGTACATGCAGAACAAGTTCCTCGTAGCCAGGGACACGGGGAGCGTGCCGGTGCAGTCGGGGCAGCTCGTGGACATCAGGTACACCCTGACCCTCCCTGTGCCGTCGCTCACCGACACGAGCGGGTACACCAAGTGGTTCAACAGGGCCCTAGCCCACATGATGACCGCCGGGGGCTACCAGTACTACCTGGGCAACACCTGGCTCACCAACTGGAGCCCCCAGTGGCTGTACGACTTCGCCACCGGGACCGAGTACAAGGCCCACTACACCGGGCCTTCCACCTGCTATGTGGAGGAGTGCAGGGTGGGGACGGGGACGACGGCGCCCGCCTACGATGACAGGGCGTACATCACGGAGGCCTCGAGCACCTACTGCACGAAGTCCTACGCCACGACGGAGGCGACGGGCAGCCTGACAATCGAGAGGTGGGAGGACAGGACCTGCTCCAGCGCCGTGACCCTGAAGGAGTGGATTGTGGTGGGGAGGTTTTTTGACAGCAACCAGAACGACCGGTACTACGTCATCCACAGGGGGAGGAACACGGCCGGGGTCTCAATCCCGGCGGGCGGAATCGCGAGGATATACTTCAAGCTGGTCATCTCGACCTAGCTTGGGGCGTCGCTCTAGGTGGCCGGTGGTCCACGGCTATCCCCTCTGGCACTACTTCGTCGGGGGCAGCCACTCCTTCGCCGGCTACCTGACCCCGGTGGGGGGGATTTTGGTCGGGCCCTGGCTCGCGGCGGTGCTCTTCTCCTGCTTCATTGTATACGAGGTCGTGGAGTGGCTCCACTTCTGGTGGATCGACAAGTGCCCCGACAAGGTGTACGTGGACGTGCTCGAGTACTCCATACCCCTCTACGCCACCTCGGCCCTGGTCACGGTCCTAAGGCTCCTGGCATGAGTCTGCTGAGTCCCCTAAAGCCTTTTTAAGCCGTGGGAACAGTGTGGGATGGGAGAGGGAGAGGAGCCGCTGAGGGAGGTGGAGGAGGCGGTGGAGGAGTTCGTCCGGGAGGTCAAGGCGATATCGGTCAGGGCGGGGAGGGATTACCTGAGGGCGCTCGGTGCACTGGTCAGGAGGTTCGGGGAGAGGCTCGAGAAAATCGGGGAGGAATGAGGAGGCAAATCGACCACAGGAGGCGGATAGTGCTCCCGTCCGTGGTGGACGACTGGGGGACGAGGGAGGTGGAGGTAAAGGTGGGCTCCAACTTCGTCCTGGTCTACCCGCCCAGGCTGAGCCTCCAGGACGTGCTGAGGGTCCTGAGGGCGGAGGTGAACCAT
>JGI20130J15133_1002290_pt1 | contig 14421 bp, 14 predicted proteins | sample WasSprMetagenome_FD_15133 | JGI IMG/M metagenome (IMG submission 15133) | reverse complement strand
CCATCATAATTTGGAACAAAATCAACAGTTTCTTTTTCAATATCTCTTAACATTTCCTCTCCGATTCTTGAAAGCTTTGCCTCGGTATTATGACTGATAAATCCATTTGAAACAAAAGAGTGACACTTACTATCTATCCTTAAAGAAAAAACCCTCTCTTTTTTACTTATTTTTACAGAAACGATTTTATCAAACAAATAGCGATGTTCTAAAAAGAAATTTATCAATTCTAAATCTTTTTTTTCTAAAAATTTTTCTAAAATTGGATAATATTTTTTGAGCTTTGGATATCGATCTACATTGTGTTTCAGTAGCCACTTTTTGAATTCTTTGTTTTTATACTTTTTTCTCAAATAGCTCGCCAGAAAAGGAATGAAATCAGTTTTAGACATTATTTGAAAATCTTTATTTACTTTACAATATTTTTCTAATCTCTCCTTTTTTTTCTTTGAAACAAAACCTATTGTTTGAAATAGTTCAAAATTATTTCTCCCTCGAATCAATAAAACCCAATTATTTCTACTTTCATCGAATCTGAGAAAAGAATCAATTCCAAATCTTAATAAAATTATTTGAATTTCTTGAAGCAATTTTTTACTCGTAGAGATAAATGCAATTGTAGGAGATCGTCCTTTCCTATAAGATAATATCGATCCATCTCCCTCAACAAATCCCCTCAAAAAAGCAGCAACTGATTCTTTGGTTGAATGAAATATAATTTTAGGAACTTGTTTTTTTGAAGGAGAGATTATTCTTAGTCCCAAATTTTTTAAAAACTCTACTAGATAGAGAGAGCAGATTTCGAAACTAACAAATTTTTTCTTCCCATAACTAAGAGGATTTCTTTTTTTCTCGTAAATTGGACAGTCTGGAAATACTTTTTTAAAACTTGATCGAAATGCCTCAACGAATTCCTTATTAGTATTACAAAAACCTATTTTCCCACATTTTTTCTTTCGGTTAATTAAAATATAGCCCTCGGCGAGTATTGCTCCCATTAAAAAAGCTAAGTCTGGATTCATTTGAGTTGGCAATTTATGAGGTATAAATTTTCGATTTTTAGTTTTTGGATAGAATTCTTTTAGGGAAGGCTCCTTGGAAGGCCAAAGTGCTCGGTCATTTCTATCGATAACTGCAAAATCCCCCGGCCTTATTTCACTTAACAATTTCCATTTAAATATTGGTCTACCTTCGGAATCTTGCTCCAAAATTAAAATAGGATGATTAAAAGTGCCTCTTAAAGAGTATCCTCTAAAAGTTTCAACTTTTATAGTCGGATGGATTCCTGAATCAAACCATTTTGAGGCCTGATTTATTTTGCCAGCGAAAGATAAAACTTTTAAATTAATATCCTCTTTGGTGCTAATTTCTCCGATTCTTTCTAGACAACGATTAGTAATAACGAAAGAATCTCCAGTAATGCAGTAGCGATATGCAGCTGCTTCATCCCCATCAATTGAACCAAAATTTCCTTGTCCCTGGATCAAAGGATATCTCAAAGAAAAATCTTGAGCCATTCTTACTAATGCATCATAAACAGCCATATCTCCATGAGGATGATATTTAGCCAATACATTGCCAATTACCGAAGCTGATTTTTTAAATTTGGCATCGTGAGTGAGACCATCTTCATACATTGCATACAATATTCTTCTCTGGACAGGCTTTAATCCATCTCTAACATCTGGAAGGGCGCGCGAAATAATTACTGACATTGCATAGTCAATATATGACTCTTTCATTTCTTGAGTAATTTCCCTGGGCAAAATTTTATTTGTTTTCGTTTTGGGATTCATTTTTTTGTTTTTCTTTTAAACTTTCCATAAATTCTTTCATTGATTCTTCCAATTTTTTAAATTGTTCCTCACTTTGTTTTGGAATTTTTTCTTTTACTTCTTCAGTGTTTATTATTTTTATTTCTTTTAGGCTTTCAAACTTTTTTTGAACCCTTGCAATATAAAAACGAAAAAGAAAAATTCCAAAAATTGTTACAATAACAAAAATTAAAACCTTCTTTCTCCTTTCTGGCCAACTTCTTATTCTTTCCAAAAAAGAACTTTTCTTTTCCATAAGATACATTTTAAGGAGTTATTTTGAAAAAATCAAATTAAGGAAAATAAGGATTAACTAAAAGAATAGTTAGGAAAAACCAAATTGAAGCAAAAAATGGGAAGGGGGGATAAGTAATTAAAGATTCAAAAAAACTATTGAGAAAAACTCCAAACTCAAAAGATAAAATAAAAGCTAAAGGTATAATATTTTCCGACATTTTGTTTTCATTGAATTTTCTTAATCCAATTTTTATTGGATAAATCCATAAAAACAAATACAAAAGAAATCCCAGAATTCCTAATTCAACACCAATTTGAAGAAAGTTGTTATGAAAATGAACATTCTGAACCCTTTCCCACAAAAGCCAGGGGGAAGTGGCAAAACCCTTGCCCAAAATCAAATTTTCTTTCCAAAACTGAAAACCCAATTTCCAAATTTCTACTCTATCAGAAATTCCCCTTGTAGGAATTATTCCTTTGTTTTTCCAGCCGATAAACCCAATTAAAAACGAAATGATAAAAATCAAGAATACAAAAATTAATAATTTTTCTTTTTTTCTTAAAGTAAAGAAAAAACAAAACAAAAACCCAAAGAGGGCAATTAAAGTGGCTCTAGAAAAAGTGAAAAAGAAGACTATTGATTGGGGCACAAGAAAAAACAAAAATACCTTCCATTTTTTAGTTTCTATTAAGGCAAGAATTGTAAAGGAAATTGTAATAAATAACCAAAAAGCAAGACAGTTTGAATTTCCAAAAATTAATCTTGAAAGAAAATAAGAAATTTGACCAAGTGTTTCATTATTTCTAAAAGAAGAAAAAGAAATTAGCCCCTTCCATTTTAAAAGTAAAAGTTCAAAAAAAGACATGATAAATCCTAAAAAAGAAAGAAACAAAGCAGTGTTTGTTAAGAGCTTTTTTGGCTTTTCAAAAGACAAAGCAAAAATTGAAACAGGCAAAATTTGCAAAATAAAAATAAAACCGTTAGAGAAAGAAGTAACTGGTTTAATACTCCAAAAAGAACTTAAAATCATTAATAAGAAAAAAACAAGGATTAAAAAAACAAATTTGGAGTTTTTAAAGAATAAGATAAAACGAGTTAGAATAAAAATTCCGACGAGCAAAGAGATGGTATAAACAAAAACGGCAAAGGGCAAGATTTGATAAATATAATAGAACATTTGAGGCAATAAAATGGCTAACAATAAGCAATACCACAAAAAAAGAAAGAATTTTCCACTGAAAATTGTTTTTAGCATTTTAATAAAACCAACTTGGAAGCCAGGTTTTTAGTTTTAATGCTTTTGCCGAAATAGGGAATCCATAGGTTAGGGGGGAAAAATAAAGAAAGGATAAGAAAATTAAAAACAAAATTCCAAAAAATAAAATGTTTGATAATTTTTTGGAAAAATTTTGACAAATTTCTGAAAAGAAAACAGAAGAAATAATGATACTAAAAGTTAATCCAGCTAAATAATGATAAAGAAGCAAGAATCTTGCAACAATGGAGAAGCTAAGAAAGAAAATTACATAACCCAAAAACAAAAAACGAAAGTTCGGAGAGTAAAAACTGGAAGGTAAATTCATTTTGAATTTTAAGATCAAATTTCTGGTTATTAAGTAAAGATAAATTATAACCCCTAAAAAAGAAAACCACCATACAAGAGGATTGCCAAAAAAGTAAATATAGCTTGTTTTTTCACCAACCTTTTCTGCAAAATATTCAATAGGTCTTATCATAAATGGCCAGCTATACCAAGGGCTTTGCCAGTAATAAAAAGAGGTTCCGGCAATGTCATAAAGCATCAATTTTTGAGTTTCAAAAAATTTAATGATTAAATTTCCCGGAGGAGGAGTGTTAAGTTTGGGCAGAATAAAGCTATATTCTGACATTTTTTGAATTCCTGGAAATACTCTTTCCCATTCCAAGATCCACCCACAATTCTTTTCACATTTTTCAGGCAGGAGTAAAAAATGGATGGCAAAAAATAAAAAATAAAGAAAAAATGGGAGAAAAAGAAAAAAGAAAGCTTTTGACCACATTTCTTTTTTGTTTTTTGAAAAAAATTTTTCTTCAAGAATTTCCCAACCCCAAATTAAAAGAAGTATTCCAAAACCAATTACTTTTACTGAGATTGCAGCACCTAAAGAAAAACCCAAAAGAAGTCCAAAAGTCCACCATTTTTTTGAAAAAGGACTCAATTTTTTGAAAATCAAATAAAGATAAAGAGAAAGGAAGATAAAAAAAAGTAAAAAGATATCAATTAAAATTAATCTTGATTGAACTAAAAATGCATTATCAAAAAGGACAAAAAAAGATGCCAAAAAGGCTGCTCTTTTAGAAAAGCCCAGCTCTCTTACTAAAAAATAAATCAAAATAACAAAAAGAGAACCAAAAAAAGCAACCACACTTCTTAAAGCGAGATAATTGAAATTGGAATATTTTTGAAAAACTTGAAAATCAAATCCAGGCTTATTTTTTGCTAAAAAAGCTGCCAAGCCCAAAATTAATTTTCCTAAAGGAGGATGAATGTCAAAATAATATTGATGAGAAAGATATTTTGTTGCATAAAGAGCAAAATGACACTCATCAAAAACAACATTTGGGGGAAAGGAAAGGCGATAAAATCTGGTAAAGAAACTAAAGAAAATTAAAAAAATTAAGGGAAAATATGAAAGAAATTTTTTTCGCATCTTATTCTTCCCTTGTTTTGATTTTTGCTCTTTTACCAGTGGCTTCTCTTAAATAATAAAGCTTAGCTCTTCTTGCCTTTCCCTTTTTTAAAATTTCAATTTTTTCAATTAAAGGGGAGTGAAGGGGGAAAATTTTTTCAACCCCAATTCCTCCAATTTCCTTCCTCAGAGTAATTGTTGCTCCAATTTCCTTTCCATGTTTTCTTGCAATTACTATTCCCTCAAACATTTCAACCCTTTCTTTACCCCCCTCTTTTATCTTATGAAAAACTCTTACAGTATCTCCTGCTCTAATTTCTGGCAAATCTTTTTTTAAATAAGAACTTAAAAATTTTTCAATTTTTGTGTTCATATTTATTTTTTGTGGGCGGTGTAGGGCTCGAACCTACAACCTTGCGCACGTCAAGCGCACGCTCTCCCATTGAGCTAACCGCCCATCAAAATTATTCTATCAAATAAAATTTTTAAATCAAGAGAAGTTCAAAGAAATTTTCAAATCTAATAAAATCTAATTATATGGGTTTTTTGAAAAAAAATTTTATCTTTTTAATTGTTTTTATCACTGGAGCAATAGTTTTAATTATTGAAGTTACAGCCACCAGAATTTTAGCTCCTTATTTTGGAAATACTCTTTATTCAGTTTCTAGCATTCTTGGAGTTATCTTGGGAGCTTTGAGTTTTGGTTATTATATTGGAGGAATTTGGGCTGATAAATATCCAAAATTTTCTTTGTTTTTCTTTTTGATTTTTGTTGCTGGCATTTTTTCTCTTTTGATTCAAATATTTAGAGAATTTCTTTTACCATTTATTGGTTATAATTTTGGCATAAAATTTGGTCCATTAATTATTAGTTTAATTTTGTTTTTTGTTCCGAACTTAATTTTGGGAACAATTTCTCCCTTCGCTATTAAATTAAAAACTCTCGAATTGAAAGAAGTGGGGGAAATTTCTGGAAAGGTTTTCTTTTGGTCAACTGTAGGGAGTATTTTTGGAAGTTTTCTGGCAGGATTTTTTTTAATTCCCCATTTTGGGACAAGCAAAATTATTGTTGGAAGCGGAATTTTGCTCTGTCTGATAGGATTTTTTGGAATAGTTTTTTTCAAAGATTTTAAAAAAATAAAATTTTTAATTTTCCCTTTTGTTTTTGTTTTATTTTTTTCCTTTTTAACTTTTTGTTTGCAAAAACAACCTTCAATTATTTTTCAGAAAGATGGAGTTTATGCCCAAATAACGATTGAGGAAACAAAATTTAAAGGTAAAAAAGCTCGGATTTTAAGATTTCACAATCATTTGGAAGGAGCAGTATTTTTGGATTCTGATGATTTGCCATTTGAATACACAAAATACTATGTCCTTTATAAAATAATCAATCCAAATGCTCAAAAAGCTCTTTTTTTGGGAGGTGGAGCTTATTCCATTCCAAGAAAAATTCTTTTGGAGAAAAATGAAATTAAAAAGGTTGATGTGGCTGAAATTGAACCCTCTCTTTTTCAATTAGCAAAAGAATATTTTAGTCTTCCTGAAGACAAAAGATTGTTTAATTTTATTTCAGATGGAAGGAGATTTTTAAAAGAAACAAAAGAAAAATACGATTTAATCTTTGTTGATGCTTACTCTTCTCTTTATTCTATTCCTGTCCACATGACCACAAAAGAATTTTTCTCTTTAGCAAAAGATAGGCTTTCAGAAAATGGAATAATTTTAATGAATGTGATTGGGAAAACAGAAGGAAAAGGAAATTTGTTGTTACTTTCAATTTTTAAAACTTTTAATTCAGTTTTTAAAAATAGTTATTTGTTTGCAGTGGAATCTCCAAAAGGAAAAGGAACTCAAAATTTTATCATTTTAGGTTTAAAAGATGATTCGCAAAAAATTGATTTCAAATCTAAAGAAATTTTGGAAAACGAAGATGAAATTATTCAAAATCTTCCAGAAAAAATTGTAAAACCTGAAGAGTTGAATTTAAATTCTGCTTTTATATTGAGTGATGATTTTTCACCAATAGAATATTTAGTAGCTGAACTTTTTTAAGTGCGCACGGCAGGATTCGAACCTGCGACCCCAGGTTTATAAGACCTGTGCTCTAACCAACTGAGCTACGTGCGCAAATCAACATTAATTTTAAGCATTTTTCGCTTTAATTTCAAGCTTTTCTTTTCTTTCTTTGATTAATTTTTCAAACTCTTCTTTTTCGATTGTTTCTTTTTCAATCAATCTTTGAGCTATTTTTTCTAAAAGTTTCCTTTTTCTTTTTAGAATTTCCATTGCTCTTTTTTGAGCATCTTTTACAAATTTTTCAATTTCTTTATCTATTTTTTCTGCAACTTTTTCAGAAAAATCTCTATAAATTTCCCTTACCCCCAAAAAAGCTAACTCTTCTTTTTTTCCAAAAGTAATTGGTCCCAAATCCGACATTCCATATTCCATTACCAATCTTTTGGCCAAATCAGTAGCGACTTCCAAATCATTTGCAGCCCCAGTTGAAATTTCTTTAAATTTTAAAATTTCGGCACAATATCCTCCCAACAAAGTTGCCATTTCTGCTAAAAATTCGCTTTTAGTTTTTATCTTCCTTTCTTCGCTAGGACTCTTTAAAACATAACCTGCAGCTAAACCTCGAGGTATAATTGAAATTTTCCTTACAGATTCTTCACCCTTTAGAGAAGCTGCAACTATTGCGTGTCCTGCTTCATGATAAGCTGCAATTTCCTTTTCTTTTTTTGTTAAAACATGAGATTTTCTTTCAGGTCCCAAAAGGACTTTTTCTATTGACTCTAAAAGTTCTTCTTGGAAAATTTGATTTTTATTTCTTCTTGCAGCCAAAATCGCAGCTTCGTTTACAACATTTGCTAAATCAGCTCCAGAAAACCCAGGAGTTCTTTCGGCAATTTCTCTTAAATTGACATTTGAAGCTAGCGGTTTTCCTCGACAATGAATTTTTAAAATTTCTTCCCTTTCATTAATATCTGGCAAATCCAAAACAATTCTTCTATCAAATCTTCCAGGCCGCAAAAGAGCAGGATCCAAAAGCTCCGGTCTATTAGTTGCAGCAAAAATCAAAATTCCCTCTTCCCTCCCGATTCCATCCATTTCTGATAAGAGCTGATTTAAGGTTTGCTCTCTCTCTTCATGCCCTCCAGTAACCCCGACTCCTCTTATTTTTCCGATTGAATCTATTTCATCTATGAAGATAATCGCTTTTTGAGCTTTTCTCGCTTGCTCAAACAAACTTCTTATTCTGCTATTGTGCAACAAAATTGGTTTTTCTCCTCCAAAGAATGCTTCATTTTCACATCCGCAAAGGTCATAAACATAGCCTTCGTAAGGTTTTTTAATAATCTTTTTAACAATTGGACGCTTAAATTGATAGGGTGATTTTCCTTTTTCTGAAAATGGATGCGAAGATTTTCCAATTGTTAAAACCCAATAATCTCCTTCTGGTAAAGGTCTATTTTTTATAATTCTTCCTCCTTTAGATTTCTTTTTAGATACTCCCACTTTTATTCCGTGTAAGGCCGAAAGCCAGGTTAATTCTAATATTAACTGTTTGCTTGCTGAACCTATCATCAATTTTTTTTCTTTGCTCGTCCAACCATCTCCTTTTGCTAAACCATCTAAATAGCTCAAGAAATATTCTTTTGGTAAATCCCATAAAAACTCCGGAATGTGTTTATTGTGAGCACCGCTTCCGCAAAGCTTTTCAAAAAATTCTCCTAGATATTTTGAATGGTAAGTAATCCTTAGAGAATTATCTTCGGTGAATCTCAAATGTGGCTCCACTCCAAAGATCTCTTTCATTAAATTAATGCAATCTTCATGAAACTCCTTTTCATGAGCACCGAAAACAAATTGTAAATAATAATCTTCTCTTCTTCCTTCGGCAGTGTAATACCCCAAAAGTTTCATTAAAGAAGGGGTAATTTTTACCCTTTGGGGAATCCCTTTTTCTAAGTATCTTTCAGCCACCCGAAGAATTTGTGGCTGGTGTATATTGCGTTGCCAATTGCTTATTGTCATTTGGCATACTCCGAGTTTTTCTGCTATTTTCGATTGAGAAATTTTGCCACGATTAGATAGGGCAAATTCAAAAGCTCTTTGAGTCTTTTCTAATTGAAATTCCTCATTCCAAACCGTTAATTCTTCTTCTATTAAATTTTCGGAAAATTCGTGGGCCTTTATTTTATGGGTAGTTCCTATTCCTGGAACAAAAACACTCCTCACTTTAAATGGCAAATTAACTAAAACATCACCGGGTTTCAATTCGCTTACTTTTATTGGTTTAATAAAGTTTCGATGGCGAACGAATATGCTATGGTCGCCAGTAGTCTTAATTACTCCACCCAAATAATGAATTTCATAAATTTCATTCACTTTGTGGCGATAAACTCCTTTTATTTGTGTCCAACAACTTCCTCCAAAAAACCTAGTCTCAGATTTCCCCGAACCTCCCCAAACTTTTGTTTTTAGCGGAAAATAGCCTAAGGTTTGATATCCAAAAACTGGAAGGAAACCTTCTTTTCCAGGAGGAAAAAATCGATCAACAAATTCTCCAATTGGTAAAAGTTTTGTGGAGTTTTGAGTTCTGATTAGAACAGGGGTATCGCCGGTAACTGACGCACCGACCCCTACAAAAAGTTCTATAACTTCTGAAGCAGAAATTGAAAAAAACGGAACTCCTGCTTCACAAGCAATTGCCTTTGCCAAAAGGGTTTTTCCAGAACCAGGGGGACCTATTAGCAAAACCCCTCTTGGAATTTTTGCCCCAAGCTCTAAATATTTTTTTGGATTCTTCAAAAAATCAACCACCTCCTTTAATTCCTCCTTTGCCTCTTTTAACCCTCCCACATCCTTGAAAGTTACCTTTTCTTTCATTTTTCCTCCAGGTCCAACAAGTTTAGGTTTTGCTCTGGTGAAATCAAAAATCTGGCTTGTTCCAGTTTTAGCTTGTCTGAGCATGCTCCAAAAGAGGAAGATGATAATCAAAACTGGTAGAAAACTAAAAAGAAAAGGACCTAACCAACCCCAAACACTTTCTGTATCTTTTACCTCAATTTCGGTTTTAGCTAATTTGTCCTTTTCAACTCCATAATTTACCAAAGTTTGAGAAAGGGCACTTTCTGATTCTTTTTTAGCTTTAGCTTGAGTTCCGTCTTGAAAAACTATTTTAAGATTGTTTCCTGAAACAACAATTTTTTTCACCTTTCCCTGATTTATTTCTTCAACCAATTGAGTAATAGTTATTTCTTTTTCAGGAGGAGCTGAAATTAAAGAAAAAATTCCACTAATAATCCAAAAAATTAAGAGAACAAAGAGAATATTTTTAATTAATTCTTTCATCAATTTGAGTTTAACACAAAAGAGGCAAAATTTGAAGCAGAGAATTTATATTAAAGAAAGAAGAATTTTCCCATCTTTAATTTCAGTAACCTTAACCTTCACACTTTCTCCGATTTTGAAATTTTTAGAAAGATTATTTTCTGATTGAGGAATTAACCCTTCAAGCTCACCAATTTTTACTAAGATTCCAAAAGATAAAATTCCAGAAACTTCTCCTTCTGTTTCTTTTCCTAATAAATCTTCCACCCCCTTTTCTTCTTTAGCCTCACAAAGAATAATTTGTTTTTTCTCTGTAGAGAGATTTAAAATTTTGACTTTCATTTCCTTTCCAACAAATTTTTGAAGTTCTTTTAGAATTTGAGTAGGATTTCCATCTTCTACTTTTGGATAGTGTTCTGGCAAAAGTTGAGAAACTGGTAAAAATGCAGGAATTCCAGAAATTTCAGTGATTAACCCTCCTCGATTGGCTTTCAAAATTTTCACTTCAAAAATTTCACCTGCTTCTTTTTTCCTCTTTAAAATTTCAAACTCCAACTCCTTTGAAGCATTGGTTATTGAAAGCTCAACATAACCTTCTTCATTATCAACTTCAACTATTTTGGCCAAAATTTTGTCTCCGGGTTTTAACTTCTCTAGTTTTTCTTTGTTTTGAAAAAATTCTCTTCCATAAATTATTCCAGTGCCCAAGGCTCCCAAATTTAAAAACAAGGCACCTCTTTTTTGCCCCAAAACAGTGCCTTCAACAATTTTTCCAATCTGAGGAGGTTTCAAATTTTCGTTTTGAAGAATTTCTTTCATAAAATAAAGGTTAAAACATTTCTTGTTTTTTTTCAAGAGTGATGTTAAAATTAGTTTATGAATATTTTTTGGTTTGGTCAATCTTGCTTTCAGATCGTAACTGGAAATAACAAAGAAAAATCTGTTTCCGTAGTTATTGATCCTTTTTCAGAAGATATTGGTTTGAAACTTCCAAAATTGGAAGCCGATATTTTATTAGTTACTCATTCTCATTCAGATCACAACAATGTTAAGGCAGTTTCAGGAAATTATTTTTTAATTTCTGAACCAGGTGAGTATGAAGTCAAAAATATTTTTATTCAGGGAATTCAAAGTTTTCATGATGATTCAAAAGGAAAAGAAAGGGGAGAAAACACAATTTATACAATTGAGGCAGAAGAGTTAAAAATTTGCCATCTTGGAGATTTGGGACAAAAAGAATTAGAAAAAGAGCAATTAGAAGCAATTGGAGAGGTTGATATTTTAATGATTCCAGTGGGTGGAGTTTTTACAATTTCTTACAAAGAAGCAATTAAAATAATGAGTCAAATTGAGCCAAAAATAATTATTCCAATGCACTATCATTTGCCAAAATTAAAAATAAAATTAGATGGTGTGAAAAAATTTTTAAAATCTTTGGGGATAAAAAATTTAACACCCGCAAAGAAACTTTCAATTAAAAAGAAAGATTTGTCGCCAGAAGAAGCAAAGATAGTTTTGTTAAAGCCATAAATTTGTTAAAATTTAAAAAAGCCGAGGTGGCGGAATTGGGAGACGCGCTACTTTGAGGTGGTAGTGCCCGTTGAGGGCGTGTGGGTTCAAATCCCACCCTCGGCATTGATATTTGTTTTTTGAAAATGGTATTATAATAATTGAGAATGGAAAAAAAATCGAAACAAAAAAATAGAGGTTTTACATTAGTGGAAGTTTTGTTAATAGTTTTTATTTTAGCTGTGTTAGTTGCTGCTCTTTCATTTACTTTTTCAAACATTCCCAAAAAAGCCAGAGATAGAAGAGGAATGAACGATTTAAGAACGATTGTGCATGCATTAGAAATGAAATATAATGATGACTTACACTACCCAGATCTTCCAAATTCAGAGACCACTATTAAAGACACCATCAATGCTTCAGGCAACCCCCTTTTACCTTATTTGCCAGATATTCCCCAAGGGAATGGTGTTAGAGAGTACTTTTGGAAAGATGATGGCACTTTAAATCCTCAAAATTTTTGTGTATTCTTTCAATTAGAAGTTGATCCTTCAAAATATTTTTCTTGTACCCATTCAGGATGTAGAGTTTCTGATCAGAGATGCCCATTTTAAAAAGGTCGAAAAATAAAAATTAAAAATTATGAAAAAGGGTTTTACCTTAATTGAATTACTAGTCGTTATTGCAATAATTAGTATTCTAGCTGGAATTGTAGTTGGAGTAACAGGCAGTGCCAGAACAAAAGCAGCTACAGCAGCTACAAAAGCCTCTCTTTCTGGTTTAAGATCAGCCATTGCCTTGTGTTGTGATGTTACTACCAATACTCTTCAAACTACCCCAGGATCTGATATTTGTAGCTCAGCAATTGGTACTCTTTTACCTACAGCTCAACAATTGAATGCAAGTGGGGTAACCTATTCAGTTTCGAATCAATGCTCTGCCTCAGAACCAGGTTATACAATTACTCTTTCCGGTCATCCCAACTCAAACTGCAATGGTTCTTGGACAGTCACTATTACTAGATTTGTGCCCCCTTCAGGTTGTCAATAATTTGAGTTAAAACCGGTGGTCATCCACCGGTTTATTTTTTAAAAAAGAGTTGAGAAAATGCTTCTTTTCTTTGATTTTATCGTTTTTATCTTTGGCTTGATTGTTGGGTCTTTTTTGAATTGTGTAATCTATAGGTTGGGAGAGAAAAAAAGTTTTTTAAAAGGAAGATCTTTTTGCCCAAATTGTGGCCATGTTTTAAGTTGGAAAGATTTAATCCCAATTTTTTCCTTTTTGATTTTGAGAGGGAAATGTAGATATTGTGGAAAAAAAATTTCTCTTCAATATCCATTAATTGAGCTTTTTACTGGAATTTTGTTTTTAGCGACATTTTATCATTTAAGGGATCAGCTTTTTAGTTTGCAAGGAATTTTTACTCTTTTTTATTATTGGACAATTTTAAGTTCCTTGATAGTGATTTTTGTCTATGATCTGAAAAATTATTTGATTGAAGAAAAGATTGTTTATTTTTCAATTTTAGTCTGCCTAATTTTTAATCTCATATTTTCTATTTCAGAAATTAAAAACAAAATTTTGTCTTCATTTTTTTTAGGTCTATTTTTTTTATCAATCGTTTTGGTTTCAAAAGAAAAATGGATGGGAATTGGAGATGCGAAATTAAGTGCTTTAATAGGAATTTTTTTGGGCTGGCCAAAAATTATTCCTGCTTTGTTTTTTTCATTTTTTGTTGGGTCAATCTTTGGGATTTTTTTAATAATTTTGAAGAAAAAGAGTTTAAAATCCGAAATTCCCTTTGCCCCATTTTTGGTTTCAGGAACCATTTTTTCATTATTTTTTGGAGAAAAAGTTATTGATTTTTATTTGAATTTGTTTTTATTAAAATAAAAAAATGTCAAAGCTTTATTTTTCTATTTTGCCAAAGCCTCAAATTAAATTATTAAAGAAATTGGGATTTTTGAAAAAATATGGATTTTATTTAGCAGGTGGAACTGCTTTAGCTTTACAAATTGGGCATCGTACCTCTCTTGACTTCGACTTTTATACTCCAAGAAAATTTGACAGCCAAAAACTTTATAAATTATTAGAGAAAAAATTAAAGAAAGTCATCCTTTTAGGAAAAGAGGAAAATACTTTGTGGGTAAAGATTCAAAATGTATCTACTAGTTTTTTTCAATACCCTTATCCCTTGATTTTTCCCCTGATTCAAGAGAAAGATTTCCCTCCTTTAGCTTCAAAAGAAGACATCGCTGCAATGAAAATTATTGCCGTTTCAGAAAGGGGGACAAAGAGAGATTTTGTTGACATTTATTTTTTATTGAAGGAGTTTCCTTTAGAAAAAATATTAAATTGGGTAAAAAAGAAATATCCAAATTTTAATATCTATGTCGCGTTAAGAGCCTTAACCTATTTTGCCGATGCCGAAAAGAAACAAAAAAGGAGGTTGTATTTAATTTATTCTGTTTCCTGGAGCAAAATTAAAAAATTTTTAATCGAGGAAGTAAGAAAATATCAAGAAAAATGGCTAAAATAAAAAATTCTAAAAAAACAAAAATTCCAAAAAGAATGAAGTGGCTGTTTTGGTCATATGATATTGAGAGTTTAAATTTAAAAAGAGATAAAGATTATATTATACCACAAGTGTTAAACTACGGGACGTGGGATGATTTAAAATGGTTATTCAAGGTTTATTCAAGGGAGGAAATTAAAGAAGTAATTAAACATCCTCGGAGAGGGGTTTGGTTTAGAAAGGTTTTAAATTTTTGGACAAAAATTTTTAACATCAAATTAAAAAAAGATGTTTTTGAAAGGGCAATTTTCAGATGAGAAGAATTAACACAGGTAATTT
>JGI20130J15133_1002281_pt1 | contig 14484 bp, 12 predicted proteins | sample WasSprMetagenome_FD_15133 | JGI IMG/M metagenome (IMG submission 15133) | reverse complement strand
TCTCAAAGACATCCCTCATAGCTGATGTCTCAGATTTAACCCCAAATTCATCTTGTAACTTTGAAATTTCATGCCATATTGCCCCTTGATCAGAATCATACATGCTTCTATAAGCCAAAGAGTAAAATACGCTCTCATTCTTTATTCTTCTTATATCAGCAGGTATTACCACATCTGGATCCTCAAAATGGTGAGATTGATAGTGCCATCTTCCCTGCTCTGTACAGCTTACAGGTATAACAAATTCAGATTTGTTTTTTATTAGCAAAGATGTATTTACCACCCTATTTTGCTTACCACCTTTTAATTCTTCTCCATCCAAAATGACCACTTTTTGATCAAGCTTATTTATTACTTTTAAATTTGGCACAGTACCAGATTGAACTACTTCCTTAATATGAAACTCATTGGTCTTTAAAGCCTCATCCAAAGTTATAAAGAAAAGAACCTTATCTATTTCGGCAAAAATTGGAATGATAATTATATCTTCATACTTTTGTCGATCTCCAAACTTTACTTGAGATACATAATCTATAATCTTCATTTTAAAACCCCCACTAATTTTTTCCAATTTATATTGTAAAAATATAAAGTGCCAAAAACTGACCCTTAAAAAATTCCTCCCCCTCTCATCAAATCTAAACTCTTAATAACCCCAAAGAGACTTTACTTTGCATTTCACTGCTTCATCTTCAAAAAATGGTGCTTTAAATTTCCATGTACCCTTAGGCTCTAAGTCAGTTATATTCGCAAAAGTACTTCCAACTTGTACTCCTTGACTATCATATAGGTTTATATCTATTTGGGCATAATTATATTGTTTATTAGTATTATTTCTTACTACACCTATTACATAGCCTCCAAACTTATCCTTCACCATACTTAAGCTAATTATTTCTAATTCAGGCTTTTTTGCTACTTCTACCTTTTTATTTTCAGATACTAAATTTACATTACTATTTTCTGATAAGTTAGTATCATTAGTAGTATTTACAAAAATAATAAAAGCTATTAAAACAATTAGTAATTTAACACCTGCTGATAAAGATACATTTGTTTTTGTATTTATTATTTTATAAGTAGCTGGAAAAATAACTATTCCAGAAATTAAAATTGCTATTCCTCCCAATATATTTCCTGATATTAAATGTTCTAATCCTGAAATAATAAACATACCTCCAAATATGTAGGAGAAAATTAAACCCACTGTAATTTTTCTTGGTTCTTTCATACTCTCACCCCTCATATTTTATTTTTGGTTAACATTATAAATACCTTAAGTGCCCAAAACTGACCTTTTAATTTTTTTTACAAAAAGAAAGGCAGGAAAATTTATTTATCTTGTCCTGCCTTTCTTACCAACTTAAAAAGTTTTATCTCATTTTTGTATAAAGGGGGGAGTTAAATCCCCCCATAGAAATTTATCTTATATTGATCCTTGCTACAATTTTATTTATACAATCTAAGGCTGCATCCTTTTTAACAGAATTTCCAGATACAAAATCACCAAAGAACCACATTCCATCTTTTACTGATCCTGCTTGATCAAAAACTACTTCTTGTCCATTTTTGTCAAATATTCTTACTGCTACAATGGCATCTCCTTGTACAGTAGTAAAAGGAACTATTGGCCATAATGGAAAGATAAAAATTAACCAATTAAAACTTCTTCTACTATTTGCAGAAACTATCGTTAATTCTGCTATATAATCTGCTTGTGACTTATCATATACTACTTCTATACCTTTCGCCCTAATTCTTTCCTCAAAGTAATTTTTTACTGGATCAATAAGATACCCTTCCGAACTATTCACTTTATCAACATATAGTTTTGGAGCGGAGCTTTGAGCAAAAGCAAAACTAAATAGTAATACAAATAGAATAAACAAAGAAATTAGTTTTTTAAACTTCATCATATCACCTCCCTAATATCTTTTAACTTTAACTGTATATGGGTAAAGTGTCATATTCAGTCCTTAAAAAAACTTTAACATTTCTTTAATATTTTATCTTTAAATTCATACTATTTTAGTATATAATTAAAAAGAACATGTTTTTATAAGGGAGGATTATATATGAGTAGGAGGATTGAGATTCCCATATCTGGAATGAGTTGTGCGGGCTGTGCATTAAGGATTGAGGAAGGCTTGAAAAATATAAAAGGTAAATCTGTGGCCATGGTAGGAGATGGCATAAATGACGCTCCTGCCCTAACTCAAGCAGATCTTGGAATAGCTATGGGATCTGGTACAGATATTGCCATAGAATCATCTGATATAATAATTACAGGAAATAATTTAAAGGGGGTTGTAAGAGCTTTAGAACTAAGTAGAAAAACCCTATCCACCATTAAATGGAATCTTTTCTGGGCTTTTATTTATAACACCCTTGGAATACCTATTGCGGGAGGAGCATTGTATCCTTTTATAGGAATTCTTTTGAATCCTATGATAGCAGGTATTGCTATGGCTTTTAGCTCTGTATTTGTGGTCTCAAATTCTCTGAGATTAAGAAATTTTAAACCATCTATTTAGGAAGGAGGTAATACCTATGAGTGAGATTTTTGGAATGAGAATTAGTAGAAAAGAAGCCCTAAAGGAGCTTATTAAAAAAATCCATCAAGGAGAAGATCCAGAAGTTCTAAAAAAGCAGTTTAAACAGATGTTTGGTAGCATAACTCCTACAGAGATAGCTCAAATAGAGGAAGAATTGATTAAAGAGGGGCTCCCAAGAGAAGAAGTAGTAAGGCTTTGTGAAGTACATCTTGCAGTCTTTCAAGAATCCTTAGAAAAGGGTCCAGAAGGTGGAGCAGGAAATCCTATAACAATACTTATGGAAGAGCACAAAGCACTTTTAGAGTTTGCAGATAAATTAAAGAATACCCTTGAGGAAATGAGAAATATAAAAGATTATGAGGAAGGAAAAGAGAAATTAAACGAATTACAAGATATAGTAAATCATTTTAAAGAATCAGAAAAACATTATTTAAGAGAAGAAAATGTACTTTTCCCATATTTAGAGAAACATGGTATCACAGAGCCACCTGCCATAATGTGGATGGATCATGATAAGATTAGAGCTATAAAGAAAGACATATACAATCTTATAGACACTCATAAAAATATTTCTCCTGAAGAATTTGTAAGAAAATTAGCCCTCCTTGCTACAGATCTTTCAGAAATGCTTTCAAGCCATTTCTATAAAGAAAATAACATTCTTTTCCCTATGGCTCTTCATGTACTTTCTGAGGATGAGTTAAAAGACATAAGATTACAGTTTGATGAAATTGGATATTGCTGTTTCACACCCCCATCCGTATTAGCACCAATAGAAAAAACAGAAGAAAAAGAATTGGAAAAGAAAGAAGGTATGGTAAATCTTCCTACAGGAAGCTTTACCTTAGAAGAATTGGAAGCAGTTTTAAATACCCTTCCTGTAGATATAACCTTTGTGGACAAGAATGATGAGGTACGATACTTCAGTGAAACAAAGGATAGAATATTTGTAAGAACAAAGGCTGTGATAGGTAGAAAAGTGCAACAATGTCATCCTCAAAAAAGTGTCCATATTGTAGAAAAGATTGTAGATGAATTTAAGAAAGGAACAAAAGATCATGCTGATTTCTGGATAAATTTAAATGGAAGATTAATACTTATTAGATACTTTGCTGTAAGAGATAAAAATGGAAACTATCTTGGAACCTTAGAAGTTACACAAGATATCACTGATATCAAAAAGATTGAGGGAGAAAAAAGACTCCTTGATTGGGAATAATTTTAAGATGCCCCTTATTCCATATTCCGGAATAGGGGCATCTTCTCTTATCAGTTATCATTTACTACTAATCCTTTAATATATCCCTTAGGTTTATTCTCTAAGGTTTCAAAAGCTTCTTGAATATTTTCCAGAGAAAATTCATGGGTTACCAATCTTTCTATATTAAAGGTCCCCTTCTCTAAAAGATTTACAGCCCTTCTTAAATCATCCAATGGATTTAAGGAATAAGAGGGATGAGCTACTATTATCTCTATGGATCTTTTTATTGCTTCTCTAAAATCAAATTTCTCACACTCAGTTTCATGGGAACTCATTAAAACCAATCTACCTCTTGATGTTCTTAAATACCTCTGACAAACATTAAGTACATTAGGTTTTCCTGTGCCTTCAATGACAAAATCAGCCATATGCCCTTTTGTTATATCTTGTATTTTCTCTACAACATTTTCTTTTTCTGCATTAATTGTCTTTGTAGCACCAAATTCTAAAGCCATATCTAATTTATTCTCATCAATATCAACAGCAATAAGTTCTGACAATGTATTTCCTTTTAATGCTTGAATACATAATAAACCCATAAATCCACATCCCACTATTACTCCATAATCTCCAGCCTCTGGTTGTGCAGATCTTAAAACTGTAACAATACATTTTAATGGTTCTCCGAGAGCATATTTCAAATTTATATTATCAGAAAGTTTTACACAATTTTTCTCGTCCACTACTGTATATTCTGAAAAACCACTAAGATCATCTGGTAAAGCAGTTACTTTATCCCCAGGCTTTAGAGTTTTTACATCAGATCCAACATCTACCACAATCTCTGCCCACTCATGTCCCAATGATTGTGGGAAAGTCCCAAGTCTTCCATGCCAATGATTAAGCTCCCAATTACAAAGCCCACAAGAAACAACTTTTACCAATACCTGATTACTTTTTGGCTCTACATCCACATAATCAATCTTGAATTTTTTAGGCTCAATTAAAAAAGCTCTCTTTGCCTTCATTTTTAACTCCTAATAAAAACCCCTCTGCCCTACAAAAGAACAGAGGGGTTTAAAACTAATAAATTATACTATTTTTTCTTTAAATGCTTGGGGTGTTTTTCCTGTATATTTTTTAAATTTAAAAACAAAGTAATCCAGATCTTTATAACCTACCTTCTCCGCTACTTCAGTTACTTTTTCACCTTTCAAAAGTAGCTCTTTAGCTCTATTTATTCTAACCTTATCAATATAGGTATTAAACTTATCACCTGTATACTTTCTAAATATCTTCCCAAGATAACTACTGTTATAACCAAACTGTCTTGCTAAATTCTTTAACTTAAGATCTNTATAATAATTAGCATTTATATATTCTATAATCTGTGATAGTATATTATTACNAGTTTTCTCTGAAAAATCCCCAACCACATTTAATATCATCTCTTTTAAAAAATTATGAAGATCTATAATGGATCTCTTTTTGTAAAATTCACATATTATTCTTTTATCTAAATATTTTTCATACATTTCTTTAAAGAAAGGGTAATTAGAGGAGAAATAATTTATAATATTTACATATAGATTTAGATAACTTGATTTTATATCTTCTTCCATATCTTCTCTCTCTATATGATTATTCATCTTCATCTCAAGAAAAAGTAGAATATCAGTTAGCTTACCAGACTCTATAGCCTTTATAATTTCATAAATTATTTGTGATTCATCCATATTATGATGAAATCCAATTTTAACCTTTTTGGGATAAGTTATTATCTCATTTTGACTAAAAAGAAACTTTTTTTCCTTTAATCTCAAAGCAGTTTTATAAGAAATAGGTAGATCAATAAGATTATAGACTTTATCACCTACAAAGAAGGATATATTTAATCCATATAATCTTTTAAATTCTCTTTTTACCTCTATTAATTTCTTTCTACATGATAGATTCTTTATATCCATAACAAGAAGACATAAAGAATTACCTATAAAAGTATAGGTTTGAATTATATCATCTATACCTTTAACTTTTTTATCTTCCAAATTTAATTCATCAGTTATTACCACTTCATAAGAATGCCAAGGAAAATTGAAATTATAAATTCTATTTAGGTCTACTTCTTTAATATTTTTTATTTCCCCTTTTATGAGTTTTTCCAGGAGTTTATCACGAGATAATTCATATAGTAATTTATCATTTTTAATCTGGTCTTTAATCTGAACCACTTTTTCTTTAAGAATCTCAGGATCTATAGGTTTTAAAAGATAACTTTCTACTCCCAAATCTATAGCTTTTTTAGCATATTCAAATTCAGGATAACCAGTAAGAATTATAAATTTTATTCTCATACCAATCTCTTTAACTTTTCTTATTAATTCCAATCCATCCATTCTTGGCATCTTTATATCCACAATGCAAAGATCAGGATTAAGCTTCATAATTTTATTCAAAGCCTCTTCTCCATTATCAGCATCTCCCACAATTTTCAATTCATAACTCTCCCAATCAATAATTTTCTTTAACCCATTTCTTATAATAGGTTCATCATCAACTATTAATACCTTGTACATATCTATCCCTTCCCTTTAGCATATAATAAGGCAATATTATATCCACCCTTGTTCCCTTTCCTATTTCACTTTGAACTCTAAGTCCAAACTCTTCTCCATAGAAAAGCTTTATTCTCTCCATGGTATTTTTCAAACCTATCTTTTTCCCACTTAAATCTTCATTATTAAAAATAGCCTCTACTTCTTCTTGAGACATTCCTACTCCGTTATCTTCTACTGATATGATTAATTTATCTTCTTCCTTTTTTATATTGATATTAATAATTCCCTTTTCTTCTTTCTCTTCAAGACCATGTATAATAGAGTTCTCAACAATTGGTTGGATTAGAAAAGGGAGTATATATAGATCTTCTATATCCTCATATATATTTATCTTATAATCTATCTTTCCAAATCTGTACTTTTGTATTTTCAAATAATCTTCTACAAGTTCTAACTCTGTTTTTAACTTTATAGGTTTTCCATCAAATTCTATAATCTTTCTTAGGAGATTACCAAGCTTAAGGATAATATCAGCAATATCAAATTGCTCTTTACATATGGCCATCATATGAATGGTCTCTAAGGTATTAAATAGAAAATGAGGATTTAGATTATTTGTTAAGATCTTTAATTTCATTTCTTTTTGTTTTATCTTTAACTCATTAAGTAACTTTATATTTCTTGCCATATTCTTTACATTCTTAGCAAGTTCTCCTATCTCATCCTTTCCAGGAATTGAAAACTCCATATCCCAATTACCATGAGATATTTCATTTACTATATCATTGAGCATTGTTATTCTCTTACTCATATTCTTAGAGAATATTAAGGTAAAAAAGATAGAAAGTCCTATTGTAATACCTATTATGCTTAAGGCAAATCTAAACATATTGTAAGGTTCTCTCATTATATAGTCCAAGGGCACCATACTTACAAGGTAAAAATCCTTATTATAACCAGCAAGAGGCAAATAAATACCAAAAATTCTATAATCTTTATTGTTATACTTTAATGAATATCCATTAGGTTGCATAATTTTTAATCTATCAATAGAGAATATGGTACTTATTAAATTTTCATTATTGCTTGCTACAATATTTCCATCATCATTAATAAGAAAAGTATCAAAACTTTGATTATTTAATATTTTTTTAAGTTCCAGTTTATTTAGATTAATAACCAAAACCCCAAAACTTTCGTTATAAGGATCTCTAAGAAGTCTTACAAGACTAAAATACTTGTCAGGATAAATGTCTTCTTTCTGGTAAATTAATTCCCATTTTATAAATCCATTTAGATTTATAGCAGTCCTATACCAATTCTCCTTTCTAATATAATCTTTTACTTTATAAAAAATTCCATTCTCCAAAATAGTTGGATTTTCAGAATATATTCTTATATAAGCTATGGCATTAGCAAAAAGAGTTTTATAATTTTCTATCTCTCTATACTGAGAATACTTTATAAAGGTCTCCATAGGAGACTTATATCTATAAAGTAAAAGTTCTTTTAATCTTTGATCAATCATTAATTTATCTGCAATCTTTACTACTTCCTCGGTAACCTTCATTATTTGGAATTTTGCAGAGTTTAAATTGTTATAAACCTCTTTTGCTGAAGATTCTAAAGCAAAATTTCTAAAATGAATTACAGTTACTGTACCAAGAATAGATATAGGAATAATAGAAATAGCTATAAAACTAAGTATGAGTTTTTTGTACATTTTTATATCAGAAAACTTGATAAACATAGATACCCTCAATCTTTAAAATTTTTATAGTATAAATCTTCAATACAATTTTTGTAAGGGGTTTAACTAACAAAATAAATACGTAGCTATTTTCTCTCTCCACAAATATATATGGAGTGTAAAAACAAAACACCAAAAAACTTATAACAATATATTATTTAAGAGATATTATTTGCCATATAACCAACATTTTACCTCTCTATTGTTTATAAAAAAGACTGGAGGATCCTGTTTTTTGCATATCTCCATAACATTTGGACACCTTAAAGAAAATTTACATCCCTTCTCTATAAATTCTGTAAATTCATCTACAGTAGATTTAATATTGATTTCTTCATTTATTTCATCCTTTTTGTTTACAACTGGTTTTAATATAGACTTTCTTAAAAGAGAGGTATAGGGATGCAAAGGATAATTCAAAACATCCTCAACATTTCCTAATTCTACAAAACTTCCTCTAAACATTATCGCTATTTTATCACTCACATAATATGCAGTAGAAAGATCATGAGTTATATAGATAATACTAACCCTTTTATTATTTTTTAATTCTTTAAATAGATTAAGAATTGAAACTCTTAATGATACATCCAACATAGAAATTGGCTCATCAGCAACTAAAAGAAGAGGATTTAATATTAAAGATCGTGCTAAAGATATTCTTTGTAATTGTCCTCCTGAAAACTCATGAGGATATTTATCTTTTACTTCTTGCCATGAAAGCCCTACAGAGTTCAAACCCTCATCAATTATTTTTTCAAGACTTTTTTCCCCATATTTTTCTTTTACTAACTTAGCAGTATCGTATAGATATGTGTCTATTTTCTTTAGAGGATTAAACGTTTCATACGGATTCTGAAATACTGGTTGAATTAATCTTATTAATTTGTATCTATTTTTACCTTTTACCTTTGTCATATCTTGTCCATTTAATAGAATTCTACCAGAAGTAGGTTCCATAATATGAAGAATAATCTTAGCAAGTGTTGTTTTTCCACAACCACTTTCTCCAGCTATTGTTAAAATTTCAGGTTCTTTTGACATTTTAAATGATATATTATTGACAGCAACTATTTTAGGCCCCCAAATAATTCCTCTTCTAAAAATTTTTACAATATTGTGTAATTCTAAAATGTTTTCAGAATCTTGCATCTAATAATACCTCCTTTCACTGTAAAAGAAAACAAGACACTTTATGATCTTTCTCTACTTCTATATAAGATGGTTCTTTTTCTTCACAAATCTTTTTAGCATATGGACATCTTGGTAAAAATCTGCACCCAGGAGGAGGACTAACAAGATCAGGAGCAAATCCAGGGATAGCTGATTTCTCTGATTTATCCCCTATTTGTGGTATTGAATTAATTAAAAATTTTGTGTATGGATGTTGTGGATTTTCAAATATATCTCTTGTCATACCAATCTCAAGTAATTTACCACCATACATTATTGCTACTCTATCGGCTAAATTAGCCATAATTGACATATCGTGAGTAATAAATACAAAAGAATTTTTAGTTTCTCTATGAATTTTTTTAAATAACAATATTAAATTCCATTGTGTTACAACATCTAAGGCTGACGTAGGCTCATCCGCAATAATAACCTTAGGATCAAATATAGTAGCTAAAGCAATTACTATCCTTTGTCTCATACCCCCTGATAATTGATAAGAATATTGGTTAACTATATCTGGATTTAAACCAAAACTTTCCAATGAACCAAAAAATTTATCTTTATAAGTATTTTTATCCATATTATGGCTTTCTATTATATCTTCTAAAATTTTGTAAATTTTTCTTGTAGGGTTTAGAACATTCATTGAACTTTGTGGTATATAAGATATTAACTTCCATCTCAAATTAATCATTTTTTGTAATTCGTATGATTCATTAGATAAATTTACTTCTTCATTATTTAAAAAGTAAGAAATTTTTCCATCAATAAGGAAAAGAGGAGATTCAATATAACCATATATTACTCTTCCTAAAGTAGATTTTCCTGAGCCAGACTCTCCAGCAATCCCAATAATTTCATTTTCTCTAATATCCATAGTTATTCCGTCAACAGCTTTTACATTTTTTACTGTTTCAAAAGACTGTGTTTTATAATATGCTTTTATATTATCAATTTTTATTAAAATACCATTATTCATTCTATTTTTACCCCCCAATTACCTTAAGTCTTGGATCAACAGCCTCAGAAATTGTCACAGAAATGTAATATAAAGAAAGGAATAATAAAACTACAAAGATGATTGGAAAAATTAGCCACCACCATATACCCGAAACAAAAGCTTGATGCTGAAGAGCCCAAAAAACCATTGTACCTATAGTAGGCGTATCTATAGAGGTAAGACCTAAAGTTGATATTGTAGTCTCCATACCTAAAGACCATATCATATTATTGATTCCTGTTGCTAACAAAATTGGATAGATATAAGGTAAATATTCTTTTAATATAATTTCTAATATACTCCTTCCTGAGAAAAATGATGTATAAGAAAATTCCCTTTCTCGTAAACTTAATACTATAGATCTAACTAATCGAGCATCCCATGCCCATCCAAATAATGATAAAATTAAAATTAAAGATTGAAAACTAATCTGTCCTAAAATAAGCTTTAAGAGAATAAGAATAGGAAGAATAGGCAATATAATAAAACTATCATCAACAGTCATTAAAATATTATCAATAATCCCACCTCTATAACCTGCAATAGTACCTATAAAGAGCGCTATTATTCGCGTTATAATTACAACAGCTAAACTAATAATAAAAGAATTTCTTAATGCAAAGGGAAGTAACCAAAAAATATCTTGTCCTTTTGAAGTAGTCCCAAAAGGATGCTGAATACTTGGAGGAAGATTTATAGGTACAACATAATTTGTACGTGGATCATAGGGGGATATTAATGACAATAACATATATGCAAACATACATAAAATTATTATTACAGAAATTTTAAATCTTTTATTATATCTATATAAATCCCTAAGTAATCTCCACATAAATTAACCCCCTTTTATTATCTCATTATCTTATCTATATCTTACTCTTGGATCAATAAGAGGAGAAATTATATCAATTATCAAAGTACCTAAGGATACTGCAACTATTGAAAAAATTGAAACCCCCATCACTACGTTATAATCAGAATTATTTACAGCTTCATAGACTAATGTACCTAAACCTGGGTAACCAAAAACTAACTCTGTAATAATAGTACCATTAAATATAAGTCCTAATTGAAGAGCTAATCCAGTTATTTGAGGTAACAATGCATTCTTTAAAACATAATTTTTAAAAATAGTCTTATTTGATATCTTAGCGAGTTGTGCAAATGTTACATAATCTTCTTTTACAATAAGAGTAGTTAAATTTCTCATATTCAAAAACCAACCGCCAATACCTACAATTAAAAGAGAAAGAGCAGGTAAGAAAGCATGTTCCAAAATTGTAATAATTGTTTCAATATTAAACGTAATTTTCATTCCCATTCTAAAACCCCCACCAGTAGGAAATATAGGCAATACGTATGATAATAATAGTAATAATATAAGCGAAAGGACATAATATGGTATTGGTCTCACTGCGTTAGCAAGAATCTCAAAAATTCTTGCCCATAACTTATTACGAGCTGAATAACCTGCTAAAACCCCTAAAATAGTCCCTATAATCCACGATAAAATTGAAGTAGTTGCTAATAACCCTATTGTCCAAGGTAAAGCAGTTTTAATTAAAACAATAACAGGCGTAGGAAAACTTGAAAAAGAAGGACCTAAATCTCCACTAAATAAAGATTGCCAAAATTTTATATATTGTTCAAAAATACTTCCTTCTAAACCATAAAGTTTTATTAAGCTTGTTTTCATTAATTCAATGCTCTTTGGATCCAAATAAGTACCCATCATCTGCAATCTTCGAATCATAACTTCTACAGGATTCAGCTTAGGAATAGCTCGAGGAATAAAAAACACTATGGTTATACCTATAAAAATAACTAATAGTGCTACTATTACTCTTCTTATAAAAAATCTAATCATCTTCTTTAACCTCCTAATAAACGGGGCATGCCTAATCAAGGCATGCCCCGAATGTTACTTATTTTATTTCCTTCCTGTTGGTTTAATCTTTACATACATATATTTAGAGTTAGCCCAGTTTGGTACAGGGTTTGTATATGGATTCTTAGCAGTTGGAAATCCTTTCCAATAATATTCATCGCATACTGTAAATACATTATAAGAGAATAAAGGTATTATTGGCATATCTTCTACACATAATTTTGCATATTCAATACCCCATTTTATGATTGAATCTGTATCCCAGAAATCTGTTTTTCTCATATTATCAATTATTTCATCCAATTTCTTACTCTTATAACGCATAGGATTTTTTGCTACAACAGACTCTCCTGTTTTTCTATAATAATCAGAATGCCAAGATTCAAGGAACCAGAATAAATCTGGATGTCCACCCCATGTCTCAATACACCATGCTATATATACTGTATTTTTATCTTCTCCATAAGACATTCTTGTCCACAAATTTGATGGTTCAACAGCTTCAAGAGTTACATCAATACCAAATTTTCTCCATGCCTGAGCAATTGCTTCTGCAGCTCTTGTCATTACAGAACGTGTAAGAGACTCACACAATATACTGATCTTCCATCTTTCTCCATTGGGTAAGTACCATTTACCACCTTTATCAGTAAAACCTACACTCTTTAGAAGTTCTCCTGCTACATCTGGTGCATATTTCCACCAACCATATCCTATTCTTGCTCTTAATTCTGTGGGATCTTCCGGTATCTTATAGCCAAATCTCTCTTTTACTGTTTGAGCTATCTTAGAAGGAATAGTTGGATCATAAGGAGCAAACTGTTTATTGCCAACTTTTATTGTAAATTCTCTTAACCATGGTTCTATTTTATCAAAATACCATTTAGGATATGAGCCAGTAGGTGGAATATGTATTGGAGAAATAGTTGCACAACCATTATAACTTGAAAGGGCAACTTCTACCATATCTATAGCGAGTGTTAAAGCCCATCTTACTTCTTTGAGATTAAATGGATATTGCTCATGGTTCATAATGACTGATGGTAATGTTGGGTCTGGATGTGCCCATGGCCAGCCATCAAACCAAGTTTTAGAGTAACGATTCTTCTGAGTTAAAGTTATAGCTCCTTCTGGTGGTAGATCATGAATAACATCTAGATTATGTTTCATTTGTTCCATAACTTTAACTTCTGGAGAAGGAATAGCCCTGAAAAGCACATATTTGGGTCCAGGCATACCATATAGGCCTAAACTTGTTCTCTTCCAGTCGTCCCTTCTTTGCCATAAGAACCAATATCCATTAGGATCAAAATCTTTAAGTACATAGGGTCCTAAAGAAACAGGTGGATTAAAATCAAAAGCTATTGGATCTTTTACTTTTTCAAAAACATGTTTTGGCATAATATAACATGCAGCCCAACGACATGTAAAAATAGTATGGAAGCGAGAATTTGGTTTCTTTAATTCAAAAACTACTGTATAATTATCTGTCTTGTAAACTTTATCAACATTTACAACAAAATAAGAAGCCCATGTCATTGATGGATTTTTCATCAATGTTTGAACAGTAAATATAACATCATCAGCTGTGAATTCAACTCCATCACTCCAATAAATACCTTTTCTTAATTTTACTGTCATTGTTTTATAATTTTTACTATATATTGGTGGTTCCGCTGCAAGAGCATTAATCCAAGGCTTACCTTCTATACCTTGATCTGGATCAATAAACCATAGAGTATCTAATGCAAGCTGTTGAAGACCAGTTGACCAGCTATCCACTCCACCTCCCCAAATATTAAATCTACCAGGATTTGAACTTTTACCTGATGGATCTTCTACTATCAGTACTTCATTTCTTGGAATATTAGGAAGGAAAGATTGTTGAGCTGTAACTTGAGAAAGAGTAAGAAAAACCATAAGAAGAATCAGAATCCAAAAAGTTTTACTTTTCATAAAGACCCCCCTTTCAAATATTTTTACTATAAATTTTACTTAATAATTTATGTATTGTCAAGAAAAAAAATTTAAAAAATTCTTATGCTTTTTATTAATAATTATTATCAGCATTTTAAGTAAAATTTTTACTTATATTTTTTACTATATTTATAAATATTTATAAACTGAAGGAAATTTAATATCTTGATTGAAAGCTTAAGATTTTATAAAAAAAAGAAGCCTCCTTGTACTATGTTGTTATATCAAAACAAGTACAAGAAGGCTTCTTAAAACAGGTTTTTTTAATATATTATCCTCTTCTTATCCAAACTGTCATAGGTCCTTTTTCTCTATTTGCCCATGCATAATATGGTATAGTTATAAACTCTACCTCTTTTTTGTTTCTTTTTACTTC
>JGI20130J15133_1002277_pt1 | contig 14497 bp, 14 predicted proteins | sample WasSprMetagenome_FD_15133 | JGI IMG/M metagenome (IMG submission 15133) | reverse complement strand
ATTTTCTGTCCGCCAAAGACCCGACCCTCAAAAATATTATAAAAACTTATAAAATATACCCCGCCCTGAAGGGCGAGGCTTGCCCTTACGTTGTCATCCTAAAGATGTCGCGAAGATGTTTATCTAATACGTATAGAGACTGTCTAAAGTACATGCCTGTCGTCTCATTTGCAGCCACAAAGATATACCCCTTTATATATAATATCATCTAATTATCATACGAAGTTTTTCTCCAGCTAATCTCATTTCCTTCCTTATCTAATTTAGCCATGAAAGATCCCATGCCCATATAAGCGTTTCCTTCTTCGTCGAAATCTAAAGCATACGCTGGCGACAGATCCTCTCTATATATTGTCTTCAAAAGATTCAGCATTTGATCTAATATCATGATTTTAAGTCTAGATCTATCCGCACCTACAGCCCACAACTGTTTTGTTACAGGATTAATCTTTATGACATAAAGATCGTCATATTTCTGGCTCTCAGATGAAGTGAAACTTTTGATCAAAGAAAGATCGTCTGTCTTTCTCATCTCAATTCTCCATCGCCATCTATCTCCTAAGCTCTCTACACCACCTATATAAAGATAGTTTTCATAAGATTCTATTGTGCTGGGGAATAGCTGAAGTTCACATCAGTGTGTCTAAGTAGATTCAGATTTAGATCAAACATTAATATAGTGTTATACCATCCGACCACATATAGTCTGTCGCCAACGACTACACAGTCTAATAGCTTATAAAATATGTTTGAAATCTATGTGTTCATGAGAGATCCATTTGATTTTAGTCTCATCTCTATTCTAGGTCTCGTACCCTGAGAACCGACTACATATATATACTCATCTTTCTCACATACCGTATAAGCCCCTCTCCCTAACTCTCCTACGTCACTATAGATCCTCCAAACAACTCTTGGGACAAGCTCTTGAGACTCTATGAGTAGAAGATTTTGAACAAAGAAACCTAAGACCATGAAGAAAATAATTATGGGTGATATTCTTATTATAATCATTTTGAACATCTATTAAATCCTATTACAGTATCCAATGAACTATAAAAATTCTTTTTTGACATTCGCCGATGAACTCTAATTATTGGATCATGATCACAGGTGTTTTCTAGCAGTCTCTTATCTTTATACTCCTTCTAACTTTATAGATGTCCATATTCTGTCGATTCTCTCTAAATGTTCTTTTGATAGTCTCCAGCCTATGCTTCCTATATTATCTATCAAATGCTCTTCTTTAGTTGTATTGAAGACCGGGAACACATTCTCTTTAATTAAAAGCCAGTTGAGAACCACCTGAGCCGGTGTTCTTCCGATCTCTGAGGCTATAGCCTTGATCTCGCTGACCAGAGGCTGTATAGCCTCTATAATCTCTGGTCTGGCAAGTCTGTACCATCTATATTCATCTCTGATCTCTCTTCTACCGATCAAAAAGCCTAGGGCCAAAGGATCGTACGCCTGTATAGCTATATTCTCTTGGATCATATATGGCATAAGCTCTTTCTCAATCTCTCTATACAATAGATTATAATGAACCTGATTAACAGCCACATCAGTTTTCGAGAGATGCTCTCTGGCAGCTCTTAACATTGGAAGAGGAAAATTGCTCACACCAATATATCTTATCTTGCCCTCACTCCATAACTTCTCCATTGCTTTCAAAGTCTCTTTAAGAGGAATATAATGATGAGGCCAATGAATAAGATAAAGATCTATGTAACTAGTCTCAAGTCTTCGAAGACTTCCTTCAGCTGATTTGATCACGTCGTCATATCTCAGATGATCATATGAGACTTTAGTTGTTATAAAGATCTCTTCTCTCTTAAAACCTTTAATAGCTTTACCAATGATCTTTTCAGAGAGACCGGCTCCATAACTCTCGGCAGTATCTATTGCATTGATCCCGAGCTCAATAGCCTTTCTAATAATTTTTATAGCCTGCTCCTCAGAGATTATAGTAGGCGTCCCAAACTCCCATGAACCTAATATTAAAGGAGATATCTTTTCTCCAGTCCATCCCAGAGTTCTTCTCTCAATCAAATTATACACCTTAATAAAATTGTTAACAAGAGAATAAATATAGATCCAATGTCCATATCAAAGATCTTCATAATAAAAACATTATCGCTTACTAATTTATCTAAATTTATTATTATTTTTTAACTATATTTTCAAGGATATCATAAGTTATAAGACTGTCAAAAAAGCATTATATATACTTCTTATAATAAGCATTTTCACGTTGCCATTTCTAGGTCCTGCAGGATTTTTCTATCTATTTATCATATTTTTAATGTCCATAGCGGTATTATATGCAATCGGTCGCGACATGCTTGAGAACTTTAGATCAAATGTTGAAATTGAGAATGATAAGTTTCTCCTGCCTAAAACACTTAAGATAGAGATCGGCATAGTATTATTAGATTATTATCAGAGTGGGAAAAACACTATATTTAAAATAGATCTTGTCTCTAGAAAGTTTATTACAACAGAAAGCCTCGCCCTTCAGGGCGGGAATGAGTAGAAAGATTTATAATCTTTTCATATTCTGATCTTTTTGGAGAGGCTCTATGACGACTGGTGATGAGGGGATGCTAACCCTCTCGATCGGAATGAGGGTTAGTCCTGAGCCTGTCGTCATAGAGCTTCTCCACAGATATAGAGATGCATTGAACTATGCTATAAACAAGATAATAGATAATAATCTCAGAACATTAAAACAGATTCATAAGATCTTGTATAGAGATCTTGTTGAGAGATTTAATCTGCCATCTAGAATAGCTCTTGACTGCTATAGAGATGCTCTTACAAATGTAAAGTCTTGGAGGAATAATCCTAAAAAAGGAAAGAGGCCTGTGGTAAAGAAATTGTCAATGCTTCTACATCCAGAGCTTAGCTATAGAATAAAAGATGGCTACGTGGAGATCATCGGCGGAGTAAGACTTAGAATAATCGGCTGGGACAGAAGATATGACGAATATAAGAATAGAGAGGCTAGATTAGTATATAAGAGAGATAAATTGTTTCTATGGATATCTAAAAAGATACCCAAGCCAAAGAAATATACACCTATAGACGTCATCGGTGTAGATATTAATGAGAAGAAAATTGTCTATGGAGATGAGATCATCAATATTGAGAAGGATACAGCTATAGATAGAGCATACAAATATATTAGGCTTGCAGAAGAGCTTCAGAGAAGATACTCCTCATCAAGATATCTCGCTTGGAGAAGAAGAAGAGGAATACTGAGAAGAATAAGATCTTATCATAAGAAAGCTAGAAACATAATAATTGATTGGACAAAGAAGATATCTCTAGAGATAGTTAGACTGGCTAAAGAACTTAGATACGCCGTCTCAAGAGAAGATCTTACGAACCTCATAAAATCATTAAGAGAGCTTCCAAAAGATCATAAGACTAAGCTTATCATCATGGGATATTCTAGGATCGAGAGATGGATCGATTGGCAGGCTGAGAAAAATGGTGTGCCATATGTGAAGGTTGATCCTAGTGGGACGTCCTCGGAGTGTCCAATATGCGACTACAAAGGATTAGAAGAGGTCGGCTATAGAAGATTTAGATGCCCTCGATGTGGTTTCGAGGCTGATAGAGACGTCATTGGGAAGCTTAATGTTAGAAAGAGAGGATTAAGAAAACTAGGCATAAAATTTTCTGGGGGAGCTCTGACCCCCCTCACTGCCCCTCAAATGACAGATGTAGCCCCAAATAGATGAGGGGAACCAATGAACCGCCCTAAAGGGAGCCTTCGCCCTTTAGGGCGGAGAGGAGGTCAGCACAAATGCTATAGATCTTAATGAGTTATGTGTAGACAGATTTTTAATTATACAGAACCGCGGATATATTCATGCTCGTGCGCCAAGTCTCAGAGTCATTAATAAAAAATATGAGGGCGCTGTAATATTATGTCTAGATCCTTCGAAAACTCCTCTGAGAAATATCATGTTAAGTATCAAAGATGAGAGGTTTGGCGATGTCTTTGGAGAGGTCTCTACTTCTAGAGGAGGTTTTGTCGGAGAAATAAGATGGATTCATGGCTCTCCTCGTGTTCATAAGATGATATATGATGAGAAGAGCGGTGTCTATAGAGTTGTTGAAGAATATGTTTAGAAGCCTAGGGTCAGGTCGGTTAGATTTGAGATTTGTGGAGAAAGTCCGAATATAAAGAGATGTGTGACTCTGGTTGATAGTGATAGAGTTAATAAAGAGGTTGTAGGAAGCATCTCAGGGCTTGAGAATAGAAGAATTATTTTTGTTCTTGAAGATAACATTGAGAGCTTAAATGAGCTTCGAAAAAAGCTGTCAACGGAGTAGTCGNCTATGTCGACAATAAGATCAAGANGAGACTGATCATTGATGTCCCTATANGCATATACGTCATCAATGAATCANTCCTATGAGTTATGTAGCCACATCGTCATCTAGATATCCAAGACATCAACTTCTCAAAATCTATATTTCCTCCTGTGACCATGACAATAGTCTTCTTACCCTGGATCTTATCTTTCAACTTATTTAATGCAGCTAGAGAGGCGGCTCCCGAAGGCTCAGCAATTAAGCCTTCAGTCTCTATTAACAGTCTTATAGCATTAATTATCTCTTCATCTGATACTAATACTATATCATCGATCTTATCTTTTAAGATATTAAAAGGTAGCTCATAAGCTTTTGCTGTTGCAAGTCCTTCTGCTATCGTCTCTGCACGTCCAGTGCTTACAAGCTTCTTCTCTCTCCACGAGAGATAAAAACTTGATGCGCCCTCAGCCTGTACTCCAAATACTTTAATCTCAGGATCCACATTTTTCGCGACAACAACAGCCCCACTAGCTCCAGAGCCTCCTCCAATAGGATTAATGATCACATCTACATCAGGAAGATCCTCGATATTCTCCAGATGCATAGTAGCCACTCCAGGATATAAAAGAGGTTCATTCACAGGGTGAACATATAACATTCCTTTTTCTTGAGCGATCTTCTCAGCATACTCTCTAGCTTCCTCAAAGATTCTTCCATAAAAAATTATCTCGGCACCAAGATCTTTTAAAGCATCTATTTTAACCTTTGATACGTTGTGAGGCATCACAATAACAGCCTTGACACCGTGAATTGATGCGGCGTAGGCAATAGACTGTGCATGATTACCGGTGGAGGCTGTTATAACACCTTTTTTAAGTGCCTCATCAAGTTTGTTGCTTATATAATATACTCCTCCTCTGACTTTAAAAGATCTTGTTATCTGAAGATTCTCTAGTTTAAGATAGACGTCTAAGCCGAAGATTCTTGATAGTTTTCTTGAATATCTCAGAGGAGTTCTTATAACATATTTATATACTATTGATCTGGCTTTGAAAACGTCTCTTAATTTGAAAAATGTCGTCAATATAATCGCCAGATAAAAGTTTGTATATATAAATAAATGTATGTTTTATATATTTATTAGTTCGACTTATCCTAAGTTATATATAAGTAATGAATACTTCTTTATTGAGAACATGATTTTTAGAAGAGGTGATGCTGTATAAAGATACTTATTANAGACGCCATCATAACAACATTTGATCATGATAATACTTTCATTGAGAAAGGCTATNTATATATTGTTGACGGGGTCATAAGATTATTAGGGAGAGATCAGCCTCCGGAGGAGCTTGAGTATCCAGATATAATTATGNNCGGCAGAAACAGGATTGTTGCTCCAGGATTTATAGATGTNTTNTCTGATCTTTTTTCTGATCCTCTGAAATATTTCATTAAAAAACTAAAAGATCATAAACAGATCACTGAAAAAGATCTTTTGACAACTCTAAGCGACAAAGATCTTTTCTATATAATTAGTTTTGGCGTAATAAAAAAGATGTTAAGAGGATTCACGACAATTGTGACATCATTATCAAAATTAGATCCTGTGATTAAAATGCTTGATCTGATCAGTGAGAGGATTATTGTTCTACTAGATCTTGATCATATGTCTAGAGAAGAAGCTCTTGATTATTTCATAAGATCTAAAAGATGGCATAACTATAAAAAACTGTTGAAAATATCAGTAATGACTGGAAGGGAAGATCTTTTTAAAGAGCTGAGCCCTCATGTTCCTCGTGAGATGCCCATAGTGATCAAAGGGAATTTATGTATAAAAGATCCTGTGGGAAGAAAAATTATAAGATTAGATCCGAAAGATCTTTCATGTGATAATTATCCTATAATATATACAGATGAAGAATTGTTTAATCAGATGATCACAACAGGATCTAGAAAAGATCTTTTGATCTTATTCGGATCAGGATCTAAAGGATATATTGATTATAGAAAGATTCTTAGGACATATGATTATAATATAATGATGTCTTTGATGACAAGAGTAGGGTCAGAGATCTATAATACGGCGTCAGGATCTATAGAGCCTGGACGTTTAAGTGATGTTGTTATATATGATCTTTCGGAAGCTCCTTTGATAGCTCCCAGCATAGATCTTAATATAATATCACAGATAATTCTAGAGGAACAGCCTAAGATCGAGACTTTAATAGTTGGAGAAGAGATAGTTATAGATGGAGGAGAGCTACTTAGCGTCGGAAGAGATTTTTTTGAAAAAACAAGATCAAGATTTATAGAATTATTCTCAGAATTATCTAAATGAGGATAATAACATGTTAAATAGATTCCGCGAGAGTTTTAAAAGATTTGTCAGACCAGTGGCGAAGTCTCTGATCAAGATGGGAGTTTCTCCTAATAAAGCAACATTAATAGGTCTATTTATAGCATTAGCAACACCATTTTTAACATATTATTACAAATACACAGGTCTTCTGATAGGTCTGATCCTTTCAGCATTATTTGATGCTGTTGATGGAGAGATCGCTAGGATCAGTGGTAGAACAAGTCTTTTAGGAGCTTTTCTAGACTCTTTTTTTGACAGAATATCTGATGTGTTATATTTATACTCGCTGTGTTTCATAGGCGTCTCATTAGACATTATATTGATACTTACAGTCTTAAGCATATTGATCAGCTATGCAAGAGCTAGAGGAGAGGGGCTTGGAGTGAGAGTAGAAGGAGTAGGTCTTATGGAGAGAGGTGAAAGAATCATTTATCTAGTAATACTGGTCTTTTTATCAGCATTTTATGAGAACATATTAATCCCAGGATTATATGTTCTAATGATTCTTTTGTTATATACTTTGATAGAGAGAGTATACAACATATCTTTAATACTATCAAAAAAGAAATGAAAGATCCTCGAAAGAATTATATTTTAATTTATCTCATAATATTATCAATAGGGCTGGTGATTTCATGTTCACAATATCTCATTCAGACGGCTCTTTTATCAAAAAAATCTTTACAATAGCAATTTCTCCACTAGAAGTTGTTCCTCTAAACGTGTCTACTGATGGAATAAACATTCTAGGGATCTCTCCAGATAAGATGATCCTTATAAAAATATCAGTTCCAAGTCTAGTCTTTGAAGAATTTAATCTTAGTAGTGAAGCAAAGCTGTTTCTAGAGAAGGAAGATCTTAAGCTTGCTGTGAAGAAGATCAGTAAAAGAGAGAGAGTTAGAATAGAGTATAACGAAGGTGATAGAGATCTTAAGATGACAATTTTTAATCCAAAGACAGGTGTAGAGAAGATTCAGATGATACATATAAGAGAAGAGGGGGAGGAGCCTCCTGGAGAGATTGATATAGATCTTGAGACAGAGATTCAGATGACAAGCGACTCATTAATTAGTCTAGTACGAGATGTGGCGACAGTCTCAGACGAGATGGAGCTTTCAATTCAAAAATCAAAACTTAAGATCCGTTCTGTAGGAGATTTGATGAGATATGACACAACACTTGAGGAGGGAAGAGGAGTCATGAGCATCTCAAGCAAATCAGAAGCTGTAGTATCTAAATACTCAATAGATCTTCTCAAGACAGTTATCAAAGGAATACCTAAGAACACTGTTATAACAATAGGATTCGGTCCTTCAAAGCCTATGAAGATCTATCTGCCTCTAGAAGGAGGAGCTGGAGCAACCTTCTGGATAGCACCTAGAGCATAATCTTCTTATTTCTCCCAATACTCTCTGGTTCTATAAAATTTTGTCTCAGCCTCGATTATAAGCCTCAGCAACTCTTTCTCATCGTTATGTTTAGATAATATTCTTCTAGCAGTCTCAGGCCCTATTCCTGTGCCAGCCAAGACATATAATGCTTTTCTGCCGTTAGAAGCTATTAAAGACGCGGTCTCTCTCAACATTTTTAAAATCTCTTTTTCTTCATCAGATAATGAAGAGAATGTTTTTACAAGACTATTACCCGTGCTAAGAGATCTTATCATCTTCTTAACGATCATGCGACTTCTCTCATCTCTATATTTGTTATATGCCAACAAGACTGATCCGCATCTCTCACATGTGAGAGGATCCTGAAGATCTTTTATTTTTCTCGTGAATACGTGGCCACACATCAGACATATAAGCTCAACCTCTTTTTCGTATAATCTTCTTTTAACAATCTCAATCAAAAGATCCTCTGGCAAAAATCTTTTTTCAAAAACTCTATTGAATCCTGATAAAACCTCTAAAGACGCTCTAGCAAATATTGAAAGATCATCTTTTCTATCTCTTATGATCACAGGAACATTTCTACTCCAGATCTTCTCTAGAAAATCGTATAAAACATCTACATCAAAAAGCTCTTGCAACGCCTCGTTAAGAGCCTCTCTCCATATTATAGTGTCTNTATAGAAATCAGCATATTTCTTAGCTTCTTTAAGAGAGACCTCCTTCTCTAANGCCCCCATCTTTCTTGCNACAGAGACTATATACCATCTCATGTCATCAGAAGACTCAATAGATTCCTCAAGGATCTTTATTAAATCATCTTTAGAAATCTTCTTAGACAAGACATCTGACAAAACAATAGGATCAACATTTTTATCAGATATCAAAACAACAGCATATGAGGTTGATCCAGATATAGTCTTGATGCCATAGATTTTTCGTATCATATTCTGAATATAATATGATAATGCTCTATTTCCTCTAGTACCTAGACATGGATACATGAATATATAATGATAGCCCTCTTCATCAGAATATTTCTCGACAAAAATCTTTTTATCTCCAAGCTCAAAATCTTCTGAGACCTTTGCCTCTTTAGAAAGGATCTCTCTGAGATACTCGTAATATCTATCTTCCCAAAACATTTTAGAAGGTTTAAGATCTTTTATAACAAGATTGAGCAGAGAACATACCTCTCTAGCAACATTTCTCTCAACAGGTATCTGTTGACCAATCCATCTAGGGATCTTTCCTTCAAATTTTTTAGCAGGCTCAACAAAGATCTTGTCCTCTTCAATATTAAGAACTCTCCACAAACCTCCTGCTAAAACAAATATCTCGTCTGGATTCAAAGATCTTATGACAAACTCCTCGTCTAAAGCTCCGATCTCTTTTTTATCAAGAGTATTTATAACATCATATTTTTTTGTATCTACTATCATAGTCGTCGAATAATAATATATTCTTCCTCTTCCAGTAGCTTCTAAAAGACCATCCTGATCTTTTCTAATCATTCTCATGTCTATCATAAATCTTAAAAGCTCATCTAAGATCTCTTCTGAAAGATCTTTGAAACAATAAGATCTTTTTATTATACTCATGATCTTTTCTTTAGAACTTTTCTTATACTGAAGCAGTATTCCTACAACCTGATGCATCAAAACATCAAGAGGATTTCTTCTGATCAAAGGTTTCTCCAAAAGATCTTTTCTTCTACTAGCCTCCTCACCTCTTCTAGCAATAACGATGCTCTCAGCAATATCAAATATGTTTCTAGATGTAACTACGAAACCTTTTGAAATCTCTTTCTCACGATGACCACTTCTACCTATTCTCTGAACAATCTTTGTCACTTGTCTAGGAGATCTCACCTGTATCACGTTTTTCAGAAGACCGACATCTATGCCTAACTCCAGACTTGAAGTGGCTATCACAGCATCTATAGAGCCCTCCTTCAGCTTCCTCTCGGCTTCAAGCCTCTTATCTTTAGACAAAGATCCGTGGTGAACATATATTCTGAGACCTCTAGAAGATAATAAAGATCCTAAATGCTCAGCCTCATCTCTAGTGTTCACAAATATAAGCACAGGCTTCTCAATCTTCTTCAAAAGATCTTCGATAGCCTCCACATAGATGTTCTCATCATTATCGCCAGATGATGATGGCAAGATCACGTCTATATCAAAATTCTTCTCTGAAGAGACGTCAATGACATCATATCTTCCTCCAACTCCTGACAGGAATCTTCCTACAAGATCTGGCTCTCCGATAGTTCCTGAGAGACCTATCTCATAAAATCTTTAGAGAAATCTTTCAGCCTCTCTAAAGCAACAGAGACCTCACAACCTCTCTCATCATCTATAAGCTCCTGGATCTCATCTATTATCACATAAGAAATGTTATATAGGAAAGATTTTAGGTCCTCATTTATCAATATATACTGAAGACTCTCAGGTGTCGTTATAAGCATTATAGGAGGATTCTCTCTAATCCTTCTTCTCTCATTATATGAGGTGTCTCCATGCCATATGGCTATCGAGAGATTAAATGACTCAAACAATTTATATAATCTGTCAAAAAGATCTCTATTTAATGCTCTTAGAGGCGTTATATATAAAATCTTTATTGGATTAAGATCTTTTCTACTCAAAATCATTATTAATATAGGCATCAATATGGCAAGAGTTTTGCCACTGCCAGTCGGAGCAATAACAAGAAGATCTTTTTTATAAGAATTTTCTGAATAAAATCTTCTTCTGAAATAATCAAGAACTTTCTTCTGAACTAGAGTAAGCTCTTCATAACCGAATATCTCTCTTATACTCTCAAGAATCTTTTTTTCAAAATCTGTCGACATCTTAAGAGCTGACTGCCTATTAAAATATTATGATGAGAAAATTTAACTAGAGCTTTTCTTACTCTTCTTCTTTCTACTAGTCTTCTCAGAAAAAATTTTTTTCTCAATCTTCTCTTCAGCTACTGAGACACTCTTTTTAAGCGCCTTAGTTGTTCTAGATTCTCTCCCAAGGATCTTGCTTGCCTCCTCTATAGAGATCAAGCCTTTCATAAGCTGATCCCACGTCTCTGTAGCTCTTATCATAATATCTATCTGTTCTATTGTGAAGCCTGCCTCCTCTTCCTCAACCTCTTCAACTTCTCCTAGGCTCTCTTCTTCTCCATATTCCTCGATCTCTTCTTCGCTCATGTTATCGCCTGGCAATTAAAATTTATTATGGAGAATGATATAAAAATTTTTATAAAAGATCTAGAGGTTTCCGAAGAGAGGTATTATAATTATTTCTCTAACTCTTTAATGATCTCTTCTAGTAATCTCTTATCTATTCTTCTCTCAAAGATTATCATTATATTTCTTGTGTCAAGAGGTTTTATCTTGTCAATAACTACTCTTCCTTTTATAAAATCGCTCTCTCTTTTAGAGGGGACTATAAATTCTTTACCTTTTCTCTTGGCGTAGCTATAAAATTCGTTGTAGTTATTTAATATTCTTATAGCATCTCTCATATCTTCTGATTCAAAACCTAGCTTCTGAGAGAGTCTCTCAATAATTTTTATTCCATTCTCAATATCACACTCGATATATGGATATCCCAGATGTTCGCCTAAGACTATTTTTCCTGTCATAATAAGATGCTTCCCTTATCTCATGTATATTTATTAAGAAACTCAATTATTTTTTTATACATTTTCTTTCTATTCTCATCTCTTCTGACAGCATGACCCTCATCTGGGAATATAAGAAGATCATATGTTCTCCCAAGCTCTTTAAGTTTCTCACTCATCTGATATACTTCTTCAACTGGACATCTAGGGTCGTTAGCACCGTGAATAAATAATACTGGAGCTCTTATGTTTTCAACAAAAAAGATCGGTGATCTATCATAGAATTTCTCCGGATCCATTTTAATAGAGTCATATCTCTTCAGATAATCAGCCTCGTTCTGATATTCTGTGTACCAGTTGTAGAAGCCTACTATAGCAACTCCAGCATCCCATTTGTCAGATGCTTTTGTCAGAGCCATTCCTGTCAAATATCCTCCGTATGATGCTCCTAAAACTATTATCTTCTCTGACCCTATAGATCTTGCGTATTCCCCGGCATACACCACATCAAGAAGATCTCCTCCGCCAAGATCTTTATCATTTAAATGTTGAAATGTTCTTCCATATCCAGTGCTTCCTCTATAATTAGGCATTATAACTGCATAGCCGTGTAAAGCTAACAGTTGTGAAAGTGGGCTCCAGATGTCGGCGGCGTTTGCATCAGGCCCTCCATGTATATTTATGACTGTCTTTCTATTCCAATCTCTCGGGAAATATGCTATGGCCTCTATAATTCTATTATCAAACGTCTTGTAATAAACTGTCTCAGCTCTGACAAGTCTTCCTTTGAGAGGCTCTGGCGTGTTGTCGATAACAATCTCGTTATTAACGATCAGATTATTAGGCGTATCAGAGAGACTTTTTACATAAGCAATATTTCTACCAAAAATCTCGTATTCAACAACTCCATAATCTATCGTCTCGATCTTGTCTCTACTCATCTTTTTCAGAGCATATCTGCCACGCTCATATTCTATAAATAATATCGAGTTGTCATAATAGCCTGGGTCATATTTCTCTTTGTCATTTCTATAGACCCATCTCCAGCTCATAGTAGAAAGATCGTATTCACCAATGTCATACCACTCATCTTTATTTGATGAGAAAAGGATCTTTTTATTGTCTCTGTCAACATCTCCAAGCTCTATCTCAGCATTGTCAAACTTTAGTAGCAGTTTATCTTCTCCTGATGATATGTTTATCATTCTCATCTCAGTCTCATAGATACCTTTTATATACACGATCTCTTTATTACTCACCCACTCAAATGAGAATATAGGATCCTCCCATTTAGTCAGCTCCTCGATCTCTCCATCTCTCCATACGTATAACTGTGAAGGTTTTCCATCTCTATTAGATGAGAAGACTATCATGCTATCATCAGGACTGAAACGNGGGCTGAGATGATAATGAGAAGGATCATTTGTCAACATGATCTCTTTATTATTATAAAGATCTCTGAGAATGATCTGATAATTCTCATCACCATCTCTATCCTTCCCATAGACAATTAGATCACCCTTATTAGAAAGATCTGGGAATAAATAAGAGTCTTTCCCATCAGTAAGCTTCTGAATCTTCTTTTCATCAAGATGATAAAGAAACACATCCCACTTCCCATCTCTATTCCAATTAAAAGCTAGAAGATCTCTCTTCTCAGAGCCGCTCAGATTAAGAACAGTCTTTACTTCAGCAATTATCTCAACAAGATCTATGCTCATAAAACAATACACCAGATACTATTAACATAAAAAAGTAAAAACATTAAAAGATACATTATAAATAGAGGGTCCGTGGCCTAGTCAGGATAAGGCGCCGGCCTCCGGAGCCGGAGATCCCGGGTTCAAATCCCGGCGGGCCCGCTTTTTTTCTTAGATAGATATATATCTTAATTTTCAATAATCTAGAGACTTATTCGCCTTAAGTCTTTTATGATAAGAGAATTGAACAAACCTAATGATTTCCACAGGATCTTTCTTTCTGATCAATTCTTTAAGCTCTGCAAATTCTTTCTTATTTAATGTGAAAATTGGGAATGTCTCTATAAGCTTCTTTGCTTGTGTTAGTCCTAGATATTTTCTGGTGTACTCGCTTTCTGAATACTTGTATGTGGTCATGAACTCGCTGTCTGTCAATTCTCTGAAGTACTCTAGTATAAGATTGAAATATTCTTTTAACATAAGCTGTTCTTCTGCTGATATCTGTGGAGTAAGAAAGATCTGTATTGGATGTGTTCTGTAAGGAGCTTTTGACACTAAGATCCCATCTACGCCAAATACTTCTCTGATCACATAGAGCCCTGCTCTACCCTCATAAGATCCTGTGTCCAATGTTCTTATAAAAAGAATGTTTCTACGAACTTTTTCATAAAGATCTTCATTCACATATATGATCTTCTTCTTATACTCTTTTCCGTCAAACTCGTTGACATCTATAACCTTCAGAGGTTTTTCTCCAGGATTTCTCTTGACCTCATCTAATGTAAGATAAAAAGAGATTTTCAACGGTCTTCTACTTCTATAGTTGTTGACAAAATCTTCAAACTCATATCCAGCCCTATAATTATACCTAGGATCAAGAGTATATATTCTTCTTCTAACATCTCTGTCGATCTTTATGCCCTCAAAGACTATAGGCTCTTCACCAAAATATCTCTTCCTCTCAAAAAACGCAATCATCACGTTAGTCCCTGTGTACTCAAAGATCTGTCTTTCAAATATGATCGCCTTCTTAATGACATAATACTTTAAAAGATCTTTTCTAATCTGATTTGAAACTGAGTAGCCATATAAAAAAT
>JGI20130J15133_1002269_pt1 | contig 14527 bp, 10 predicted proteins | sample WasSprMetagenome_FD_15133 | JGI IMG/M metagenome (IMG submission 15133) | reverse complement strand
GTAATAGTGAAGCCTGTTACAAGGAGCAGTAGGATTAAAGCTTGCCTCGGGTAACCATTACGACCCAGGGAGAGCTGCCCATTTCGCCATGGCACCCTATACGCCTAAAGCCCGGGCTCAATGAGTGGTCTTAATGATTCCTCCACGGTGTTATGGTTCGCGTCATCGTCCATTCTGGGGTCTAGTGTATACGTGTATACTGCTATCTTTACTGGGAGGTGACTGTTTCTGATTGCTGGCTCTACTATCCCGGCTGGTCCCTGTAGCTTGTAGAATCCCCCTATCAATACCCTCTCATCTCCCCATTTCACTGGCTTAGCGTACTCGGCTATGTATGCTAGTAGTGATACTAAGTCTCTGAGCCGTAATCTCTCCTTGTACTTCGCGTCGTAGACTACAGCGCCACCACCCCTCTTCAACACGTAGTCTGGTCTTAAGCGGGCTTTACCACGGAGTACTTGCTGCTTCCTGAGCTTCTTTGCGATGAAGCCATGTAGCGGCATATTGTAGAGTAGCCTCAAATCCCTCGACCTGAGCGTGAGCCATAGATCCCGGTATCTCCCGATATCGACAGGTCGACTAAGCCTCTTTTCGAGGTGCTCTACTATCCTCGTTAAGACCCAGAGCTCATATATCTTCGAGGAAGCACACGGCACGATCTCCCCTCTCTCCACGTACTCATATACCAGGCCGACATCAGATAAGTACATTTCGTAGAGGTCTGCTAATAGTCCAAAATACGGATTTACTCTCGAGGCCCTCCTAGTCTCCTCTAATAAGTCCTGATCCCTGAACTCCTCTCTGAGTAGTATATTGAATACTCCGTGAAGCGGTGGAGAAGTAAGGTAGTATATGTGTAGACTCTGGAGGAGGCTAATTCTTTCTGATAGTAACTCGTAGTAGTTTTTCTCGCCGACAACATCGCGGAGTACGTCTAGAATCTCGGACAGCCTCTTTGAGAGCTCGTAGTGGAACTTGGCTAGTAGCATGTAGGGGTAATCGTGTGGTTCCACGCGAACTCTCTCGTAAACCCCGAGCGGGTAGCCCTGCATGAGGTACTTCACAGTCTTATACACTACAGGGCGACCAACAACACCCTCAGAGAGCACATCTACACTAGTAGTCTTCTTAGGCGGAGTAGACGTGAGTATTAGCTCTGTGAGGCGTAGTAATAGGATGCTGTAGGAAATAGGCGATGAGACCAGAGGATAGTAGAGATTCCCGAGCAGTGGCTCTAAAACACCAGTCTTAGAGGCTAGTATGTCAATAGACTGCCTCGTCTCCTCTAGCATTTTGAGGTATCCAGTCCATCCCACCTTGGGCTCTACGTGAAGTACAACTCTACTCCTACCAGTATCATAAATAGAGAAATTGCCCGCAAACTCGCCGGGATTAATAATTCCATCTCTCTCCCTGGGTAATGAGATGTCAATCGGCCCTTCTTCGTCATAAACCTCTCTAATAGACCTCTCAACGGCCTCTCCTAGATCCTTGAGAAACGTTGAAAGGTTGGATGCTATGCTTTCGGCATTTAAACCAATAATGTCCTTATCCTTTATAACTTGTTCTATTTCACTCTTCAACTCCTCTTTCTTAACACTCTTATCTTCAACGAGACAGATATAAAGAGTGTGTACTCCACTGACCTCTATAAGGTGTACTCTTCTATCCTCTGGGCAGGGTTTTAGGCTAGTAGACATGACTTCCACTGTGAATTCTCTCTACTAGTTGAGCTGAGTAGATTAGGCCGCGATTTTCAAGAGCTCCCTGGATTTTCTCCAGTATACTCGTGAGCGTGGTCTCTTCACGTGATTCAGACGCTTTAGGCTTACCTCGCTTAAGCCGCTCGCGGCTCACATAGTCTGCGAGTATATCTAGTTGTGGTAGTATATACGTGGAGAACGCCGTGTCGAGTAGTAGTAATGCGTACGCACCCGCGTCTAAGTTTGCTCCTACCTGCTGCACGAAGCCCTTTTTGTGAGCGTAGACGCCTACAGCAATGTACTTCAACGCGTCTGCTACTAAACCAGGCGTGATTTGAACTGGGCAAATAGGGCACACTTCGTAGTCGCTGAACTCTTTTAGCTCCTTGTTTACTTCTACTATGAGCTCTAAGAAGACCTCATCTAGCATTACTCTACCACTAGGCAAGTCGATCGCGTACAGGCGATCTCTCCACTCCGACTCACCAGCACTTTTCACTTCACTGGCGAAGTCTATTGGCGTTACGCAGTCGTACACGACACTTTTACTACTACTCCTGCACATTGTGAGCTCTCTCCACACTTTCCCGTAATCGACACTAGTACTCTTCAATAGCTCTTCAAAAGACGCTCCACTCTGAGTCCTGGGGAAGGTAGCCTTCGCGCGCTTAGAGTACTCTTCGAGGTATCTGGGTAGTTCTTGAAGGTAGAAGTGGTCTATTACAGCAAATCTCCTCGTTAACGCGTAGCCTAATTTAAAGAGTAGTGCTCTATCGTAACTATTCATAGTCGCTAGTACTCTAAACGAGAACGGTACTTCCAGGCTATACTCTAAGCCAGCACCCGGTATTTCAAGCCTCCCACTCTCTCTGTGCACAGGGTCTAGTAGCGTAAAGAACTTGCCAAATGCTAAGTCCACGTTAGCTCTATTAATCTCATCAATAATCAGCCAGTACAACCTACCATTTCTCTCTAGCTCCTCTACACTCTTTTTTACAGCTGCAAATATGAATCCCTCTTTCACACTACCCGTGGTCAACAATCCTCCAATAGTATCAAATGGAGTCCATTCAGGGTTGCCAGTCTCTAGTCTATACTCGATTTCAAGGGCTTCCAGCAGATTCTTCAATAGACTCGTCTTTCCGGAGCCGGGAGGTCCCACGAGCAATATGTTTTTACCACTAAGCAGGTGTAAGAGGATTATAAACTCGTCTACATCGCGTGGCTTTAGTTTCTCTGCGAGAGCTTCTAGAGCGTATTGTTCTCTCTTAGGGGTCGGCGCTCCTATTTTCTCTGGAAAGATTAGTTCAAGTATTTTTCTTGCTTGCTCGGGTTCTAATTCTATAAGGTATCTCTGGAGACGTGTCGACCTGATTCCCGTTAGCGCGGTGAGTTCTTCTAGGGAGATCTTTCTTGGGAAATCAATGTAGTCGGCTAGCTCAATGTAGTAGAATTGAGAATATGTAACTTCGTCTATCCATTGTGCAGAGAAATTCTCGTATTCTCTACTCCACACACCGAGTTCTTTTAGTCTCTTAATCAACTCTTCTCTACTGAGTTTTTCAAATCTTTTAACTACACGAGAGATACCAACTATCTTCTTCTTGTAGGCACTTGGAGACTCAAGAGTTATATAGTGTAGTATACAATCACCAACCTCGAGGCTCTCCATAAACTTATAGCTAGATGTTGCAGGAGACCACAAGCACTTACCTATGTGTCCGGGATAAGGCGGGCCCGTCACCTCGAGGTGAAACCTTTTACAATCCGTCAGCGGGTTCCACTGAATACTCTTCAATAACTCTGAAAACTTCGATGGAGAGAGAACTTCAATAACAGCATTGTTGATAGACGAACAAACCTCGGAGACCGCTGATAAGAACATTTTAGACACATCAATAGGCGAAGAAATCCGTTTGAGCTTTTCAAAGTTGCTAATAAAGTAGTCGTAGACATCGATATTATTACAAGTAATCCTTATCTTAGCAGGGAAGAGTACAGCGAGATAAGCAATAAGCTCATTAATAGAAACACCCATTTCGAGATCCTTAATACTGCTTCTTAACTCGCTCCATAGCACTCTCTTTCCACTCAAGTCGCTGAAGAGCAGAGCTGCCTTAGCGAGAGAGGATAGGATATTAGAGGACTTAAAGGCCTCTATGCAGCTCTCTTTGAGCCTGATAATATCTCTCTTAAGCATTTCAGAGTCGAAACAAACACTAGCAAAGGCTATGTCGGAGAAGAAGTGTTGTTTAAGTGACTCGATATTGATCTCCCTAGCAACAGATAAACCTCTAGCGCCGTGAACAAAGGGTTTATTACCAATATATGAGTAGATAACATCCATGTGGATGTCAGAGGAGTTTATATAGGCTATTAGAGCGTAGCGAAAAGCGTCTGTACTCTTCTTCAAGCGTCTTATGAGCAGGGAAGTAACATTATTATTACTCAAACTTGATGCCACCAGCATAGAAAAATATATTACTACAAGACTATAAAAAGTAATTTTAAGTCACAAGCTTTAGAGCGTTCATGACCTGCTAAATCCGACTTTAAATTACGCTTTCCCTAATTTATGTTGAAGTGCCCATAAGTTCTTCATAAACAAGAGCTTAATATGAAACCTTTATACTTTGAAGTGTTTACCCCCTTTTATTTTAGATTGATCTGCCTTCTTTTATTGCGGGAACTGAGCTCTGGTACAATAGGTAAGAATAGATCATAGAGCGGGAGTAGTGGCTTAAGCGTTAAAATGGTAATTATAAATTATGTTTAATGAAACCCCTGGTGCACTTAATGTTCAATAACCTCGTAGCTTTTAGAGAAGATTGGAGAGGTAGTAGAGGCGGTAGGTACTACTATGTTCTAGAGGGGCGTGTTCTTCGAAGAATAGAGCACTACGCTGTAAGGAAAGTGAGCGAGGGTGTGTATGTTGTTCCATTTGAGTGGATCAGCAATAAAACAATATATGTCTTCGATTTTAGCAATCGGGGAAATCTGTGTGTTCACGAGTGCTCTGCAGAGGCGTTCTCTCAATCGAAAGACGCGCTGAATTATGATTACAAAATGTGTGAAGCGTACATAGATCTCGGGAAATTGAGGGAGCTCGAGTTCGAGGTGAGAGATCCACTCTTACAGAGAGCGATTAGAGATGCACGAGAGTATTACAACACTATTATTAAAGAGATATTAGACTATGGCGAATCCCTGGGGTTTAAAATAATCTTCGATAAAGCTAAAACCGTCAAAGCCTTTCTAGAAGATCTCGAGTCCGGGCTGATAAGGTGTTTAGTTCTCCCTACTGATGAGAGGAGATTGATGTGTCTAGAAGTAGCCCTCGCGTGGATTTATGAAATGTGGGTTATTGTCCTCGTTGCTAAATCTATAGGTATTCAGCGATTTGAGTATAGAATCCCACTTGGCTCTCAATCTCTAGTCTGGGGTGTAAAGCAGGGGAGTCCACACCCCACTACATACGGGATACGTGGAGAGGACTACTACGCCTTCTTCTTCGAGCCGCAACCATATACCTCAGCACATGTAGAGTCACACTACCTCCCCGAGCTCATTGAGATTAAAAGTAGAACGGGGAAACTGCGTATTAGACCAGACATTATTATAAACAAGAGGCGTGATAGCCTAGAAAGCCCAGATCTCCTCATAGAGTGTAAAGCAACACCACCACCAGTTCTACAGAGTAGCGGAGTAGTAACACAAGTGCTAACACAGTTGAGTGAGTACATAGCCCTTTACAAGCCAAAACACACAATGCTTGTCTCACTACATGTAATATACGATCAAAACTTAAAGACAACACTGAAATCCATGGGAGTAATAGTAATCGATAACCTTAAGCCAGGCAATCAAGCAATTCAATTATTCCAAGAAACCATACGAGACATATTAAGCTAGGTTTCAAAAGAGATATTTGTATGATATAAATCTCTTTAAAAGAAACTTAAGGGATTAGCATCACTATTAATCACACTAGTGCTCTCAGCGGAGTAAGGAAGACCTTAACGAGAATGATTTACCCTTCATTATTGCTCGCTATCACGCTTCTACGACTGTAAGTATACATTTTTACCCAAGAAAGTGGCAAGAAAGCGAGTTTATACCTTCATGGCCAACAAACATGAACCTGCACAAACCTCCACAAATCTTCTCCTTTGTTTATTTTAGAGACTTCCGGTGCAGAATATATAAATATACAATAATACATAAATCATATAACTAATAATAGGATGATCACGTCCCGTAATATATGTTTAACAAATAGAAAATATTTGTACTATAATGAACACGTGAGCGACTTGCTCTTTGGTTGAAGTAACTACTAAAAAGATCGTGAGTGTTGCACTACTTTAAAATTCCAGTAATGCCAATACAACTAAAGATCCGTTAACTAAGTTAATAGAACTAATAGAAATAGTTTGGACAGGGAAGCACGTCCACACTATGCCAAAATTGTTTAAAGCAAACGTATTAAAAATGAATAATAGAGGAGGTAACTTGGTGGAGTGTCCTTATTGTGGATATAAGGGTGATTTCAAGGGGCGTAAATCCTGGAGTTTTGGATTCTACGAAGTTGAACGCCTAGAGCACCTAAAACGTCATGGAATATTCCAATTGATACTATGGAGTAAGCTCCTAGGGCAAGACATTGGAATTTGAGATCATGGTTAGACCTAAACTTAATGCAAAATTAGGTTGCTCATGGCTGGATTCATAGATGCCTAATTTACCGAAATCACGCAGAACTCTCGCTTCTTGTTGTATTAGATGAAGTCTGTTATTGGGAGAATAGTTATTGTCAATTGGATTTACAAGGCTCATTTTCCATCGATTCGAAAGCCCTTTTTATCATTGTTATACGTCAAACGCAAAAATAAATACTAGCCTACAAAGTGGGTAGTGCTCTATGGATATTTTGTAGAGGAGGGGTTTAGCAATATAAAAAGTGGTTTGAGTGCGGGTATATATGATTATTCTTCCTGTTTCTTTCGTTCTTCTTGCTCTCTATACTTCTTTTGCATCTCGCGTTTTTTCTTGACAGCGTTTTTAATTTTCCCAATGACCTCGTTTAGAGAGGCGATTGAGCCATCTGGCAACCTCTCGATCTCTAGTGCATATGCCAGTATTTGTGGATTGAGTCTATACTCGCCTTCTCCCGTGGCCTCAAATAGTTCTATTTTGCATAGATCATGAAGTATCTGGCTGACTTTTTGCCTAGCTTTCCTGTAGTCTTCAATGGATATTCCAAGGGTCTTCGCAACATTGTTGTACATGTCGCTTTTTACCACAAAGAAGCCATTCTTCAGTAACTCAATGAATTTCAAGTGCCATTGTGTCCTTGCAGTTATAATGAATCTGCTATCTATTTTCTCCTTCTTTAATCTCTCAATGAATTCTCCTATTCTAGGCTCTAACGCTTTGTACAAGTCTTGGGGCGTTACAACTTCTGGCTTCACACCCAAATGAGTTTTTATCTTCTTATCTATTTGAACAATTGCTCTAGGTGTGGGTAAAACGTGTGCGACTAAATGTAGGAGCTCCCTGTGTAGTATGAGACCATATCTATTAGCGAGGAGTTCTAGGTGTAGATCATACCAATCCAGTGTCGTCTTGAAATCATAGACTATGTGGCCTCTAACTAGCGGGAAGTCCTCGACGACTCTAGTTGGCGAGACTCCCAGCTGGGACATAATGAAGTTCATGTGTGGCCTCTGCTCCTCCACGGCTGTTTTGACGAGCTCGTCAATTGGTCTTGTAGTTGTAATTACAAACATTCCACTGTACAGATGCCCTCGTGTGAGTTCAAGATAATTATTGATATATGTCACGAAGGCTTTTCTACCAAGGTCGCTTTTTAACCCGTCTCCTGTGTATATTACACGCTCGAACTCGTCGAAGATCAATAGGGAGTAGTAGCCCTTCCTATTTAGCTCCCTTAATACATCGAAGAAGCCAAGTATTTCTTTTTCCTCCTCTAGTTTATAGCTCTTCTCTACTTCGCCAATGATCTTTACTACTTCCTCTAGGATGGGGAGTCTTAATTTCCAGTCGATTTTCTCGCCGATTATATTGGGCTTTACAGCGTATGCTTCACTACTAGTATAGGTTATTAGATCTCTGAAGTAGCTCTTAAGCTCCTGTAGAAGCCTGAAATCCATTTCGCCGAGAAAGAAATATATTGGTATAACATTCCTGTACTTCTCCTTATCGGGCCCTGAGACAATGTCATATACTAGTTTTCTTAAGACTAGTGTTTTACCACTTCCATAGAGACCCTCGATATAGGTAGCTGAGTAGATTTTACTGCCTCTAATAACTTCATTTAGCTCCCCGAGTAGCCCTCTGTACGCGGAGCCCACGGGGCCTATGTTAATGTCTATCTTGGCGAGAATGTCCTGCTTATAGCTCTCTGCCTTGGGATAGAGCTCTATGCCTATAGTGGACATCGAGCTCTCCCATATAAAATATTGCAAAACATCCTTATATATTTATGACATTATATGACAGTATAGAAACATTCAGAACATTTTCGGACAATCAAACTTATAAGTCGTGTGGTGATACACATAATTTAGGTGTTGGTATTGCAGATTGCGCAACTCGGTTACTTAATAGCGGTGGAAGATAATAAGGGTAGGATATCTGCCCTTGAAAATCTACTCGCAAAGGAGAAAGATGCATTAAAGATACGCAAGGCTATTTTAACCCTTTTTACCTCAATAGACAAGCAGCCAATTCCGCCAGAATATACAGTTGTATATTCTCCGGAGAATATTAGGAAAATTATAAATGATAGATCAGTAGTGTTTACTCTCAGTAAAAAGAAACGAGAAGAAATAGCGAAGAAAGCCAATACTGTTGGAAGCGGGAAAAAGAAAAAACCAAAACAGATGAAATCTAGGAAAATAGAGAAGGGATTGGTTAATGAGAGAGACATTGCATTTGCTATACACATTCTCAGGGGTTTAGGATTAATAGAGGTTTTTCCAAAGGGGAATACATGGGTTGCTGGTTTAACTATGTTGGGTAAAATAGTAAAAGACCATGTGGCTTCTTCAAGAATCTCAGATAGCAAAAAGATAGAGGCGTTACTGCTAGCTTCTCTCCCGTTTTCCACTAAGATGCGTTTGGTGTATGGATTGTACTACATATATGGTCCAGATTACGCTGGTTTCTATGCAACACTGAGAGATAAGCTCTTTGCGTATGACCCGAAGAGGAAGATTAGGTACTATGAAGGAGTGGAGAGGCTTGGCCTGGAGATCCTGTATGAAGTGGCGATGACTATGGCTGGTGGGAGTAGAATATATGTTTCCGAGACTCAGTTATTAGTGAAGGCACTCATGGGGTATCTAGCTCAGAAGAAGTATAGTGGAGACAAGACTAGACTCAACGAGGTATTTATAGCACTAAATTACTACTTGAAATATCCACACAGCGGCAAATTCACTTATGAAGCAGGAGCCTGGGAAGCCGTAACAGCAAGCAGTCCAAGAGAGCTAGATGAGGTAATAGAGAAATATAAGCTGGGAGAAATACGTGGTCTCTTCGAGAAGCTGAAACAAGACTACGTTGCAGTAGAATACCAATTGAGAGGACTATACGGCCTTCCTGTAAAATACTAGTCGTTCCTAATCGAGTTAGTCCAGTAGCTCACACCTCTATACTCTAAAAATACTACCAAAAGCATTTTTTAAACAATAAACTTGGAACCCTGTTGAAGCATGTCGTTTGATCCGGGGGATGGATATTACGTGGCGTGGCTACGGCTCGATTAACCACTAAAGGAGGATATTATTCATCAATTAATCAAATATACGCGAAGCAAATTATTAGAAGTCATAGAGCTCATAAATGACTCATGTGGCTACTTGAAGCCATTACCCGCAGGTAAAAGTCGCTTAATGAGCTGGCGTGGGAAAAGCTGGAAAAGAATAGGTCTTTAGAGTATCTCACCGGTAGCCCTCACTAATGTATACAACCATGGCGTATATGAGACCAGGGAGTACGAGAAGAGAATTCCCGGGTATTTGACGATCATTTAACGCGAATCCTATGTGGGTAGGCATCGGGGTTAATGATTTGTGGTAGGCTTTATGGGGTATGTGAGTTTACTTGATAGGATACACGGGGATGATCACGAGAACGGCGAGAAACATAGAAGTACTGGATCAGTGTGAGAAACACATGAATGTCATACCAGTAGACACGATGGTGTATACGTCAGTAGACTACGAGGAAGAGTTAAAGCTCTAATTATACACAATAATAGATCTCACCCCCGGTGTGAGAGAAGCCTCTTGGGAAACTAAACGTGTAGGTATTTGGCGAAGATCACTTTACCCTACTGGTTTGTTTATTCTAACTAAATCTTCCATAACGACAAAGCTTCTAACACCATCCTGATCATCCCAAAACCTATTAAATTCCTTCATATCTCTCGTGTGTAATTGACCATTACCATAAAGACTCCAAACTCGCTCTCTTTCCTTAAACCGAGTATTCTCATTTTCTAAGCGTACATGCCCTCTCACTCACTTACTTTCTATAATAGTAGCGTAAAAACAAACTCTTTCCGCACAAAAGTTTTCTATTTCTTCACCCGTTACCAATTTCACCACATAAACAAAGATCAAGTCTCCTTTTTAAGAATAAGCCTCCTATCGTAGACTAGGAAAACCTGTGGTTTCCGGTACTTTTTCCAATTTTTAATAAAAGTTCTTGCATATATGGGTTTAGTTTTCAATAAAATCCCATTAATACGCTCACCCTTATTACCTGTACTCATACGTTTCCACTTCTGCTTAGACTACAAGCCACATTAATTGATCAATGCAGTATTTCTCTAGTACACAATAAAGAGATATTTCGGTTGTTGCTCTGTATTGAGCTAAGGGCTTCTAGAGCTTTAAATCCATTACTCAAAGTAAATATATTTACCTCCCACGCAGTGATTATATTATTGCGAGGTGCCTGTATCTTGCCCCCTGTAAATAAGTATAGGTGTAATAATTGTGGTCTCTCTTTTCCAGAAGGCTGGGGCGGTTACTTCTATGTTGAAGTAGACGAGGATTTTCTCAATAAGAGGATAATTGATTTAGAGGCGAAGATAGAGCTTTACCAAAGGGTTCTTCGTGATGTCGATCGATACATATTTGAGTTGACTGAGAGGATTCTACGAGACCTTGAAGAATTTAAGGATAGACTCCATGAGGTTATTCAGCAAGCGCAAATGATAGAGCGTTACGAGTATGGAGAGGGCATAATTGAAAGGGCATTCGATAGGGCTCTCTCGATCAGAAGTATTGAAGAGCTTCGAGAAGAACTAGCACATATAGAGATGCAGAACAAGGAGTTTACTAAAGATGCCCCATCAATACGGCTCCTAGTTGATTTAAAGAAATATATTGAGTCTAGGATGCATAAGGCAGAGTCGCTCGTGAAAGAGCTCGGGGATACTAGAGAGCAACTTAGGGCGAGCGGTAAAAAGAGTATTAGGATACCATGTCCACACCCACGCGAAACTGAGTGTGCCGAGAGGATTCTAGGTGTGCCTCCAACGCACCCACTATTTAAGCAGAAGACAGGGTTTAACTCCTACGCGATATGCCTAGACTGTCTACATCATTTTGAAGCGGATTTCAGGGATGAGAAGGTGAATGAATGGAGGTTGTGGTATGGTTACCCATCATTTAAAGAAGCATTCAGGGGGAAGCCGCAAGTGAAGGATGAGAGAAAGTGTCCAAAATGTGGCTCAACAAATGTAAAAACCGTATTTGAGCTAATAGGGAAACAGTGCCCGAGATGTAGAGTTGGCGTGATTGAGGAGATCGAGACGGGTATTATGGCATGAAGTACACTCCGGGTCTCAAACATAATTTGTCTTCAATTAAACTCTAATTTTGTGTCTACTAATTTGCCTATAATTTCCTATTCTCACTTTTTGAANACTCTATTATGGCTTCTTCAATGGCTTACCGGAGATTAGGCTGGTTTGCTGGAAATATTAATGAGAGTTCTAGTAGTCTTTATAGTTTATCTTTGATTTCAAAGAACACTCGTACATCTAATGCGACAAGATATCCAACTCTTTTGAGTTTCTTCAAGAGGAGGCATATGCTATGTGGAGTAGATCTTTTACCTTAATATCAACTACGTTAGTCAACTCTATTGATTGCTTAAATACTAGCGAAATACTGGCAGAGTCTATTTCCTCAAATTACGTAGCATGAGGGACCGTCTAGTATTTTTCCTTTTAAACTCGGCTCGAGGAAATTCACGAGAAAGCTTGTAATTAAAGCACGAGAGCTCTCACCTCTAAGTTTCTCAATATATACATTCAGCGGCTAAATCATCTGTTCTCCTTTATGTAGTTTACGACACAAGTTGTAAATGATTTCTAATAGAGTGAAGCTCAATGTGTTTAGTGGGGTATTTCTGCCTCTAGTGGGGTTTCGTTTTCAAAGATATATGAGATAACCACGTTTGAATATAAGTAGTTCATTACTCACTCCACTCCTCTCTCAGCGACTCTACTACGTTGAAACTACTACTCATTGATAAGTACATGCCCATCTTAGAGAAGATCAAGCCTAGACATCTACCCAATTCTGCGGGGTCCACATCGGTTTCACCGCTCCATTTCAAAATTACTGGGTCCAGGCCTCTCATTTTATCAGCTACTTATAGCCACCGCTCTAGTACACTACTAGCGTCGCTAACAACAGTAACAACTATGTATAAGCCTATAGGTCCCTTATGATACTCAATACTCTTAACCGGTAAAACTGTATATACGCTGATAGCATCTATAAGTATACTTCTATTCCCAGGGATAAACTCATACACCACTTTTTCAAGCTGGTGTGAATTATGGTTTACATAGACTCTTCCAGCCCAAGCCTACTCTGCGAAGTATATAATTTTATTATTCCATAAATTTCTCTCTCGAGTAAGGATGCGTCGACGATCATAGATCATCACGAGAGCCCGCTTTAAGCGAGATGGATAAGGGTTTGTTGCCCTATTGCTAGGTAATGTTTGCGGCGTTTATACTTACATTATGCTACTTAGCCTCGAAAATGAAAAACCTGGGATTCGCATCTCATTTTTCCACTAGTGGTGGATATGTACCGTGTAATCTCCTATACTTTTCTTTTAATTCTTGCTCGAGGTCGCTTGCTTCTTGTGATGTCATTATTTTGTAGCCGTAGTCTATCTCCGCGCCTGTAACGAGGAGTGCTAAGAGAGCTAGGAAGACCGTGTGTCTCTTCCCCGCTAAATCTCTACACCTATTTCTCAGATTCCTCGTCGATCCAATGTATAAAACTAGACATTTGCTACTCCTCAATCTTTCAAGTCTCTTTATCCTAGACGATGCGAAGTTCTTTATCTCGCGCCACCTAGCCTCATTGCACAAGTTGTTGAGAAACTCGATTGCTCTATCTATGTTTAGCTTATCCATATTTACCAGTCTCAACACATATACTCCAGGATCCTCTGATAGAGAATTACAATTCAGATCTGTCAACGACGACCATTTAAACCCCTCGAAAAGCCCGTCGCAAATACACAACATTCCCTGGGGAGAGTCCTTGAATACAGATATACCCTAACACCCCCACTAAGACTAATACAACTGAAATCCTAGAACCTCAATTTAAAGTTTACTCAAAGCCTCAGGGATGATTCTACTGCCCTGGCATCCCAGAAGTCGATTCTAAAACCAAGAGACTTACTGTACTCCTTTATCTCCTAGACAATAGCGTTGAGGTATCTCCATGTATTCCCGATCACCTCCAAAAGCGGGTTACCACTTCGATTCAAGTCCATTTTACTCCTGAAATCACATTATGTAACGCACATTTCGTTGTCATAGAACCCGGTCTCCCTTGGTTGGAGAAAAGCTCCAGCCAGGCACTACATTCAAGTCCTTCTAGCCTGGTCTCTCAGTGATGAGGAAAGCGTAGTTCTTCGAGGCATGTGCATTAAGGTATTATTTACTGATCACCAGGCGCATGTGAGCTTCATGGAAATAATTTGTAGAACATAATCTGGTATTCATATAAGTTTGACTTTTTGGGGGATCTTATTGGTTCATGCTACCTACTACTCAGTCGAATTCTAGTTCGTTTGCTAATTTTGCTATTAAATGTCAATCTGCTTTATTCAATGATATATCGGTAAATACGATTAATTGATAATGTTAATAGATTAACATTTATATTTTAGGTTACTATATATTATATTGGGAGGATGAATTTGGTCACTCACTCGATTCTATTGGCCAGTGAGGATTGGTGTAAGGTTGCATCTGCTGGTAAAGTTAAGGTTTATGATTTCTATAGCACGAGGAAAAAGGGAATTAGGTCTTTAGGTCCCGGCTCGGTCTGTGTTGTTCTAACAAAAAGATCTAGGATATTTTACGGGGAGTTCACAGTCACGAAGGTTAAGCTCGTTGATGCAAGGGAATACCAGGAGTTAGCTAGTAAGGGACTTATACACGAGCCTCAACAACTCAAACCAAGCGATAAGGTCTGGGTCTTATTCTTCGATGAATTCGTGGAGTATCCAGTCAAAGTACACCAAAGTCAACTCACAGACGTCAAGACTGCAACCAGTAAGAAACCAATAAGTGAATGGGTAATAACAGGTCAGAGTTACATTGACGATCAGGCACTAGAAGAAATAAGAAAAATTGCTGGCAAAGGCATTGAAAGCCACGAGTGTATAGAAATGAAGCTCCTAGAACTAGGTAACATGCTTGGTTTTAAGACATATACAGCTGACTCAGGGAAGAAGTGTGGTGA